>SXGS01447780.1_pt1 | contig 12391 bp, 11 predicted proteins | sample 3174681 | NCBI WGS metagenome assembly SXGS01 (sample SAMN11356861, study PRJNA531348) | freshwater metagenome | isolation source: freshwater sample F1-80 | place: China: Fuxian Lake, Yuxi | collected 2017-12-25
GCCGGGGACCTTGTGGAGACTCATCGGCGTGGTGCTCGGAGGTGCGGTGCAGGATTTTGTCATCCTTTTTGCATCGATGCGGCGCGATGGGAAGTCGCTCGCCCAGATGGTGCGCGATGAACTGGGTCGTGGCGCGGGCATCCTCGGCGTAGTGGCGATTCTCTCCATCATGATCATCCTGCTCGCCGTGCTGGCGCTCGTGGTGGTGAACGTGCTGGCGGAGTCGCCGTGGGGCGTCTTCACCGTGGGCGCGACGATTCCGATCGCGATGTTCATGGGTGGTTACTTGCGGTGGCTGCGCGTGGGGAAAGTGATGGAGGCATCGGTGATCGGCGTGGTGTTGCTATTGCTGGCGGTGGTGGGCGGGCAATGGGTTTCCGAGAATCCAACCTTGCGCGCGATTTTTCTGCAACAGGCGCCAGTGCTGGCGTGGTCGGTGATTATCTATGCGTTCGCGGCGAGCGTGTTGCCGGTGTGGCTGTTGCTCGCGCCGCGGGATTACTTGAGCACGTTCATGAAGCTGGGGACGATCTTCCTGCTGGCGCTGGGTGTGGTGCTGGTGTTGCCGGAGTTGAAGATGCCGGCGGTGTCCCAGTTCATTGATGGCACTGGGCCGGTGGTGCCGGGGAAACTGTTTCCGTTCTGTTTCATCACGATCGCGTGCGGTGCGATCAGCGGATTCCACACGCTCATCAGCAGCGGCATCACACCGAAGATTATCACGCGGGAGAGCTACACGCGTCCGGTGGGCTATGGCGCGATGTGCCTGGAAAGTTTGGTGGCCATCATGGCGATGATTGCTGCCTGCACGCTGGAGCCGGGCGTTTATCTCGCGATGAACATGAAGGTGCCCGGCGCGGACGCTGCGGCTATCGCGACGGCGACAGTGGCGAAGGTGACGGCGTTCGGTCCCGAGTACGCGCTCGCGCCGGAGCGCATGGCGGAGCTGGCGCGCGAGGTGAAGGAGGAGACGCTCTACGGACGCACGGGCGGAGCGGCGACGTTGGCGGTGGGCATGGCGAATTTGTTTTCGCGCGTGGTTGGCGACCGATGGCTGGGCATCTGGTATCATTTCGCAGTGATGTTCGAGGCGTTGTTCATTCTCACGACGTTGGATGCAGGCACGCGGGTGGGGCGTTACTTGTTGCAGGACGCGCTCGGGCATGTGTGGCGTCCGTTGGGCAACGTGAAGAGCATGGCGGCGAATTTCTTCGCTAGCGCGCTGGTGGTGGGGTTGTGGGGATATTTTCTGATCGCGGCGGTTTACGATCCGGAGGGCGGCATCAAGGCGTTGTGGCCGATTTTCGGCATCGCTAATCAGTTACTGGCGGCGACGGCGTTGTGCCTGGCGACGACGGTGATCTTGAAGATGGCGCTGCGCCCGGCTGGGGCAGGGGAATCGAAACCTGCGATGTCACCGTGGTTCGCACTGGTGACTCTGGTGCCGTTGGCGTGGTTGCTGGCGGTGACCGGGACGGCTTCGGTGCAGAAGATTTGGCACGCGGACCCGCGCATTGGTTTCCTCGCGCAGGCGGAGGGGTTGGGCAAGAAGGTCGAAATGTTGAACGCGCAGGCTACGACTCTCGCAGGTGCCGACCTCGCCGGAATGCAGAAACAGATTTCTTCCGCTAAGAAGCAACGCGGGAACGCCATTCTCGACGCGGTGGTGACGGGCTTCTTCCTCACTCTGGTCGCGGTGATTTTCCTGATGAGCCTTCGCGAGTGGTTGCTGCTCATCGCGCGCAAGAAGGTGGCGGAGTTGCGCGAGACGCCGCCGACGTGGCTGCCGGCTTATGCTGAAACGGAGACGGGTGGGCTCAAGGTGTTCAGCGTGATCGCGCTGGCGATCGGTCTGGCGCGGGAGTTGTCGGGCGAAGCGGCGGTGGCCCGTGCTGTGAGTGTGCCTGCCTGCGAGTGTGCCGCGACGGTGAACCTGCTCGGTGAGGAACGCCCGCAGTCTGTAAAGACGGAAGCCGAGGCGCTCGATGAAGTGCTGGAGCGGAAATACAACAGCGTGAATCGCTGCTGCTGACCGCCGGACGGAACTGATAATGAACGCGGCACCTCAACGCATCGGTTTGTTCGGCGGCTCCTTCGATCCGGTGCATTGCGGCCACCTGCTCGTTGCCCAGGCTGCATTGGAGGAACTCGCCCTCGACCGGTTGTTCTTCATCCCCGCTGCTCAATCCCCCTTCAAGCCCGCCATTGCTCCGGCTCCCGCGGCTGAACGCTTGCGAATGCTCCGACTCGCGCTGGCGGGACAGACGCGCTGCGAGATTGATGATCAAGAAGTGCATCGCGGCGGCACGAGTTACACGATCGAGACCGTGCGGGAATATGCGCGGCGCTTCCCTTGCGCGGAGTTGTTCTATCTCATTGGTGCCGACCACGTGCCGACGCTGCCGGCGTGGCGCGACGCGGAGGCGTTGGCCGACTTACTTGAATTCGTCGTGATTCCGCGTCCGGGACAGGCACCGGCCTGTTTCCCCCCGCCGTTTCGCGGACGCGAGCTGCGGGGGTTTCCGCTCGGACTCTCCTCCTCGACCATCCGTCAGCGGGTGCGGGCCGGTCTCGGGATTCGCGGATTGGTGGCTGATGCGGTGGCTGATGCGATTTCTAACTCGAAGCTTTATCTTTGATCAACCCCACCGCATTGTCGCTGGAAATGGATTCGAAGACGCTGGCAACAATGTGCCGCACACTGGCCGACAACAAGAAGGCCGAAGACTTGGTGGTGCTCGACGTAAACAAGATTTCGAGCATCACGGATTACTTTGTCATCGCCTCGGGCACGAGCGAACCGCATCTGCGCGCAATCGCGGAGGAGATCACTGAGACGTTGAAAACTGAGCACGGCGTGAGCCCGCGTGCCCAGGACGGCACGTTGCAGACAGGCTGGCTGGTGATCGACTTCTTCGATGTGATCGTTCACGTCATGCGCAAGGAAGTGCGAGACCGCTACGACCTCGAAAGTCTTTGGGGCGACGCTCCGCGACTGCGCATCGCCAAGCCTCGCAAGAAGGCCGCGGCGCAGTAACGCTGGGCAATGGCGGTTCGGCGAATCCTCTCCCGGCCTACGGCTGATGTTCCCGTTCGGGTGTCTCACGTGAGATCCGCGCCAGTTCGTCAATGACCCGGCGTAGATCCTCCAAACCAGTGGCTGGGATGATGATGGAATCGCGACGCCCTCCGACGTCCTCGGTTATGCGTAGGAAGCGGCCGCGGGGGTTTTCCTTGAGCGCGAAGACAAACGTCTTGCGCTCAATCTGAAGACGTTCCGTCCTCAGACTGTCCTCGGCCACCTGCATTCTCCCGTCAGCACCTTCCCTGAATCCCCTTGGTGCATGCCCACTTTCTCGTGGAATCATAGCTTTTCTCCTTCGTTTTAGCTCCTTGGAGCTAAGTTGATTTATCCGGGACAATAGGCTGCCCGCCCGAACAGAAAGTCAACCGCGGAATTTGGAGCCGCCGACGAACCGCAGATTGTCCGCCGGATGCGTGACGCGCCAGAAATAGAAAGCCAGCACCCCGACGAACGCCATGTTCACGGCCATGGAGATTCCATGCCACCGGCTGAACGCAGTCATCGCCTCCACGCGCGCTTCCGTCGGGATCTGCACCGGCTTGTAGGCCGCGCTCATGCTGTATTTGGTGAGATGCATCTCCTTCATTCTCGGCAGCAATACAAGTTGCGCCATCAACCCAATCAGGAACATCAACCCCAGCAGTGTCATCATGAACCGCTGAAGCGCACGTCCGAGGTAGACCCATTCGGCAAGCATGTGCGCCAGCGCTACAGCAGCGCAGACGACGTGCAGCGCGAAGAGCTTCCCGATCAATAGCTGAGCGAACACACCAGGCCAGAACGGATGAACTCCGGTCGCTTTCACCGTTTCCGAGAAAAACGTCCCACGGGCCGCGTAAAGGAAGAACACGGAAGCCCCCAGCCAGATGGCTGCATTCAACACACCGATGAAACGGATCACGAGGATCACGGCGGGACGCTACGAGAATCCCGCGCATGGTGCCAAGCGTGAAAAGCCGGCGTGACGCCAGACCGTGCCAATGTGATTCGAGAATCGGCCTTGATGGACTGCTGTGTGAAGGCGGGAGGAGGCGTCCGTCCGCCGCTGCTCCTGTGTGTGGACTGGGCGATTCCGCTTCCGCAGCGTTCGTCCCGTCGCTACAACGAACGCATGCTGTTATGGCGCGAGAAAGTTCCCGCAGACTGGTTGCCGCGGGTGTTGGACAACCTGCCGACGGTGCTGGTTGATCACGCGCATCTGGAACGCAAGGCGGCGACCACCGCGATCAATCTGGAGAAGTATCGAGATCTGTTCCCGCGCGTCGACGAACTGAACGCCATCGCCATCGAGGAACTGCAACACTTCCAACTCGTCCTCGCGTTGCTGAAGCGTCGAGGGATTCCATTTGGTCAGCCGTTTCCGAGCCCTTGGATCACGGGGTTGATGCGCTCGGTCCGCGGCGGGACGCGACAGCAAGTGATCGACCACTTGATTTGCTGCGCTCTGATCGAGGGACGGAGCTGCGAGAAATTCCAGATGCTCGCGGCGGCGTTGATCGAGCGCGACCCGGAGTTGGCGCAGTTTTACGCGAGCCTTGTGGAGTCCGAGGGAAACCACTACGCCACCTACCTGTTGATGGCCCGCGAGATCGATCTGACTGAGACCGAGCGGCGGATGGATTTCTATTTGGATCTCGATGCGAAGCTGATTCTCGAACGGCACGGCGAACCGATCCTGCACTGAATTTCGGTGAAGGACAGCGGCGCGAAAATAGTTTGTAACCCCGGCCCCGGTGGCAACGTCAAACAACCGTCGCTAACGACAGACAACAACAAAAACGAAAGACAATACTATGTTGCGTGCAATGATTCTCGCCGTCGGATTGACCCTCGCCGTGGCCGTGGTGGCCCGTGCGGAGGACGAAAAGCCCAAGCGCCCGAAGCTGACTGAAGAGCAGAAGGCTCTCCGCAAGGAGATCACGGAGAAGTATGACAAGGACAAGGACGGCAAGCTGTCCCCTGAAGAGCGCAAAGAGGTCAGCGCCGAGGACAAAGAGCGCATGCAGAAGGCCGGCATCGGCGGCCAGCGCAAGAAGAAGGAATAACTTTTCCAGCCGTTGATTTCGACCGTGTAACGTCGCCTGCGTTCGAGGGAATGCAGGCGGCGTTTTTCCTTTCATCAGCATGTCGGCCGTACGGTCGGTCGCGCTTTCACCAGCTTCAAACTTACAAAGATGTAATGGTCAGCCCCCTTTACAACACCGTGCCACCAGTGCTATCTCAGCGGCCGTTCTGCGCGAAAAACCACAGGTCATCGCATGATTAAGGTAGAAAATTTAGAAAAACATTTCGGCACGAAGCGGGCCGTCGCAGGTGTCACCTTCTCGGTGGAACGCGGCGAGATCCTCGGCTTCCGCGGGCCCAACGGCGCTGGCAAGTCCACCGCCATGCGCATGATCACCGGCTTCAGCCCGCCCACAGCAGGCCGGGTGAGCGTCGGTGGGTTTGACATCACGGAAAATCCCATCCCGGCCAAGAAGCTCATCGGCTATCTCCCGGAGAACGCGCCGTCCTACGCGGACATGACCGTGTATGGCTTCCTCGCGTTCTGCGGCGAGCTGCGCGGGTTGCGCGGCGATGGTCTCAAGAAGGCCGTGCATCGCGCCATCGAGATGTGTTTCCTCGAGCCGGTGATGCACCAGAGCGTGGACACGCTTTCGAAGGGTTACCGCCACCGCACCTGCCTGGCGCAATCGATCCTGCACGATCCGCAGGTGTTGATTCTCGACGAGCCGACGGACGGCCTGGATCCGAACCAGAAGCACGAGGCGCGTCAGCTCATCCGTCGCATGGGTGAGAAGAAGGCGATCATTTTCTCGACGCACATTCTCGAAGAAGTCGAGGCGGTCTGCACGCGGGCGATCATCATTGACCGCGGCCGCATCGTGGCGAATGGCACTCCGCAGGAACTCAAGCAACGTTCCGACATGGCGGGCGCAGTTTCGCTGCGCGTCATCGGTGTAGCGGGCGACACGGTGAAGTCGCGGCTCGCATCCGTATCGGGCGCCAGCAAGGCGACCATCGTTCGCGAAGAAGGCGGCAGCGTGTGGGCGCGGGCGTATCCGGCCGAGGGTAGCGTGAACGGCACGCTGGCTCGCGGCATTGCGGATGTGTGCGTGAAGGAAGGCTGGAAATTTGAAGAGCTGCATACCGAGGAGGGCAGGTTGGACGAAGTCTTCCGCGACATCACGTGGTCGGAGACCGCCCGAAAGGAGAACAAGTAAATGAGCGACTCACTCCAAAACATAAAAACGATCTGCAAGCGTGAGCTGAACGGTTACTTCGCGTCGCCGGTCGCCTACGTGTTCATCGTCATCTGGCTGCTGCTGAACGGATTTTTCACGTTCAGCCTCGGCGGCTTCTTTGAAATGGGCCAGGCCTCGCTGACGATGTCGTTCTTCCGCTGGCATCCGTGGCTCTATCTCTTCCTCGTGCCGGCGGTCGGTATGCGGTTGTGGTCGGAGGAGCGTCGCCTGCACACGCTGGAATTGTTGCTCACGATGCCCGTCACGCCGTGGCAGGCCATCGTCGGCAAGTTCATCGCGTCATGGCTGTTCCTGATCATCGCGCTGGCGCTCACGTTCCCGGTGGTGATCACGGTCTGCTACCTCGGTGATGCGGACGTGGGTGAAATCTTCAGCGGCTATGTCGGCAGCGCGCTGCTCGCGGGCGGTTATCTCGCGGTGACGAGCATGACGTCGTCGATGACGCGCAATCAGGTCATCAGCTTCATCGTGTCCGTCGTGGTGTGCTTCTTCCTGTTGCTCGCGGGCTTTGAGCCAGTGACGGATCTGTTGCCGAACTCGCTGGTCGGCATCGTGACGGGTCTTAGCTCGCTCACTCACTTCATCGCGTTCCAGAAGGGCGTGATTGATTCGCGCGACGTGATCTACTTCGCGTCGCTCATCGGCTTCACGCTGTTCCTGAATGGCGTGATGATTCGCAACCTGCGAGCGGGCTGATTCCAACAACGTTTTCAAAACCAGTTCTCCACCATGAAAGAGAAGAAACCAGAGACGCTGCTCTACTCCACGGTCGGTGTGGCGGTGATGTTCATCATCGTCGTGGCCGTGAACCTCATCGCCTCCGCGATGAAGACCCGCGTGGACCTCACTGAAGGCAGCATTTACACGCTCTCGCCGGGCACCAAGGCGATCCTCAAGAAGATCGATGCGCCGGTGGAAGTGCGCTTCTACTACTCGCAAAGTCAGGAACGCATTCCGTCGCAGTTCAAGGCCTACGCCAAGCAGGTCGAGGATTTGCTGAACGAGTTCCGCCAGTACTCTGGTGGCAACCTGGAAATCAAGAAGCTCGATCCGCAGCCGGATTCCGAAGCCGAAGATTTGGCGAACCTCGACGGCGTGGAAGGTCAGATGGTCGAGACGGGCGACAAGTTCTATCTTGGCATCGCGATCAGTCTCGACCCGCAAAAGGTTGCGCTGCCGTTCCTGCCGCCGAACCGCGAGCGCCTGCTCGAGTACGACCTTGCGCGCGCTATCTCCCAAGTGCTCGCAACGAACAAGCCCGTCGTCGGTGTGATGACGCCGCTCCAAGTGATGGGCATGCAAATGCCGCCGCAGATGCGCATGCAGATGGGCGGACAGAACCAAGACCCGTGGGCGTTCATCTCCGAGCTGAAGCGCGACTTTGAAGTGCGTCAGGTGCCGATGGAGACGGAAAAGATCGACGATGACATCAAGGTGCTGATGGTCGTGCATCCGAAGGACATCAAGGACTCGGCGCTCTACGCCATCGACCAATTCGTGATGCGTGGCGGCAAGTTGATCGCGGCGCTCGACCCAATGTGCCTCGCGGATGTGTCGAAGCAGAACCCGATGATGCCGATGCCGGGCGGACCTTCGAATCTGGAGAAGCTCCTGAAGGCGTGGGGCGTCACGTTCGACACGACCAAAGTCGTCGCCGACATGAACTACGCGCGCAAGCTCATGGTTCGTCAGGGTGCGCAGCCAGAAATCGTTCCGACGCTGTTGTTCCTCACGGACTCTGCGATCGCGAAGGACGATGTCGTGGCGGCGCAGGTGGACGAAATCCTCCTGCCGTTTGCCGGCGTGTTTGAAGGCACGCCGACGGCCGGTTTGAAGAAGACGGCGCTGCTCAAGAGCTCGAAGAAATCGCAACTCGTCGAGCCGTTCCTCTCGCAGATGTCGCCCTCGAAGGTGGTCGATGACTTCAAGGACTCGGACAAGAACTACGACCTCGCGATTCGTCTCGAAGGCAAGTTCAAGACGGCGTTCCCGGACGGAAAGCCGAAGGCGGAGGCTGCGGCCGACGGCGAGAAAAAGGACGACGCCAAGCCAGCGGACTCAGGCGATTCGCTCAAGGAAACGAAGGTGGACAATGCAGTGTTGCTGGTCGGTGATACGGACTTTTTGTCCGACCAGTTCTCCGTGCAGGTCCAGAATTTCTTCGGCCAGAAAATCATCCAACCGCGCAACGGCAACCTCGCGCTGACACAGAACATTGTGGAGCAGCTCGCGGGTGACCAGAACCTGATCGGCGTGCGCAGCCGCGGTTCGATGAACCGGCCTTTCACCGTCGTGAAGGAAATGCAGGCGGCCGCCAATGCGCGCTTCCAGGCGGAGATCGCGAAGCTGCAAAAGGAAGCCGACGAGGCCAACCAGAAACTGAACGAACTACAGGGCAAGAAGCAGGGCAACCAGCGCTTCGTACTCTCGAAGGAACAGCAGGAAGAGATGGAGAAGTTCAAGCAGACGCGCGCCGAGGCGAACAAGAAGCTGAAGAAGGTCCGTCGCGAGCTGGCGCAGGACATCGACTCTCTCGAATTGAAGACCAAGGTGATCAACATCGCGCTGATGCCGCTGCTGGTGGCGGTCGCGGGCATTGGTCTCGCCGTGGTTCGCAAACAAAAGACGAAGGCACAATGAACAAGAAACAACTGACTCTTTTGATCGTGGTGGGCGCCATCGTGGGCGTCCTCGGTTGGGTGACTTGGACGAACTCCAACAAGGCTTACACCGACTCCAGTCGAACCTTGGGTGCGAAGTTCCTCCCGAACTTCCCGCTGAATGATGTTGAGCAGATCGTCATCAAGCAGGGCGCGGCCTCAACCGCGCTCGCGAAGAAGGACGACGTGTGGGTGGTGAAGGATCGCGGAGATCATCCGGCGAACTTCGACACCATCAGCGAGGTGCTGCGCAAGTTCTGGGAATTGAAAGTCGCGAAGCCGGTGAAGACCGGTCCGTCCCGTCTGCCGATGCTGGAACTGGTCGCGCCCGACAAAGGTCCGGGCACGCTCGTTGAATTCAAGGACAAGTCCGGCAAGGTCATCAACTCCGTGCTGCTCGGCGCGAAGAGCATGAAGCAGGGCGGCGGCGATCCACAGTTCGGCGGCGGCGGATTCCCTGATGGCCGTTACGTCATGCTCGGCAGCGATGTGCAGACGGTTGCGCTGGTGGCCGAGGCGTTCAGCAACGTCGAGGCGAAGCCCGAGGACTGGCTGGACAAGAAGGAGTGGTTCAAGGTCGAGAAGCTCAAGTCCGTGTCAGTCACGGCTGCGTCGCCGACCAACAGTTGGAAGCTTTCCCGCGAATCTGAAACGGGCGACTGGAAGCTGGCCGACGCGAAAGCCGGTGAAGTGCTAGACAACGCCAAGAGCGGTTCTGCTACGAGTGCGTTGAGCTACCCATCGTTCAACGATGTGACGACCAATGTTGCCGGCATGGACGAGCCAATCGTTGCGCGCATTGAAACATTCGATGGATTTCTCTATACCGCAAGGATCGGCAAGGCCGAGGGCGAGAATCATTACTTCCAAATTGCGGCGGAAGCTCAGTTCCCGAAGGAACGCACGCCCGGCAAGGACGAGAAGCCCGAGGACAAGGAGAAGCTCGACAAGGAATTTGCCGAGAACACGAAGAAGCTTCAGGACAAACTCAAGGCCGTGAAGGCGCACGAGAAGTGGACCTATCTCGTCTCGAAGTGGACGGTGGATGCGTTCCTCAAGGAGCGCAAAGACCTGATCGCGGATAAGAAGGAAGATGCGGCTACGGATGCCAAGTCCGAACCCAAGCCCTAAAGGCGAAGGTCAACGGGTGGTTGTCCGAAGCCGGAAGCCAAGGTACGCACTGAGCACTTCGTGCAACGGTTGGGCGGTGTTCACGAGCGTGTAGTGGCAGTTGTTCCGCTCGCAGCCTTCGCGCAGAAGCTGACGAAATGCCTCCATCTCACGCAGGTAACTCTTCCGGATCTCCGCCGGGCGCGTCTGGATTTTTCCGCTTCCTTCCAAGCCGTCGAATTCCACCTGGCCGTTGAACGGGAAATCCAGTTCCTGTGGATCCATCAGGTGGAACACCACGACTTCGTTTCCGCCGAACCGCAGGTGCTGGATGCCTTCGAGCACCTTGGCCTCGTCGTCGAAGAAGTCGCTGATAATGATGACCAGTCCCTTGCGGCGAATCTGCCTCGCCATCTCGTGCAGCACGGCGGCGATGTTGGTCTTCTCCTTCGGCTCAAATGAGGCGAGCCGTGCCATGAGGTTGTGGATGGTCGCTAGATTATCCGAGCGCGGCGCGTAGTCGCGCACCACGGTGTCGAACATGCCGAGGGCACTCGCGTCGCGCTGGTGCAGGATGAGATACGCGAGGCACGCCGCCATCATCTTGCCGTAGTGCAGCTTTGTGAGTTGGCCTGAGCCATAGCGCATCGACTCGCTGCCATCGAGCAGGAGGTTCGCGACGTAGTTCGTCTCCTGTTCGTACTGCTTGATGTAATAGCGGTCCGTGCGTCCGAGCACCTTCCAGTCGAGATGCCGGGGGTCATCGCCGTGGGTGTATTCACGATGCTGAGCAAACTCGATGGCGAATCCGCGATACGGCGACTTGTGCTCGCCCGCCATGTAGCCCTCCACCACGAACCGGGCGTGCAGCCCGAGCGATTCCGCGCGCGCGATGGCGACGGGATCGAGGAGGTTGGAGGGGTCGGGGCTGTGCATGCTGTAACTGTCGTCAAGGCATGATGGCCCGATAGAAATGCGGGACACCGTGTGCCGGCACGCTGAAGCTTGTGGCGCCTGATGCGTCAGTGACGTTGGTTGCGATGCTTGACCAGCTTGCCAGTCCGCCGGAACTCAGCAGTCGATACTCAACACCAGGCGCACCATGCAGCAAGAGGGTTACAACCTGCGGGGAATGTGTTGACGCGACCAGCACCGGGGGCAGATCGGCCAATCGCGCCTCAAAGGCACCGATGTCGCATTTTCCAAATTGCGGACGAAATACGCCTCTTTGATCCATTGTTGCGCATGTCGTGTCGTCGGCAGCATTGATGGCGGGGCTGCCAGGCAACAGTGCCAGCGTGGGTGTAAGTCCGCCGTTATCCGCGAGCGGGCCAAGTCTAGGATCGGTGTTGTTCAAACTGCCGACGTTGGTGAAGTTGCAACTCGCGTCCGAAGAGATGTTGTGACCGTCATCAATCAAAGCACCGAAACAATTGCTGCGAGAATGGCCGCTGACGAGGATTGAGTTGATAAGGCGAACTACGCTGCCGGCAGCAAAGATGGAAGCCCCCTTTCCAGCTCCACTCTGACTTGGAAGCGCATTGTTCCCACTCAACGAGACGTGATTCAGGGCAACACTGCCGGCCGGGGCATACAATCCACCGCCCCTGCCTTCGCCATCCGCAGGAGTTCCCGGCCACGCATGGCCATTGGTGCCTCCTTGCACGTAGTTTCCTGACACGGTGCAGTTGGTAGCGAGCAAGTCACCCAAGCTTGCGATTCCGCCGCCAAGCCCGTTCAAGCTGAACAGGGCCGCAGCGTTATTCTGACTCGTCCCTCCCAAGGCACCGTTATGATCGAAGGTTGAATTCAATACGACCATCGAGCCGCGATTGTTGATGGCGCCGCCTTCACCGTCACTGCCCGCTGCCGCGAATGACATGTCAGAAATACCGTTTCCGCCACGAGCTAGATTATTTCGGAACAAGGAGCCTTCAATCCGAACTGTCCCGCCTGCGTTAAATATGGCTCCACCTCTGCCAGCGCTTGACGGACGTCGGCTTGTGAATCCTATAAATTGGATGGAAGCATTCGCACCCAAGGCTGAGTTGTCCTCCCAACGGCAACGCGCGGCCAAAACGGTTCCGTTGGTGTTGAAAATAGCTCCACCCAATGCTTCTGGCCCGTTGGCGTTTCCCGGGGAAACGGCTTGATTTCCTCTGAAGGTCACCTGCCGCAGATCAAGCACTCCACCGTCATTCATGATGGCCCCGCCTCGATCCGCTTTGCCGTCAGCAATCGTTAACCCGACAAGGCTACAGCGAACGCCA
>SXGS01253072.1_pt1 | contig 12390 bp, 14 predicted proteins | sample 3174681 | NCBI WGS metagenome assembly SXGS01 (sample SAMN11356861, study PRJNA531348) | freshwater metagenome | isolation source: freshwater sample F1-80 | place: China: Fuxian Lake, Yuxi | collected 2017-12-25
GCTGGCTTCGCTGGATGCACCTCGCCGCGCCGACATCCTGCCCTACCTCGATCGCCTGCGTACCGAGCTGACGCTGCCCATGGTCTTCGTCACGCACTCGGTCCAGGAATTGAGTCGGTTGGCCGATGAAGTGGTGCTCTTGCAAGCGGGCCGCGTGCAAGCCCAGGGTCCGCTTGCCGAGATGCTGCTGCACCCCCTGCTGACGCCAGACGACGAGGCAGGAGTCGTGCTGAACTGTCGGGTCGAACACATCGACGCCGAATGGCATTTGGCGCAACTGGCCTTTGACGGCGGGGTGCTGCGCGTTCGCAACGACGGCTACCAACTGCACCAAACCCTGCGCTTGCGCGTGCTGGCGCGCGACGTGAGCTTGGCCCGCCAAATGCCCGAGCGCAGCAGCATCACGAATGTGCTTGAAGGCCTCCTCGAAAGCCTCAGCAGCGACACCCACCCCGCCACGCAACTGGCCTGCATCCGGGTGGGCGCAACGCGCCTGCTCGCAAGGCTCACACGGCACTCAGTGCACCGCCTACAACTGGCGGCGGGCCAGTCAGTCTGGGTTCAGCTCAAGTCTGTGGCTGTACTGCGCTGAAATGCAAAAAGCCCGCAGACAAAGAGTCGGGCGGGCTTGAGATCCGTGCGGTCTAGATATGTGGCGCGACTGGCAAGAATCGAACTTGCGACGCGGCCTTCGGAGGGCCGCATGATATCCACTTCACCACAGTCGCGCGGCAAGCCCGGCATTCTAGGCCCAGGCCTGTATGCAGCCCGCTGGCTATACTGCGGCGCCCTTTTCGGGGCCGTCACAACCAAGAGGAAAGCATGAGCCAAGACCACCACGAAGAAGCCCATGAAGGCCCAATCAAGACCCCGAAGCAACTCGGCTGGGCCGTCTTCTTTGCGTTTGCCGTGCCCATTTTGGTGATCATTTTGTTGGCCTACTACGTGAGCAGCCAGTTCAAGCCGGCCGCCGGCTCCGATGCCATGGAACCCATGCGCATTGCCGAGCGCTTGAAGCCGGTGGCGAGCGTTGAAGTCAAGGATGCCAGCGACCTCACCAGCTTGAAGACCGGTGAGCAGGTCTACTTGGCCCAGTGCACGGCCTGCCATGCCGTCGGCGCTGCCGGCGCTCCCAAGACCGGCGACGCCGCCGCTTGGGGCCCGCGCTTGCCACAAGGCTATGCAGTCTTGCTGGACCACGTGCTCAAGGGCAAGGGCGCCATGGGAGCCCAAGGTGGCGGTGACTTCTCGGACTTCGAAATTGGCCGTGCCGTGGTCTATTTGGTGAACAAGTCCGGTGGTAAGTTGGCCGAACCCGCGCCGCCAGTTGCCGCTTCAGCGCCGCAGTAAGCGAGCCTGAGCCGCGCAGAAAGCCGCCCTCGGGCGGCTTTTTTACGTGGGTACGCGCTGGAAGCCGAAGCGCTGGGGCAAGTCGGCGCGCAGCAGCGTTTCCGGCTGCCATTCACCGGCTTCCACGCGCTCGGCCGCGCGGTGCATGTCTTGGCTGTGCACCACGCCCAGGCCCCGCGGCGTCAGGGCGTAGAGCCAGCCCTCTTCGTCCAGCCAGGTGGACTCCACCGCCAGTCGCTCGCCCGTGTGGGCCTCAACGCCGCCGTCGGCCAACACCCGAAGCACCAAGGGGGCGGCCTCCAGGGTCACGTACACGCGTTGCGGGCCATTCTGGAAAAACCAGCCACCCTGGGCGTCGGCTTCGTAATTGCGCTGGATGAACTCGCGCAGCTTGTCGTGCTGAATGCGGCTGCCCTTGGGGGCGGGGAACGGCCCGGCCGCTTGAGCGGCGTCATCTCGCATGTACCAGTCGCCGCGGGCATCCAGCGCCAGCCAGCCGTGGCAATTCGGCACCTGCGGCCACTTGGCCATGGCGGCACGAACGATGTCATCCATGGTGCAAGAACTGGTTCAGCCACAGGCAGACCGACGCGGGCAGCCCCAGGTTGCTCGCGGGCCAGCCGCCCGTCGGGAAGCCGACATGGCCGCCGTGGTCGGGCTGCCACAGGGTGACGGGGGCCTCGGCCAAGTTGAAAGGGCGAGGCAGGCTCTGCGCCGGCACGAAGGGGTCATTGCGCGCGTTCAGCACCAGGCTGGGCACGCGCAGCTTGTGCAGGCGCTCACCCGCACTGCAGCGGGCGTAGTAGTCCTGGGCATTCGCAAACCCGTGCAGCGGCGCGGTGAAGCAATCGTCGAAGTCGGTCAGGCTCTTGGCGCGGCGCATGCGCTCGGCGTCGAAGAGGCCAGGGTGCTGTTCCAGCTTCTTCAAGGCCTTGGGCACCATGCTGCGCAAGAAGTAGCGGGTGTAGATGAGCCGGTTAAGCCCCTGGTGAATGGCGATGCCCGCCGCAGCCAGGTCCAGCGGGGCCGACACCGCCGCCATGGCGCGCACGGTGTGGCGCGCTTGGGTGCCGGCCTCTTGAGCCCAGCGCAAGAGGGCGTTGCCGCCCAGGCTCACGCCCACCGCCACGATGGGACCTTGGTGCCGCTCCCGCACTTGGCGCAGCATCCAGCCAATCTCTTCAAAGTCGCCCGAGTGGTAGGCGCGCGGGGCCTGGTTCAGCTCGCCGGAACAGCCCCGAAAGTGCGGAATGGCAAAGCGCCAGCCGAGCTGATGCGCATGGCTGGCGAAGGCTTGGCTGTAATGGCTGGCGGAGCTGCCCTCCAGGCCATGAAACAGGACGAGCAGCGCTTGCTCTTGCCCGTGGGCCTGCATGGCGGCCGTTTGCGGCAACCAGTCGCAATCGACGAAGTCGCCATCGGGCGTGTGCCAGCGCTCGCGCAAGAAGGCCGGCGGCGCCTGATGGTGCTGGCGCGCAAACAGCTTGGGCCAGATGGTCTGCGCGTGGCCGCCAGGCAACCAACGCGGCGCCGGAATGCGCGGCGGACGAACCGGTTTGATCAATGCAGGACGTTGGCGTTGCCGCTCAACACTTGAGTCGGTTCGAGCGCCTGGCCAGGGCTCGCGTGGTGCAGCACCAGGCGCCAGCCATCGGGCGTCTTCAAATAGGCATTGGTGGCCAGCACCCAGGCAACCTGGGGCGTTTCGTCCGTTCCCGGGACGATGACCCGCTCGTGAACCTGGTGCAAGGCCAGTTGGTCCGTGATCAGTTTGCGCACCTCGGCCGGCTGAACAGCAATCGGACCACGCGCGAAGAGGGCCTCAAAACTTGCACGAATGGCCGTGGCGCCCACCAGCAGCGGGCCGCCGGGGTGAATGCAGCGCACCAATTCGTCGTTGACCCAGAGGCTCATGAGCTTTTCCAGGTCGGCGGTTTGCAAGGCCTCGTAGAACTGCGCCTCGATCTCGTCGGGGGTGGCCATCAACACGGCCAAGGGGGCCTTGCCCCGGCGCGTTGCCATCAGTGGCCGTGCGGAAGAACTTCACCGGCCCGCAGGCGGTACTCGGTGCCGCAGTAAGGGCAGCGACCGACGCCGTTGTGGCTGAGGTCGATATACACCTTGGGGTGGCTGCTCCAGAGCTGCATCTTGGGGTTGGGGCAGGCCACCACGCCGGGCCCCTGCAAGTCCGATGCGGCAACTTCTACGACGGCGACGGGTTGGCTCATGGTGGCTTAGGGCAAAGATGGGATGGGGTGATTCTAGAAAGCGTGGCGCGATTGGCGCTGCGGCCGGCTTGCAGGCGGTGACCGTGCAGTGAAATTGCCAGGCCTTACTCGGTCATGGGGTCAGCCGATCCAGCCTCGGCGCTCCAGCTGTAAGCGCGCTCCACCTTCACGACCTGCAACTCGTAGTACGCGTACCACTGCGCGCGGCCTTGCTCGCGTGCCGGCCGGTGCTCAACGTGAGCGCGCCAGGCGGCGATGGCTTGCAAGCTGTCCCAATAGCTAACGGTGATGCCCAGCCCGTCGTCACCCCGCGCGCTGCGCACACCGAGGAAGCCGGGCTGCTCTGCCGCCAGTTCCACCATGCGTTCGGCCATGGCGTTGTAGCCCCCCTCGCCGTCGGTGCGCAGGCTGGTGAAGATGACGGCATAGCTGCCGTGGGGTGGAGAGAACTTCATAGGCTTCGCACCAGGTCCATGGCTTCTTCAATGCGCTCGACGGCATGCAAGGTCAAGCCTTCGATCGGCTTTTTTGGTGCGTTGGCCTTGGGGATCACGGCCACGCTGAAGCCGAGCTTGGCGGCCTCCTTGAGCCGCTCCTGTCCGCGCGGCGCGGGGCGCACTTCGCCGGCAAGGCCCACCTCACCGAAGGCAAGAAAGCCGCGCGGCAGGGCGCGGCCGCGCAGGGAGCTTTGAATGGCGAGCAGCACCGCCAAGTCGGCGGCCGGCTCGCTGATGCGCACGCCGCCCACGGCATTGACGAACACGTCTTGATCGTTGGTGGCCACGCCGGCGTGGCGGTGCAGCACGGCCAAGAGCATGGCCAAGCGGTCGCGGTCGAGCCCGACAGAGAGCCGGCGCGCACCGCCGGTGTCCACCAAGGCCTGCAGTTCCACCAGCAGCGGTCGCGTGCCTTCCAGAGTGACGAGCACGCAACTGCCCGGCACCGGGCTCGGGTGAGCGCTCAAGAAGATGGCACTCGGGTTGCTCACGCCCTTGAGGCCCTTCTCGGTCATGGCGAAAACGCCAATCTCGTTCACGGCGCCAAAGCGGTTCTTGATGGCCCGCACCAGCCTGAAGCTGGAATGCGTATCGCCCTCAAAGTACAGCACCGTGTCCACGATGTGCTCCAGCACCCGGGGGCCGGCCAGTGCGCCTTCTTTGGTGACATGGCCCACCAGCACGATGCTGCATCCACTGGCTTTGGCATGCCGGGTCAAGAGCGCTGAGCACTCCCGCACCTGGGCCACGCTGCCAGGCGCGCTGGTGAGTTGTTCGGTGTAAACCGTTTGAATGGAGTCGATGACGCAGAAGTCGGGCGTTTCCGACTGCAGCGTGGAGAGGATGCGCTCCAGGTTGATTTCGGCCAGCACGCGCACCTTGTCGCCCGGCAAGCCGAGCCGGCGCGCGCGCATCGCGACCTGCGCACCGCTTTCCTCGCCCGTCACGTACAGAACCTTCAGCCCTCGGGACAGGGCGTCGAGCGCCTGCAGCAGCAAGGTGCTTTTGCCGATACCAGGGTCGCCGCCAATGAGCACCACGCCACCAGCCACGATTCCGCCTCCCAGCACGCGGTCCAACTCTTCCAGCCCGGTCGGGGTGCGCTCGGTTTCAACGGCCTCGATCTCACTCAGCGTGGCCACCGGGCTGCTCTTGGCCAGCGCTTGAAACCGGTGGTTTTTGCTAGCGCCTGCGGGCTCGGCAGCGCCCTCGATCAGCGTGTTCCAAGCGCCGCAGCCGGGGCACTTGCCCAGCCACTTGGCGCTGGTGGCGCCGCAGTCGCTGCAGGTGTAAATCGTCTTGTCTTTGGCCATGGGGCGCCATTGTGTGTGGCTGGCGACCCGGGGCGTTTCAGCAGACTTATGCGAACAAGCTGCTCAGGAGCACCACCATCAAGGTCAGGCAAGCCGCGGCCGTCAGGGACTGGGCCAGGGTTTCGGTGCGGTCGCGCTGAACCCAGTTCAGGCGGGCTTGGGGGTAGGTGGCAAGGGTGGTTTGGGCGGCGTTCATTCGGTAGTCCTTCTCGTTGAATTGGGCCGCACTGTGCCACGTACTAGTGAAAACCCTATGACAACTAGATATAAACCCTAATCTTTGTAGGCCCAGGCCAAGAGCGCGACGCATGAAGCCCGCGTGGTTCAATCCACGCCCCGTTGTTGGAGTTGTCCATGGATTTGCACCTTTGGCTTGCCTTTTTCGCCGCTTCTTGGGCGATCAGCATCTCGCCGGGTGCAGGCGCGGTGGCGGCGATGGGGAGCGGTTTGCAGCATGGGTTTCGGCGCGGCTACTTCACCACGTTTGGCTTGATCCTCGGCATTTGGACCCAGGTCGTGCTGGTGGGCGTGGGCCTCGGCGCCTTGGTGGCGACGTCGACCCTGCTCTTTAGCCTGATCAAGTGGGCGGGCGTGGCCTACCTGATTTACCTCGGCGTGCAGCAGTGGCGCGCGCCTGCCCGGCCCTTGGTGGCCGCAGACGACGGGGTTGCCGGCGGCAGCTTGGCCCGGCGCCGCGACCTCGTGCTGCGCGGCTGGATGATCAACACCATCAACCCCAAAGGCACCGTGTTCTTGCTGGCGGTGGTGCCGCAGTTCCTTGACCTGTCGCAGGCGCTGACTCCGCAATACTTGGTTATTGCCGCCACCCTGGGCTTCACCGACTTGGTGGTGATGGCCGGCTACACAGCCCTCGCCGCCAAGGTGCTCGGTCAGCTGCGGGATGTGGCGAAGATTCGCCTGATGAACCGCATCTTCGGCGGCCTCTTTGTGGGCGCCGGGCTCTTGCTGGCCTCTGTGAAGCGCGGCAGCTGATGCCCACTTGGCTCCTGTTTCTGGTCCCCACGCTGATTTGGGCCAGCACCTGGCACGTCATCCTGTACCAGCTCGGCCAAGTGCCGATCTTGAATTCGGTGGCTTGGCGTTTCGCCTTGGCCTCGTTGCTGCTGGCCTTCATCACGCGCCAGCAGGGGCAAAGCCTGCGACTGCCCTTGCGCGTGCACGGCTTCGTCTTCTTGGCTGGGGTGGTGCAGTACGGGGGCAACTACTGGGCGGTTTACGAGGCGGAGCGCTTCATCCCCTCGGGTTTGGTCGCAGTGCTTTTCGCCTTGATGGTGTTCGGCAACGCCATCGGCGCTTGGTGGGCCTTTGGTCAGCGGGTGAGCCAGCGCTTTTTGCTCGCCGCCTTGGGCGGCGTGGTCGGTGTGGTGATGGTGTTCTGGCCCGAAATTGGCGCCACCGGCGCACGGCCCAACGCGCTCTATGGCTTGCTGGTGGGCCTGGGCGCCGTGCTGGCCGCCTGCGTGGGAAACATGCTGACCTTGCACCTCACACGCAGCGGCCATGCCCTGCTGCCGGTGCTGGCCTGGGGCATGGGCTATGGCGCCCTGTTTTTGCTCCTGGTGGCCGGCGCCACCGGCACCGGCTGGCAGTTCGACCTGCGCTGGCCCTATGTGCTGTCTTGGCTTTACCTGAGCGTGTTCGGCACCGTCATTGCTTTCATCATGTACTTCAAGCTGGCACAACGCGAAGGCGCCGCCCGCGCGGCTTTGATGGGCGTGGTGATTCCCGTCATCGCGCTCGCCGCTTCGGCTTTGTTTGAGGGCTGGAAGGCGACGCCTTTGGCCTTGGCGGGCATGGCGCTTTGCTTGTTCAGTGTGTGGGCCGCGAACCGCAGTGCTCGGTGATGGCCTAGCCTGAATTCGGCGACGTAGGGCGTGGCGCGCCGCAGTGATGGCGCTGGCCATGGCGGCAAGACAAGGACTTGGCTTGCGATGCGACACGATCCAGTTAGGAGCTTGGCAGAGTTGATGCGGCTGGACTGGCTGTGCGCCGAAGTTGCTGCGCTGCGCCTTAGCGCTGGCTGCACCCCCAGGAAGTGAGCAAGGCGGTCACTGTGCTTGGGGGGGCTTCATGCCGGGAGATGCTGTCAGGGCAATGCGCTTGGCTGACAGCAGCAGGCCGACGGGAGTTGCACGCTACAAGCCGACTGACTGACAGCGCTCGACCCTCAGTAAACATGCGTGATCCTGATTTCGACGTTCTAAAGCTGTCGGTCAGATACGCCCGTTGGCAGCCCAAAAGGTTCAGACACGGAGAGCATAGGTAGCCAAGCAGTCACCGATGCATTTGAAGAGTCACGCGCCAATCAAGATCCGGACACCGCTTTGCGCCAAAGTTAACTCGGCTTCCGACTGAATGAGAAGTCAAGCTCAGCGATCTGGGCCCTGCAGATTTCGGGCCAGGAAGCGCTCTAAGCGCTGCGCAAAATCGACCTTGTTCTTCAGCAGATACCAGCCGTGCCCCTCGCCTTCATAGGTAACCCACTCGGGCACGTTACCCGCCTTCTTTAGTACGTCACGCATGCGCTCGCCATGGGCTAGCGGCACGCGGAGGTCCGACTCGCCGAACGCCAGCAGCAGCGGCACCTTGATCTTGTCGGCCAACAGCACTGGCGAGTTGGCTGCGATCATTGCAGCGTCTTTCTCCGGATCGCCAACCAACTCTGGAATGGCGTGCTGGCGACCCACGCTGGAAATGTCGTCGTCCACTCTCCACGAACCCATCACGTACAAGGCTAGGTCGGTCACCGCCGCCCATGCCACGCCGCAGCGGTAGAGCTCCGGGTGCCGGACGAGTCCCATGAGGGTGCTGTAACCGCCATAGCTGGCACCAGCGATGCACGCACGGCCGCTAGCCAGACCCACCTGCTTCGCCCACAGCAGGGCATCGGCGACGTCGTTCTGCATGGCTTGGCCCCACTGCTTCCAGCCTGCCCGGTAGTGAGCGCCTCCGTAACCAGTGCTTCCTCGAAACTCAGGCTCGATCACGAGATAGCCGCGCGAGGCTAGGAACTGAGTCATGGGGTTCCACGCCCAATAACCATTACGAACCCATGGCCCGCCGTGTACCAGGACCACGGCGGGCGCCGGCTTGCCAGGCGAGACTCCCCTGGGCAAGGTCAGCCAGACCGGCAGATCACGCCCATCACGCGCCTTGATGCGCTGGAAATCCACCGCCGCCATCTGCCGGGCATCGATACCCGGCATAAGCCGTGCCACCGCCTGCCATTGCGGCAAACCTTCTGAAGGTGTGGCGCGATAGATCCAGAGCTGTCCCGGCTCGCGATCGGACGACGAGCGCACCAGAACTACCCCGTCGGCCTGCGTGCAGCGCTGGCAGCTGAGGCGGTTGACGCGGCCCGGCAATCGCTCGTCAACCGTCTCCTGCAGCCGCTTCATGCCTACGTCGAACCAAACAGTGGTCTCGGCATCCACATGGACCCTAACGCCCAGTGCAGGGCCGCCGGAACCGTTGAGAAGCAGGCCGTCGAAGTCGAACCCCGGGGTGCTGACCAACGGCTTGGTGCTGGGAGCCTGGCGCTCGAAGTCATAGCGTGACAGCACCTCGAGTCCTTCCGGTCCTGAGCGATGAAGCACGTACAGGTTACCGGCGTCATCAACCGAGTGCGGCTCGAACGGCATCTCGAGCAGATCGCCCTTAACAAGCAATTGCCAATCGACACGACCAGGGCCACGCCAATAGACCGCGCGCTGGGCGCCCTGTCTCGTGAAGACCAGGCGCGGTTCGCCCTTGCTGTCGAAGACCCACTTCTCTACGTGAAGGGGTGGCTTGAAGTCCGTCGATCGAGTCAGGCCGGTGCGAACGTTCAACCAGATCGGTTCGATGTTCGCAAGCAAGTCGTCCTTGTCCAGGGTGAACTCGCCGATCAAGACCTCTTCGCTCGATTCCCCCGGCCGTGGGCGTGGCACCGCCAACAGCAAATGGTTCCATGCGACCGCTCTGCTGGTGTTGGCGCCATCAGTGACAAACGGGTTCTTTCGTTTCACCAGTTCGCGAATGCGCCCGCCGTCCGCACTGACCGAGAAAAGCCCTGGCCAACCATCGGGTCTGCCACTGCCCTTTGAATAGTCTGTGACCCCGAATATCAGGAGCTCGTCGTTGACCCAACTCACCGTCCGGACGTCTGCATCCTTGTACTGGGCAACCGTTCTGGGCTTGGCGGGCTTGGCCAAGTCAATGACAAACAAGCCGACACGGGTCCCGCCGCGCCCCGAGGTTATGGCCAGACGCTGGCCCGAGGGCGAGAGCACCGCTTCTGCGATATCGGCTTCTCGAAAAAACTCCTCGGCCGCCGGCAAATTCGCTATAGCTGCAGCCTGCCCCTTGGCCTCGCCACCAGCAACCGCCAGACCCATTACCACCGCCAGCAGGCGGCACGCGATTCCAAGTTTGAACATCTGAATCAACTAAGTACCTGTGTTTGAGTGGGGCCTATCCGTTGAATCGTACCGAAGCTGGTCTTGCGGATAGCACTTGCGAGAGACGTCGGACCGCGCCCCGGGGCGTACCGCTGTCGCCTTTCTTGGCTGCCGGAAAGCGCAGCGGTCCTCGTCGAGGGCGGCGCGGCCGTGGAAGCGGCCAGATCAGATACCGAGAAGCCGCCTGCCGTGGTCGACAGGTTCTGGCCGACAGCTGACCGCTGGGGCTGACAAACTGCGTGGCAGCGCCCGCTGCAACGCGGTCGCTCCCCAGCGAAGGGCGGGCGTTTCCGCTCAAGATGCCGCTAGGCCAGTCGAAATTGCTTTGGCGCCCTAGGCTTGACTGAGCGCGTTACTGGCGCGGTAGCTTTTGCAAAGCCAGCAAGACCGGCAGCACTGCCGCCGCAGCCACAAAGTGCTTCAGGGTGTGGCCACTGATCTGCAAAACGCCCCAATCGGCGGTGGCGTGGAACACGGGGGCGTCGTTCACTTCAAACACTTTGGCGACGGCATAAGCGGCCACCACCCAGCCCCAACGCACCGCCAGCGCATCGGCCTGCCGTGGCCCGAAGGCCGCCAGCAGCAGCCACAGCACCCCGCCGAACTGCACCACCAACCACGGCAGTAGATTGCCCTGCAGGGGTAAGCAGGCGGCCAGCGTAGCCGCAGGCAGCAGCAGGGCCAAGGCGCGCCAAGCGGCGGTCTGGCTGATCAAGCCCGCCGTGCTCAATGCCAGCGCCCCTGCAAAGGCCACCGCCATGCCCAGGCGGTCGGCCATCAAGGTGACGGGTGTGGGCAGCCAGTGGTAGAGGCCCGAGCCGAGGGCGGTCAGGAACAGGCCGAGCCAGAGCACCCCGAGGGCAGCGCGGCTGGCGGCGGGCAATTCGCGACCGCGCAAGGCCTGCAAGCGCAGGCCCCAAAGGGCCATCAGCGCAAAGGGCAGGTTGCTCAGGGTGTCGGCGGCATTGGGCACGCACAGCCAAGCGCGCGCGTCCACAAAGGGGTGGCCATGGGGGTGGAGGTGGGCATGCCCATGGGCATTGAGGTGGCCCAGCCAGTGGCTGCTGAGCTCAAAGCCAAAGGCCAGGCCGAGTGCATAGAGCAGCACCAGGAAGGCACCCACGAGCGTGGGCAAACGCTGGGGGCTGAGCTGGGGGTTGGAACGCAGGGTGGAGTCCATGAAGCACCGTCACAGGAGTCGAGATGGCGCGCATGGTGGCCAGGCTCATGGCCTTTGTCAGCTCTCCATTGCCGAGCGCCTTGCAGTCGGCCGCGCAGTACCGCTATCGGCTACTGAGTTTGCCCATCGACCGGAATTCCCGCGCGGGAACACCGCCAAGTCCCTGCGCTTCAACGCCTTTTCAGTCGGCGTGCAATAACCGCGGGCGCCTGCCACAAGAGCCGTCGCAAGCGCAGCAGTGGCAGTGGCCAGCGCGCCAGCTCAAAGGGGGTCGATCGCCGGGCGGGGTCCGCGCTGCACATCCACAGCGCCGCAAAGCGGTCCCAGCTCATATCGGTTTGGGGGGTGCGGGTTGGATTCATGAGTCGAGCTCCTGAACCCTCAGACGACAACGCGCCGGCGGCGCGACAGCCGGCGGCCTGTTCTTCTCAATCAGCTGTACTTGACCGAGCAGCCGTAAGGCTTGGTGCTGGGTTGGCTGACGGGCTTGCCCGCCTTCAACTCACCCAGGCTTTGGGTGATGAAGTTCGTGGCGCCCGGGATGTCGGCCGGGTTGGCGGTGGGCTTGGAGTCGATGGCACCGGCGTAAACCAGCACGCCGGCGGGGTCCACGATGTACATGTGCGGCGTGGTCTTGGCACCCCAGGCTTTGCCGGCGGTGCCGTTGTCGTCCATCAGCGTGTGCGTGGCGGCGGCTTTTTGGTCTTTCATCCAGGCGGCGAGTTCAGCGGGCTTTTTGTAGTCCTTGCTGCTAGGGGCTGTGGAAGACACCGTGAGCCACACGGTGCCTTGCGCGACGGCAGCGGCCTGCGTGGACTGCATGTTGCCGGCGCCGTAATGCTTCACCACGAAGGGGCAGCCGGGGTTGACCCATTCCAGCACCACGGTCTTGCCTTTGAAATCGGCAAGGTTCACGGTTTTGCCACTGGTGTCTTTCACGCTCAGGGCAGGGGCGGGTTGGCCGATGCTGGCATTGGCAAGGGCCACTTGTGCGCCGAAGGCGGCAGCCAGCAGCGGGGCGGCAACGAGAAGGCGACGGGACAGCTTCATCTTCAAACTCCAGGCTTAGGAAGGGCGGCGAGCGCTTCACGCACACCGGTGGTGGAAAGGATTTCAGGCAAGAGGGCTGGGGCGGCGCCGCCCGGCGCATGCAGCGCGTAAACCGGCACGCCGCTGCGGCCGAGCGTGCGGAGTTCTGCGGTGATGACGGCGTCGCGCAGCGTCCAGTCGGCGCGCAGCAGGTGCACACCGCGCTCTTTGAAGTCGGTCAGCACAGCGGCATCGGCCAGCGCACCGCGCTTGTTGAATTGGCAGGTGATGCACCACGCTGCGGTGAAGCCCACGAACACCGGCTTGCCGGCC
>SXGS01381939.1_pt1 | contig 12384 bp, 11 predicted proteins | sample 3174681 | NCBI WGS metagenome assembly SXGS01 (sample SAMN11356861, study PRJNA531348) | freshwater metagenome | isolation source: freshwater sample F1-80 | place: China: Fuxian Lake, Yuxi | collected 2017-12-25
CAGTCTGACCGCGCGTCGCGATACGACACGCTCACCACCCAGACTCGCCGACGAGGCACGAGACGCCGCCGGGGTCGCTCCCCGGCGGCGTCTCACCCTGCCTGCTTGACAAACTTCACTACATATCAGCTATAGCGAGGATGAAGCACGTCAGCCGTTGTCTTGGACTTTGGAGTAGGAACCCGTCAGCCTGCTCACTGTCCGAACGTGGTCGTGTGACAGTCGTGGCCTTTCGGTTTGCATCACCACTGTCAGTTTCGGAAGACGACTGCACTGTGTCAGGAGTCGAGTGCACTAGTGCCGCGTTTCGCAGCAGTGGCGTCACGTTCGGTACGGGCTAGGGCGAGGTTGTTGTAGAGCGCTGATCGCTTCAATCCAGTGTTCCTGCAGAGGGTTTCAATCTTGAACTGGCGTGTCTCGTACGCCTGCAGGAGGTAGGCCCGCTCCTCCAAGGTGAGGGTGTGTGGCCGACCCTTCATCCTGCCAGCCGCGGCCGCTGCGGCGATTGCGTCGCGGGTGCGGGCGCGGATGAGGTCCGATTCGAACTCGGCCATCAGCCCGAGGATGCCGATGAACATCTTGCCCATCGGATCGGCCGGGTCGTGGACCTTTCCATCGATTGACAGCGCCACTCCACGCTTAGCGAGTCGTTCGACGGTCTGGTGGAGATCGCCCGCGGAGCGGGAGAGGCGGTCGAGTTTGGTGACGCAGAATTCGTCGCCGTCGCGGCTGGCGTTGATCGCATTCTCGAGTCCGGGGCGGACCGCTTGCCGGCCGCTGACACCGTGATCGACGTACACCCGGTCAGGGCTGACGCCGATCTTGCCGAGGAGTCCGATCTGCACGGCAGTGTCCTGCCGAGCGGTGCTGCACCGCGCGTACCCGATCTTCATGGCTCTCCGACTCGTCGACCCGTTTCGTCCACCAGAGACTACGGGAAGATGGACAAATCGAGTGGACACTCTTAGCGGATGGATGGGCAGCCAAAATGACAGGGCCAATCGCACCAAAATCGCAGTTCGCGGCCGTCCGGTATGACGATGGTCAAAACGCACACCCAAACCCGCAGAGAGCGACTCAGGCGAAGACTGCCCGGTGGTCGCTCGGTGAACTCGCCTGTGTACGACTGAGCTGTCGGCGCAGCTCGCTAGGCTCTGAGGAGATACCGGGCAGTACGACAGATAGGGCAAGGCATGGGACTCAGCGAAGTCGAAGTCATGAAGCAACTCGACATCGAGTCCTGGAGAAACCTCTCCAAGGACAAGATGCTGCGGTTTGCCGCTCTCATGCCCGACATGGACACCGAGGTGGCCCTCAAGATCATCGAACAGTTCCCAGCTTTCAAGGAATTCGCCCTGGACACGGTGAAGGAGATAGAAAAGGCTCACAAGTCCACGCTCAAGTCGAATGATAAGAGCCAGAAACAGGCATACAAGGCTTTTGAAGATATCCGCGAGATCCTCAAGGGTGAGCTCGACAAGGATGACCTCACCTGGGACCAACGAAAGTTCATCATCGAACTGATCCAAGAAAACGGGAAGCAAGTATCCCAGAAGGACAGTGAGAATAAGGAGTTCCTGAACACCGTCCTCGGAAAGGTCGCGGTCTTCGGGGGTGGTGCGATTGCTGCGGGAGTGGTTTTCTTGGGTGGCAAAATCATGCTCGAACAGGACGATGGCATCAACCGAATTGGCGCCTGAGTCGACCACGGAGGTGCCCGCTACCTGGGCCGAGAATCGAGCCACCAGCCAGCGCTTGACGTCGCGAACCGAAACCGTGCCCACTCCCAGCACTCGGTCGGCGCGGTCCAGACACCCCCTGAACGAAGTTGAACTTGCGTGCCCCTATCGCAGTCTCTGAAAATTCAATTCCGGTGATCGATTGTGAAGTTCACTTCTGCATTCAAAATGTCAAAAGGCGACTGCAATCGGAGGTAATTCCCCAGGGAAGTCATGACGGCCACTTCTAAAACTGACACCACCGATGAAACCACCGAGCCTCTCCATGTCCGTGAAGTGCGTGTCACACGAGCCCGGGGACAGCGGTGACGGCTCACCCTCGACGCTGACAGTGACTGCGCCGTGTCGAGAATCGGCTCGGTGAGGTCCAAGGTCATCGAGGACGCCATGGTCCAGGGCGGGCCACGATGCGCTGCGCCAGGTCGCGACCGACGCTGGCAACCGTGACCGGTGTCGACGCCCGGTAGGCGGTGAGACCGCGCCCCGCAGGCGCGATCACCACCGGGCGATGGTGTCGCGGGACTGCCAGTCGGCCCAGTGGCCGAACACTCTCACCACGTTGCCGTCGACCAGTGCTGTGCGTCCGGTGTCGGCGTAGACGCAACGCGGGGCGCGTCGCCGCTGTTCTCCGTCCGTGGGTGCGACCCGCCAGGTGGCGGTTCGTCGGTCGATGTCATCGTCGGCGACATCGACGACTCGACCGTCGAACGCGCCGCCCTGGAACAGACACCACATACCTCGTTCCTCCGTCCGAAAGCACACGCCGGCGCGCCGACCGGCACCTGTCAGGACACGGCCGTAGAACCAGGCTGACCAGTCAGCCGGGCTCGTCCCATGCAGGACACTGTCGACCGCGACCGGCGTGACCAGGATAAGTCGGCATGATGCCGACGCCGTCGTGCGCCGTGACCCGGCGCGGGGGCAGGCACAGTTCACTCACCGACGACGTGCCGTGCGTGGGAGAATTCGGCGGTGACTGCGAACGGGGAGCCTGCGGCGCTGCGGTCGGTGGCGCCGGTGTTCTCGACCACCGACGTGGCACGCTGGCTCGCGCACTACCGCGGTCTCGGTTTCGAGGTCGCGCCCCACGACGAGGAGTACGGGTTCGCCTCGCTGGGCCCGGTCTCGATTCACGTCTCCCGTAACGGAGATCACGACCCGGCCACCACCGCCGGCTGCGCCTACCTCGATGTCGACGACGCCGACCTCCTCTGGCGCCGGTGGTCGACCGCTCCCGGTGGGAACGATGTCGAACCGGTCGACACCGACTACGGCACCCGAGAGGGCGCCCACATCGACCCGGACGGCAACCTCCTGCGCTACGGCTCCTGGCGCTGACCCTGGCCCGGCCCCGACCGACCGACGGGTCGGGGTCGATGTGGCGGTAGGGGACCGAGCTCACCGCGCGGGACGCGCCGCTACAGCCAGCCGCACCGACTGGTCCGACGGATGAGGCCCTGGGCTGCTCGGCGTCGTGCGGACAGTCTTGGACTCACGTATCGGTCTGCACGGCCGCGGGGACAGCGGCCCGCAGCAATGCGGTGACGCTGTCAAGGTCCATCGGGCGGGCCAGATGGTTTCCTTGCGCCAGGTCGCACCCGGCGGCGCGAACGGCGGCGAGTTGATCGGCGGTCTCGACGCCTTCACCGACGACGGTGACGCCGTAGGCCCGTCCGACACCGACGATCGCGGCCACGATGGCCTGCGGGCGAGGCCCCGGCAACGCGGTGATGTGCAGTTTGTCGATCTTGAAGCACGCGAACACCGGGTAACGGTTGAGGTAACTGATCGAGGTGTGACCTCGGCCCATGTCGTCGAGCAGCAGCGCCACACCCGATTCGTGCAGGGCCGCGAGGGTGTCCGCGACGCGGGCGGTGTCAGCCACCCACACCGTCTCGGTGATCTCCAACCCCAGTGCGCTCGCCGGCAACGACGCGCTGCGCAGAATCGCGGCGACCCGGGCCGGGAAACCGGGGTCGCGCAGTTGCAGGGCGCTGACGTTGACCCGCACGCCGACGTCGGTGAACGTCCGCCACGCTGCGGCATGGCGGACTGCTGTGGTCAACGCCCAGGTCCCCAGCTCCTCCGCGAGCCCGGTCTGTTCGGCAACGGCGACGAACTCGGTGGGCCCGATCGGTCCGAGAACGGGGTGGTTCCACCGGGCGAGAGCTTCGACGGCCACGATGCGGTCGGTGCGGAGGTCGATTAGCGGTTGATAGTGCATCGTCAATTCGCCGCGGTGCAGCGCCGCGCGCAGGTCCACCGACAGGGTACGGATGCGCTGGGCGTCGTAGACGTCGTTCCGGTCGAACACGGCGTGGCTCCCGCCGATGCCGGTGCTCTTCGCCCGATACATCGCGAGGTCGGCGCGGTGGATCATCTCCCGCCGGGTCGAATCGGGGTCGGAGAGGGCGATGCCGATGCTGGCGCTCAGCGGTGCCAGGAAGCCGGTGTCGGCGGCGCCGGTGGTGATGGCGTCGCTGATCTCCCGGGCCAGCTCACGGGCATGCTCGGCGCTGTGGACCTGTTCGCACACGATGAGGAATTCGTCCCCGCCGAGGCGGGCGACGAAGTCCTGGGGTCGCACGGCGAAGGTCAGGCGCCGGGCGAACTGCATCAAGGATCGGTCTCCGGCTTCGTGGCCGAGGCTGTCGTTGATGATCTTGAAGTCGTCGATGTCGAGTAGGAGCACCGCGACATGCTTGGACGAGACTCGGCTGCGGGTGAGGGCGGCGTCGATCCGCTCGTACGCCAGGGTCCGGTTCGGGAGTCCGGTGAGGTCGTCGTGCAGAGACTGCGTACGCAATTGCCGGTCCAAGTGGTGACGGCGCAGCGCCGAGGACAGCACCCCGGCGATGGAGCGTAGGAACGACACCTCCCGCTCGCCGTACTGGCGGGGGGCAGCGCTGTGTACCGACAATGCACCCCACGGTCGGTCCGTGCACCCGGTGATCGGCACTGCGATGCCGTGCGCGGTCATCGCCGCGGTGTCGAACCTGTTCTCGCCGTCTCGATCGGTACACACGACCACCTCACCGGTGAACGCGGAGAATCCCATCAGCGAACCGGCCCCGGCCGGCAACGGTGTCGGAAGCTCACCCAGGCCGGTCGCGGCCACCACCGTCATCACAGAACCACTACCGCCGCTCTCTTCGCGGTCCGAGTCGTCGACCGCGTCGGGAGCGCAAGTGATCACGGCCCGCTCGACCCCGATCAGGGTCGACGCAGCGATCACGGCGGCGTTCATCACGTCCTGTTCGGCACCGTCGAGGGCGAGCTGGGCGAGATCGGCGATCGCCTTCTGCTCGGCGCCGTACTGCGCCGCCGCGTCGGTCGCCGCACGCTGCAGGCGCTCTCGGGTATCGGTGTCCCGGTGATCACGCGCGATGGAGGCAATCACCACGGACGAGTCGTCGCCGCCGCGATACACCACGAACGTCGTGATCATCACCGCGATGGCTTCACCTGTGCGGACATGTCGCAGTTCGCCCGGCCCGCTCCACTGCCCCCGACTTCCCAACGCGGCTTCGACCTCGGCGGCGCGCCGCAATCCCGCGTCGGTGAACAACTCGGCTGTGGTCAGGTCTGCGGCGGGTTCACCGTCGCCCAACCCGATCAAGGCCCGTCCCGCAGCGTTGATGTGGAGCACCGTGCCGGAGAACGCGGACAGCACGATCATGTCGGGCGAGTACTGCAGGACTGCACGCAGGATCTCTTGCGGTGTATCGACGTTCTCGGTCACAGAGCAGCTCATCCTTCTCCGGTGCGCACCGGCACCGTCTGCGGGCACGGCACACGAGGCTGCTGTGCTCGATCACAACAACCGCCACATCAGGTGTCGCGCGGTCACAGGGCAGCGTTACGTTCAGGAGTACACCACCGGAGTGCGATCGACGCCGTTCTGGCATCTGCAATCGGTGCGGCTCGTCGGTCGTCGCCGGGCTTACATATGCCGCGGCCGCGAGCCGAGTCAGCCGACATCACCATGGCGTCGCGTTTCCGGCGAGTGCGCGACAACGATTCGGGCGTTCGCCGGTCTGCCGGACCCCGCGCACCGGTCGAACTCGGACACACCGGCCGACGTGCTGAGGCGGCCGAGCGGCCGAGCGGGGACATCGCGACGCACCGACACCCGACTTCTCAGGCGGTGCTGCGCCCGATCCTGCCGGCGGTGTTCAGGACGGTCCAGTGACGACGGCCAACGCGGTGTCCAGGTCGGTGAACATCGCCAGGGTCTGATCGAGTCCGACCAGTGTCATCGGACGGGCGGTGGTGGGCCCATCCGCCACCACTGCAAAGGTCGCCGCGTCACCGAGTCGAGCTGCGGCGTCGAGGAGGACCGTCATCCCCACCGAGGCGAAGAAGATCACACCGGTCAGGTCGACGATGAGTACAGCGGGGGTCGCCTCCGCCAGGACTGCGTCGATCGACTCGTTCAGATGCGGTGCGGTACCGAGATCGATCTCACCGCGCACGGTGAGCACCGTCGCAGTGTCCGTTCGACTGACGTCGATCTCGAGTGACGCGGACCCCGCGCTGTCGATCATCATCGGGCGGCTCGCCCTCCTTCATCTCGATTTGCGCAACAATCTATCGCCGAATCCGATCAACCCGGCTGGTCGACCGGGTGTTCCCGAACAGTGCTGCCGTTCTGCATCCTCGGTCGTGCGGACGGCCCCGATGTGTCGAGCTGTGTGCGCACACGGGTAGTCGGGCATCGGGTTCTGCTTCGGGGTGGGGTGTGCCCGTCGGATGTGGTGCTAACCATCGGGGTGCGCCGTCGCAGTCCCGTCGGGAGAGGCTGCGGCAACCGCAGCTCCCGGGCGAGGTCGGTGCTCGTCCGCACGCGTGACCAGCTCGTCGCGTCCAGCCAAATCGATGAGGAGCGCAGCTCGGTGCGTCACCGGATGTCGTACGGGGTGCTGCTGATGCCGGACCCGCGTCCTTCCAACACTGCTCGTATCGTCAGTAGAAAGTTATCGCTGGTGGCGGCCGATGCCCACGGCCAGTGGTTATCGAAGCGGTACATCGCGCACTCGTTGCGGATGGCCCGCCACGGGTCGTCGTGGGCCGAGCTCACCTCGTCCCAGATCGCGAGCATTCCCGCCAGTTCCCTGTCGATCGTCTGGTGATTCCCGTTGTGCGGCGTCTCTGCCGACCGCATGCGCCGGTAGAACTCGACGATGGCCTCACGCTGACCTTCCGAGTCCACCTCGACCTCCGCATCGACGACGTCGCGCACCCGAGACAGATCCGGCCAGCGGGTGATGGGCCGGATGTCGGCATTCTCAGCGGGAACGTTACTTGTTCCACCGGCTCATGCGCAGCATCGCGGCCGTTTCGGCATTGTGTCCACCTGGGCCGGCGAGCTCCTGAGGACGGCTGGCGCACCCGCACGTTTCGCCCTCGCAAGTCGTAGCGACGCGGCAACCGGGGACACAGATGGTGCCCCGTCTGCATCCACAGCGATGATGCGGTCGACTCACCGGAAGGCCCTCCCCGAGTGACCGGACCGGGCAGGGCGCCGACATCGGCCGCCGCTCACCCGGAACAGGTGGATCTCGGTCGTCACGAATGTCGGAGATTCGGCATACCGATCACAGGTCGTCGAGGGCGACGATGCCGTCCTGGAGCGCCCGCACGACGAGTGCTGCTTTCGTCGGCGCAGGCCGTCCGACGCTGCTGTATTTCTGGCGAATGCGGGTCAGGTACGTGTTGACCGTCCCCAGCGCGATGTGTAATTGCTGCGCAACGGCGGCTTTGGAGTCACAGCGCAACCACGCGCGGAGCACGACGATCTCGTGCGCGGTCAGCCGGGGCGGGATGTACCCCGTCCCGGCCTCTTTCGTTGTGTCGTGCGCAGCGCGGTGGCTCGGCTCCGGTGCAAGTACCACGGTGGTGTCGCCGTAACCGCTCGTCAATGTAGCGCCCGGTCGCAGCCGCAATTCCCGCGCCGCGTCGACGGCGGACCGCTGTGCATATTCATGTCGGCGTCGAATCGTCCGCACACAGGACATCTCCCTCGATCACAGTGTTCGACACCGCAAGGTGGCAAAGCAGAAGAGAAGTAAGCCGAAACCATTCTAGGCGCCGACCTCCACAACCATGGTCCCCAGGACCTCTGACCATCGCTTCGGCACTGTTCACCTTCACCGCGCAGTCCGTAGCGTTGCATTCTTTCGCGGGACAACCGAAGTCGTCTTGCACGTGTCGTGAGCCGTTGCTGTCACTGCGGTGCTGCGCGGCCAGCGGTCACTCGAGCACCCCCGTCACCGCACCGCCCGTCTCCGATTCGAGGATTCTCAGCAGATCTCGTAGCACGGTGTCCGCGCGGTCCTCGACATCGGCGAGGGCGGAATCGACGTCCGCGAGAAGGTCGTGGGCGTTCCTGCGCGCGAGAATTCCGCGTTCGTAGGAGTCGGGGTCGAGAACGACCGCCCGCGCACACTCCGGTGCGATACCCGGTTCCAGAGGCTGCGCCCGAACATTGTGTCGGTGAGCGGGTGCGTGACCGCGGAGGTGCGTTCGGACGATGTCGGCTATCGCCCGCGGGGTGAGCGCAGCCGTGTCCAGCGGGGTGTGACCCCACCGGTCGACCGGTGTCAGCAGCGGTCGTTCGTCGGCTGGGTCGAGATGCTGCTCGTACCCGAGAAGTTCGGTACCGCTCGACGCGTCGAGGGCAGCGGCGAGCATGCGGGTGCTCGGATGCCGGTCGTGGTAGCCCAGCACCTCGCGCCAGCGACGGTACACACCGGTCGGGGACACGCCCGCGTACACCAGTTCGTGAGAGGTGGCGGTGTCGACGCCGCTCGAGGTCCCGACACGAAGGACATCGATCCCGGCGCCCGACGGGGTGACATCGCGTACCCGTAGGGAAGCGATCTGCGTGTAGGGCAGACCTGTGGACGCGAGAGTGAGGATCAGTGCGTCACGTCGCGCGAACAACGCTGACGGCCATCCGGTGTCGGGCAGGCGCGCGATGGTGCTGCCGACCCGGGTTGCGAGCCGACGCAGGCGCGCGGCGCGGGTCGCGTCGACCGCGGCACGTACCGTCTCGGCGCGCCCCGGGGGCGGCAGGGCGTGCCGGTGATGGGCGGCGTCGATGACCGCGATGCGGCGGCGTTGGGTTGTCGCCGCGGCGGGGTGTTCTCGGAGAAACCGGCCCAGCGATTGCGGTGCGGCCGGTAACGCCGGCGCATCGTGGGCGGCGCACCAGTCCTCGAACAGCGACCAGGTGCTCCGATCACGCACCGAAACAAACGATCTCGTGGTGTCCGCCGTGCGCGTTCCGACCGGGATCGTCTGCGCGGACTGCGCGCACCCCGCTTCGGTCGTCTCGCCGCCGCTCGCGGTCCCACCCGTGTGGCTGGTCATAATCCGAGATCGGTCACAGCGTTGCCGAGCAACGGCGCTTTCTCGCGGGCATACGTTTCGACCATGCCGGGTGTGGTGTGTCCGGTCTGTCGCATGATGGCGTGGGCGTCGGCGCCGTTGCGGAAGGCTTGGGTGACGAAACCTGCTCGCAGGGAATGTCCTCCCAGCTGCGTGACGGTGTCGGGGTCGTATCCGGCGCGGGCGGCGCGCCGGCGGATCGCGGCGTGCACCGCAGCTCCGGACAAGGCAGTGTCGGAGAGGTTGCCGTTCTTGCGGACCGACCGGAACAGCGGCGACCGCTTGTCCGCGGTGGGTAGCGCGCCGCGGCAGAGATGAGAATCGAATTCTGCTGCGCGGGACAGCAGTCGGATGACCGCGACTCGGCCGCCGGTGTCGAACGCTGCGACGATCTGCAGCCATCGCACCCACGCGCAGACCGGGCAGAACTCCTGGCGGTCGGTGAACGGCAGCGCCTTCACAGTTCCAGCGCCGTCCTGGTCGGTCTTGGATTTCCGGATCCGCACGTGGGCGCCGTCGAGGCGGTCGCGGCGTATGTCGCCGCATTCGAGTGCCACGAGTTCGCTACGGCGGAACGCGCCGGCGTATCCCATCAACAACAGGGCCGTGTCGCGGCGTTCGCGCACCTCCGAGGCCCACCCGGCCGCACTGCGGCGGGCGTGGTCGACGATCGTGGTGATGTCGTAGGTCAGCAGCGGTGCACGAGGGTTGCGGGGCCGCTCCCCCGCCGCCGCGTACTCCCGCCGAATCCCTGCGAGGGTGGCGCGGACCATCTCGTGGCCGCATGGGCTCTCGTGCCCGGTGCCGCGGTGGCGGTCGGCGATCGCGGCGACCCATTTGCCGAACGTCGGCGGCGCATACGCCCGCGTCCCGTCGGTGGTGAGTGTGTCGGCGGCGGCGACGAGGTACGCGGCCACAGTCGCGGGATGAGCCGGCACCGCCTGATGCCCCGCCAGGACGCACCAGGCCTCGAAACGTCGCCACGCCGAGGCGTAGGCCCGCCTGGTACCGGCCGAGCGAGATGCGGCCATCGACCGCTCGATCCGGGCCGCGACGTCGGGTGACAGATCCGGAAACACCGCTGCGTCACCGGACGCGGCCGCTTCGATCGCGTTCGCACCACGCTCGGCGTGTTGTTCGACCATGAGCGAACAGTAGCGGGCGCCTCCGACACCAATATCCGACCGAAAACGCGGTGAACTGGCGATCTATCGATGATGCTGCGGGAAAAGAAATTCTCGTTGGTTACCGCACAAATTGGGTAAGTGACCACGTGCGACCGCCGCCGCGTGACGCTTCGGAGACTGGGCACACTTACGTCTGTGCTCGATCGCGGTGCGCCGACGCACCCCACCGGTCACGACGGAAGATGAATGTGCAGGTCAGCGAACACCTTCTCGAGCCGGGCCGTGTCTTCGGGGGTATGGCACCCCGTGTGCAGGAACGCGAACAGCGAGGCGGCCGCAGCGCTGTTGCCGCGGGCGAACTCGATGGCAGCGTCGATGGCACCCTGCACACCGTCCCACGCACTGCGCTCACGAGCTGGGAAGCACGAACGGGTGGGAGCGGTTCCCGGGTCGACTGTCTCGTCCGGGATCGGGGCGAGGAGACCGGCGTGAGCGCCTCCGGCCGCGATGTCGCCGCGCTCGATCGCGAAGATGGCCGACGCGGCGGCAGCGAGGACGCGTTCCTGCTCGGTCCATCGCAGGTGCTCGAACACCACTCGCGACGCCTGTGGCGGCCGCGGATCCCCGGTGGAGTTCCAGATGGAGGACAGCACCTTCGACCACCGCCCCGCTCGGCAGAGCGGGGTGCAGACGTCGTCGACGACGCTGCGCAGCATGCGGAACCACACCGCGGCGTGGACCCGGTCACGGTCGAGCTGCACCCACCCTGACGTCAGAGCTCGGGCGGTGCGCCTGTCGAGTGCGACGATTTCCGGCGATGCCGAGACCGGCTGCAGCCGCTCCTCCGACGCGGTGCGGTCCCAAAGAACGGCCCGCCCCGGTAGGACAGAGCCGAATTCGAGTCGGCAGCCGTGCGCGGGACAGCTGGTCAGCAACGACAGCTGCTGCAGCAACGCCACACTGATGTCGGCGCTGCATTCGATGTCGGCAATACACACCGGGCACGCCCTGGTGCGCAGCGCGCTGACCCACGGAAGCCAAGTGCCGCCCGCTGGTGTGCGGCAACGGCGATCCTGGACCGCCAGCTCGGTCGGCAGCAGGATCGAGAACTGGTGGACATAGGTGTCGAAGTCGCACCCCACCGGGTCGGTGTCGTCGAGCAGCCACGGCGTCCACCCCGACAGCGTCATCGACCGCAACCACGACACCGGAACAGTGCTGCGACGGGCCAGGTACACCAGTAGAGGTTCGGGGACGCACCGATCCACGTCGAGGTCGGAGATGTCGAAGCCCGGCAGCAGGTCCGCCGGTCTGGCGAGTCCGTAGTACGTACAGGTACGCCGCAGCCACGATGTCATTGCTTCAAGTGGGCGAGGCGGCGGATGCAGCGGCCACGGCGGGGTGTCGCGCTCCCCCGCAAGCTGGAGGGTGCTCACGTGAGGTGGCGTTCGAACTGTCGTCGCCGCTCGGTCGGGCCGAGGTACTCGGTGCGTTCGAGCACGCTGGGGGTGATCGCTTCGTCGCCGGTGTCGACGGCCAGCACGGCTGCCGAGGTCAGCAGGGTCGACAGTTCGCCGATGGTGCCCTCGCAGCGGGTGAGGAGATAGTCGGCCATCTCCGATGATGTGAGGTGCGAGGGTCGTCGCAGCGGGTAGCTGGCGGCGAAACTGGCCATCAGCGAACGTGTTTCGGGGGTGTTGGTCCACGTCGGCAGGGTCATCGGGGCAAACCGGTTCTCGAGCTGCGGGTCGGTGCGGACAGCGAGGTAGGCGTCACGGGTGCCGACGCCGACGAGGGGGATGCGTAGTTCGTTGCCCAGGAACCGCAGCATGTTCAGAAATTCCCGTCGGACGTTGTCGCGGCCGGCGAGAACGTTGTGGAGCTCGTCGACGATGAGCATCCGAACGTCGGTGACTCGCAGCAGCATCAGTGCTTGTCGTTCCAGGTCCGGAACGCGACTGTGCGGCCTGATCGGTGTTCCCAGGGCGGCGAGCACGGCAATATAGAACCGGCTGGGTGAAGGGTCCGGGGGCATTTGGACGCACAACACCGGGATCTGTTCGTGACCACTGAGGCTCATCGGGGGGTGCGTGCGTCGGAACTTCTCGATGATCATCGACTTGCCG
>SXGS01318088.1_pt1 | contig 12383 bp, 15 predicted proteins | sample 3174681 | NCBI WGS metagenome assembly SXGS01 (sample SAMN11356861, study PRJNA531348) | freshwater metagenome | isolation source: freshwater sample F1-80 | place: China: Fuxian Lake, Yuxi | collected 2017-12-25
GCCACGTACATCACCCGAAACCAACCATCATCGAGATTGATGATGATTTCCTTCGTTCCAGCACCCACATCGTCGAACGGTTTCCAGCGGTCAGGCTCCCGTCCGACGTGGACCTGAGCCAACTGATGCCCCGCCTCTCTACGCGCATTCGGAGTAAATATGTCGTTATCCTTGATGTCTCGTAGCGAAGACCCGCGCCAGTCAATCGGTTTTTCCTTCATAAACCCTCCACGAGGATTGTATCAAATTTTATACAAAAAACGATCAGGCAGCTCCTTCTTGAAAAGCTAACCTTCTGTTTTGCGATACCCCTATTGCGATCGAATTGCTTCGCATAGTTAGAACTGCCATGGTGCCTCCAGTAAAAAATCGGGAGGCAGCGACCCTGTCGGGAGCGAGCCCCCACAGGGTTGAGAAATGCTGTTTGTTTCCAGCGGCCAGCTACCGCTTTTCAGTCATTCCCCTATGGGAACGGCCAAACTCGGGTTTTCCACAGCGGGCTACGGACATACGCAACCCGTTCTGGAAAGCCCGGCACACGCAAACGCGCATGCACCGGGAAAATGGCTTCCACCCTCAACTCCCCTGCCCTTTGCGCTTACGACGGCGCGCAGGCTTGGGATAGCCGAATCGGGACCATGCCGCCGGATCGACGGGAAGCGGTGTCGTCCGGGCATTTTTGAGATTCACGAAAACACCGTGATAGGTGATCTGGCCGTAGCGGAACAACTCCCACAACAGATTCAGCGCATACAGCGAGACCCCGCGATTGACGAACAGCGACTGCTTGTCGAGGGCATCGGCCAGCGAGCAGGACGGCGTGCCATCTTCGGCTTCCTGCGACTCATCGACGATCTCCGGGAGAAGATCGCCGGCATGAGGCAGCCGGTTCGCATCGGGCTTGGCCCAACGCGCCGGTACGACACCGAGAATGACCTGACCATCATGCAAGCGGTTGCCCATGTCGAGCCAGTACCCGCCGCCAGCGCGTCCCACTGATTCCAGGATCGCTTTGCGCGCCAGACGATTGTCCACACAACCAATCGCCAGATCGGTGCGCAAACTTTCGCTCGCAGTGAGTCGCCGCATCTGCGCCTTCCAGCCGGTACCCATCGCCATGTTGATGCGATTGACGAGTACCGATGCCTTCGAGAGGCCAACGTCGGACGGATAAAACATCTGCCGCCCGACATTGGCATCCGACACCTGGTCGGCGTCCACAACGGTCACATCCAATCCCCCGGGGTGACCCAAGGCAAGCATGGCCGTATGCAGCTGGGCCAGTCCCATCAGCATCTGGGAACCCGACCCGCCGGCGCCGATGACGGTGACTCGCACCTCCCGCGTGAGCAGTTCAGGCACAAGATGATGGATAGCCATCATTCCCTCCTGTCTGGCCGCTCAGGCCGGTCTCATCGAATGCAAGCGGCAGGAACAGCCCATTGGCGCATAAGCGGAACGCCGTGGAGCATTGCCCGCGATCGCAATTGCCGATCACACCGGCAATCTTGAACTCCCCGCGATCATCCCGATCATCCTGCGTCGAGAAGAAGGCCGAGAGGCGACCATGGGAATGCAGGTCGACCACCAGATGTTCATCCTCATCAAGGAGCGGCCGGCGATAACGTACATGCGCGCATCCCGTCGATTCCCCCGTCGGGAACACCAGCCGCATCTCGCCGGATCCGGCATGCCACACGATCCATCCCACACACTCTTCCGGGCAACGATCAAGCGCGAACCGGTAGAACTCGATGACCAGATGGCGAGGAATCTTGCCAAAGGTCAGGGAGAGCTCACGGCCCACCCAGCCATAGGGCATGGGGACGCTTTTCTGGCAGACCAGCGGCACCCTGAGATACAACCAGGGACGCCGTGCTTCGAGCCAGAGACCGTCACCAGTCACCAAAAAGCGATGACCATTCTCGGCCAAGGGCGTGAATCCGCCATAGCGCGGCACCGTCACGACAGGTGCCGAGTGTTGCAAGGCGACATCTCTCGCATCCATCACGCATCTCCTTCCAGCACGGCAGCCTCAAAAGCTTGCCGTAGCGTCAAACCCGTCGGAACGAGCGTGCGCGTTGGAAAGCGAGTCAAGCGACCATCCAGCAGATCCCTCCACAAGGCAAACGGACCGGCCCGGTAACGGGTCAGCCCCCTTGGGGTATGGATATTCGGATGCGTGAAGTAGGACCGGAAGAAGGCTTCCTCCCAGGCCAGGTGGTTGTGTACCTGATCGCCTTTCGGCAAGCGGGCACTGCCGACACAGATCTTGCCGTTTTGCCAGACATTGAAGAATGGCGCGACGTACAGCGGCGTGTCGGCATTGGGACGTTGCCGCCCCTTGAACGCAAACACCTTCCATGCCTTCGTGGTCACCACGAACACCAGCCCCGGACAGGGAACCCGTGCGGTTCGCGCACCGAGTTCCTTGCAGTCGAACCAGACCTGCCTGTCCTGCGGAGCGCTGTACCAGACGAAGAAACCCGATCCTTCCGCGAGCACATGCGCCGGCTTGATGGCCGGCTTGAGCATCGTTTCCGGATCGAGAATCCGCATCAGCGCCATGAGTCCCGCCTTGCTGGCCGGAACCCCTGCTTGAATCACCGGACGATTGCCATCGTCGGAGCCCACGTCATGAATCGACACGAACGCCGGCTTGCGCTGCGCATCCTGATAGACCAGGACGGCATGAGTCAGCCGGTACGACTGTTCGCTGGAAAACGTACTGACATTGATCGCCATCGCGACCTCCTTAATGAAATAGTGCAGGCGTGTCGAGCCCGGCGGGCAGGACATCACCCGCACCGGGTTAATGGAACTCACAGCGGTTCGGCGATCAGGGCGATCAGCCGATCCAGTGACGACAACAACTGCAACCCCAGGCCGGTCTTGTGGAGCCAGACATGGAACCCCTCGGTATCGAGAGGTACCGCGCCGGCGCCAAAGAGATCGATATAGCCATCGCTGGCGCAGTTCGCGTATTCGATAAAGTCATCGAACACCCGATCCATAGGGTCATCGGCATCCCATCGCAGGTAAGCCCCGAAATAGACACACTCGACTTCCATGCCATCCAGGCCGGGAAGCTGCCCGCCATCCGCCATCAATTGTTCGATGTCGAGCAACACGGCGGCTACCGGCGCCACTTCTGGCATGGAGGACTGGATGCGGGACAAGGCCTCCTCATCCAGCACCGGCTTGGCGCGAAGCACCCAGTCCGGGAAATGACCGTCATACCAATCCGGAGAAATTGCATCCCCCAGATCCTCGTCACTCATGCCCATCGAACGCATCTCATCCAGCCATTCGGCTTGGTCACTACTCCCTTGCCAGTGGATGTACTCGCACAGATCACGCGCCGATTGGGGCGTCAGGGCATACAGCGTGCGCCCCGAAGCCCGTTGCAGCCAATACAGCGCTGTCTCACCCAAACCGGGACAGTGCGTCTCGATCCGGGTCAGCCGATCCTTCATGCCTAGCCATACCACCTGTTCAGACTGAATGGCCCAGTACCACCGGTCATCGTCGTCACTGGCATCGGGAAACAACGATCCGTAGCCCAATGTTGCTGGACTAGCGGCCGCATGAACCTCGAAGGCAATGTGCTGCAATTGCCCCACCATGCGATTGATCCACGCAACCAACGCTTGTTGCACCAGCGTAGGCGGCAGACCGCTCGCAGACTCGGGAAGCTCCCCAACCTCCAGCCAGCGCAAGGCCAGCATCGCCCAGCGACGAACATCAAGGCTGGGATTGAGGCTGATCGTGAGTCCTTTGCCAAACTGCGGCAGGCTCAGAGGATCAGGACCTGGACGGAAGCGGCCACCTGACAACGATCGCCGGGGGCCACGGTTGCTTGAGACCGGAGCACCAAGCGTTGCAAGGCTTGTACGCATCGTTTCATCTCCTCGTGATCGAAGGCAGGAACCCCGGGAGGGATTCCGCCTTCAAAGTGCGAGAAGTCGCCATCGGCAGCGGCTTGAAGCCGTTCCTTGAGCGACACCATGACCTACTCCTTGCGGAGGACATCAGACCAGAGCCACCTGGCCCATCGTCCCAAGGCGATAGTCAGGCGCTCCACCGGCGTCATGACCGCCGATTGCGGTTCGACATAGCTCAGGCCGTCATCGCGCCGCCGCACCACGATCCGGGAGGTTCGCGGAGCATTGGCCGATAGGCTGCCCTTGGTGCCGACTGCACGCCGGAAGGTGTAGATCAACCGATCCCCCTTTTGCTCCGGCCCCTCGATCGAGGCCGTCGTGATCTCCGGGTAGGTGGCGGAATAGACATCCCGCACCTGCTCCGGCGACAACTCGCAGCCGGGATCGGGCAAGGCAATGCCGTTGTAGGCAAACGAACGCTGCAGCTTCTGAACGGTAATGGTCATGACGCCCTCCTCATGCGAAAAGGTTGTCTTCGACCGGAACGTCGGCGGCTGCCGGCGTCTCGGTCTCATCATCATCGTCATCGGCCGGCGCCGTTACCTTGGCAGTGCCTTTCCTGAGTGCGCCTTCCGCTTTCTTGCTGGCGTCCTTTTTGGCTGCCTCAAGAATGTTGCGGGTGGCTTCCAGTTGCTCGGCCAGCGATTGATGCTCGTCGGCAAAGCTGCGAAGCAAGCCGACGAATTGCGCATCCAGCTCCTCCGCCGTTCCGGTCAGGACCAGCGGGATTGCCAACGCATCGACATCCTTTGCATCCTTGGCATCCTTCGGGGTGGGTCGCACCGTGACGGTGATCAGTCCTTCCCTGGCCGATGACAAAGTGACCGCCAGTGCTGCGCAGCCGTCCAACAACGATTTCAGTTCCTGAAAAAACATGGTGGTACCTCCAAAGAGAAAATTGCAGGCGCACCACGCCCCGCGCGGGGAACGTGGTCCCCGCATGGGTGGAAAGAAACTGTCTTACGCGATGGTGAAGCGCATCGACCGCGGCACCTTGCCCTCATAGGGGAAAGCCGCCACGTTCAACAGCGCCTTGACGATGTCGTCCTTCTTGCCGCTCATGGCCTTGGCAAATGCCCCGCCCATGGCGACCTTCAAGCCGATCTCGTCGCACATCGCCTCGATTTCGCTCTTGGTGAGCAGCTTGAGAAACTCTTCGCAGAGCTTCCAGTGCCGCCCGAGATCGATGTCGAGATAGGTGAGGATCTGGATCAGGGTCTTCTCCTCGATGCCGTCCGCCGCCGATGCCGCCAGTCCGAGAAACAGCTTGTCCCGAACGGCTTCATCCGACTGCGCCACCAGGCGTGCCGCCTCGTCCGCCTTGAACACGAAGCTGGTGAATTCCTGCTTGGTGATCGCGGCGAATGCCTTGCTCAGCTTGGTATCGCTGATATGCCGGGCATTGCCTGATAACGCCAGGGCAATGAGTACCGTGAGATTGTTGTCACGATTGCCCATCAACTCTCGACGCAGCGCCTTGCGCCAGACTTCCAGCCGGTAGTCCTTGACCCGTTGCGAGTCCTGGACCTTGGCCTCCGACTTGGTATCTGGCTGAGATGCGGCCTTGCCGGATGACTTGGCAGGGGTTGCCGACTTGCCTGACGCTGTCTTCGCAGCACCTTCCGCCGGCGTTGCCTTGTCCTTTTCCAGCTTGATGCGCGCTGCCACCTTCTTGGCATTGCAGCTCGCATCGAAGCACAGGTCGGGATAGATGTTGCCCAGCTTCCCCGGCACGGCCGAGATCGCGGCACCGAAGTTCTTGCAGGCGCGGCAGGCTTTCGCCTGTTCGTCGCCTACCCCGGTCTCGCCCTCCGCCAGCAGTCGCAGGAGCGTGAAGTTCTCGCCGGGTCGGACGATCCGAATGGTCGGATAGTCATCAGCCAGAGATGCCTTCTTTGCGTCCAGCGCCGCCTCGGTCTTGCCATCGAAACACGCCCCGTGGGTGCAGTGTCCGGCGTCAATCGCTTCGCCAAAGAGCGCCTGCTGATTCCCTGAGTTATGGGAACACGACGTGCATTCGTCCTTGTCGAAGATGGCACTGCTCAAAGCCCGTGAGATCTGCTCAAGTTGCCCACGAAACTGGGCGACCGTCGGCAAACTGGCCTGTGACAGCAACTTCTCCAACACGGCATCCTGCTTGTCGCGGGTGACCGCGGCCAACAATTCTGCGTGACCCAGCTGGATGCGCCGCTCGGACAAGGCCCGACGGACCCGTTCCGAGCAGTTCATCAGTGCCAGGCGCTTGTCGAGCGTGGTCCGCGACCAGCCCAGACGACGCGAAGCCTCGTCCCGATTCCCCTGACAGCGGCCAAGAATCTTGGCTGCCGCTTCGGCTTCTTCGGTCGGACTCATGTCGGCACGCTGGATGTTTTCTATCAGCGCCGCCTCGTCGGCTTCGCCATCGTCCAGGTCGCGCACCAGTGCCGGGATTTCATACTCGTCCCCGAACACCTTTTTTGCCGCACGCCAGCGACGCTCGCCGGCGAAGATCTCGTAACGCCCCGCATCGCGGGGACGAACGAGGATCGCCTGCAGCACGCCCTTGGATTTCACGGAATCTTCCAACGCCGTCATTTCCGAGGGATCGAAGTAGCCTCGGGGATTGCGGCCGGGAAGGATGTTCCCGACCTTGATTGATGCTTGCAGTTGCATGATGCCTCCAATGAAAAATGGCAGGCAGCCGCATCCCCGGACGGGAATGCAACTGTCCCGCCAGGGGTGAAATGAATCGTCAATGGGTGTGTCGCCGCCGGTAACGTTCCAGCACCCGATCCAGAATTTCTTCGTCATCGAGGCCATACAGACGGCAACACGCCCGGTAGGTAAAAGCACCGGACTCCGAACGTGGCGCCCGCATCCAATCGAGAATGTCTGCCCGTGTTTTGGCGGACACCCTCAGATCGAACAGGTCGTGCAGCGATTTCTCCAGAAGGAGACCATGCAGCCGCAGGATGTCATCCTCGGTCCATGGGATCTCGTCATCGAAGTTCGCTTCACGTCCTGCCATGCGAACTGGATCGGGTCGATGGTCCTGACCGCTTTCCTTGTGCATGGCCATCTCCGTCATCAGCACGTGAATTGCCTGCGCTAGTGGCGGTCGCTGGCCTTGGCCAGGCGGTAGCTGTCGTACTCCAACTGATAGCCGTTGCCCTGAATCACGCTCAGAAGTTCGTTGCGCGCCAGTACCACAGCGGCATCGTCTTCCTTGCTCAGGGTCAGGAAACCGACTTTGTCGAGCACTTGCACCGCCCGCGCACAGATCCGGATGGCTCCGAACTCCGTGTCACCGAGCATGGTCATTTGCCATCCTCCCCGAAAATGTCATTCGCCGAGGAAGACGGATTGGCCAGTGCAGACTTGCGGCTACGGTAGGCGCGCAGCACCTGTTCCAGCTCGGCGCCCTCGAACGAACCTTCGGCCCGGACATAGACTTCATCCAGCTCGTCGGTCGTGGCCGCCCTGCCGATGATGGCCAGGGTGTCCAGCAGCAGCTTGCCGGCGGCTTGAGGCTCGGCAGCTTTGGGCGACTCAGCCTTGTCAGGCTTGCTTCCCTTGTCGCCGGACTCGGTTGTGGGTTGAATGATCTCCCCCGTTTCCTCGTCGATGATCGGCGCCCAGGAACCCTCGATCGCCTCGGTGATACCGATGTTCTGGTTTTCTCCACGCTCGGTCACTTCATCGAGCGCCAGCGCCATCGCCAGTTCGGGCGACTTCGGCAACAGGTTGCACAGCCGGCGAATCACGGTCTTGAGGCCCATCGGGACGAAATGCGTATCCCACGGGCTTTCCTTCCCGTACTTCTTGGCCATCTGGTAGCCCCGCGAGTCGTCGCGCACCTGTTCGATCTGTTCCTTCGACAGGGCGTGAAACGTGCGCGTGCCGTCCTTGAACACCGCGACGGCATAGAAGCCAACGATCATTCCCCGCTCCTCGTCGGAGGCCGGGAAGCCGTTCTTCTTCAATGGTTCGTGCATCAGGTTCCGGTTAAGGCCCAGGACGATGTCGAACTTGTCGTTGATGCGAACTTCGTGACCGTAGATGTCCTGCACGATACCGCTGTTGCGGGCCAGCTTCATGAGCCCCTGATAGCCGGGGATCAACTGGCACTGATTGCCGAAGGGCACCAGGTGCGCTTCGCCCATCAGGCCGACTTCGAGCCCGAGCTGGCTGGACTGGATCACCGCCGCAAAGACGCTGCGGGGATCGGTCTGGGCCAGTTTCGGGTTCATGCGGAACGCGGTCAGTGCGATGCGCACCATGCGATCCGGACTCAAGTGCTTGGGCAGCGCACGGGCAATTTCGCCTTTGAACTGCTCCAGCATGGCCGGGAACGGCACCACGTTGGACTGCACGCCTTGGCGGGACTTCTGGATGTTGCGTAGGGTTTGAGACATGGTTTTCTCCAAAGAAGAATGGCGAAGACACCTGTCTCCCATGTCGGGGATGGGTATCCCCGCCGGGGTTGATGACCTACAAAGAAATGCCGCGGATTAGGCGGCGTCCAGCTCGAAGGCTTCTGTGTTGGCGGCCCATCGTGGCAGGGAGATCAGTTCAATCTCACCACCCGGTTGGTACGCCGGCCAGTTGCCCGATGCCTGGCACCACTTCAGGAGCTGAAGTGCCGCCCGGTACTTCTTGCGCCCGACCTCGATCACGTCAGGATCGGCGCGATAAACAGCGACCGCGTGCGGTGCCTCCTTCTCCACAGCGACAAACAGGAACGGAAGTTCCATTCCAGTCACGGCCTTGATCCCGTCGACGTAGTACGCCGCCTGGATGTCGTAGCCGAAGTTCGCAATGGATTTGGAGAAGCCGCTACTGCTGGCATCGACGCAGGTCTTGAGATCAACGATGGCTTCACCGTTGAACCAGTCCGGCCGACACTTGCAGTTGAGGCCCGTGTCCGCATCCGTCCAGAACGCCGAGAGCTCGGCGTCACCAACGGACAGAAGTCGTGCCGCCCCTTGATGGGCAAACACGGCACGCTGCACCAGGGTGAGCGTGGCCATCTCCTCGGAAGTAATCACGATCTTTCCCTGATTGGCTTCCTCGAAGCGTGCTGCGGCTTCCTTGCCTTCCTTCGTGCGACGGTCGAATTTCTCCGCCACGACGAATTCATCAGCAAAGCGTTCCTGCTCCAGCACATAGGTATGCACTGCGGTACCGAACGCCATGGCGGGCGTCGGTTGATGCGGATGATCCAGATACTCGCGCAGGTGGGCCGGGCTTTTGAGCATCTTGACGATACCCGAATGGCCGATGGCTTTCTCCGCGTGATATTGCGTGGCCGGCATGACGAGCAGGCCGGGATGATTGAGTTTCATGATGCCTCCAGAGTGGATGCCGGAAGCACCGACCCGAACCGGGGCGTTGTTCCCGGCTGGGTTGGAAAATGCTGTTTGTTTCGCGCGGCCAGCTACCGCTTTTCAACCGAACGGATAACCGTCCGATCAAATCTGGCTTTCCGCAGGACGCTCGGGGCGAACGCCCTCGGGAAAGCCCCGGAAGTCCGGGGCGATGGGATCATTCGATGGTTCCGGCTTTGCGCGCCATGTCGAGTGCCTTCAGCAACATGTCGCGGGTTTCCATGTCCCGCTTGCCTTCCCTCAGCCGTTGATAGAGATCGCAGGCAAAGGCCATGGGCAGCGGGTCGAACAGTCGAACGAGATAGGGATTGAGTTTCATGATTTTCTCCAGAGGTTGTGAGATTCCCTGGCGAAAACCGCATCCAAGATGGAGCGATCCCCGCAGGACAAAGGGCTCTTCGAGAAAAGCGCTTTGCGCTGCGGGGAAGACCCCCACAGGCAATACTGCGAACTACAGACCGAGCGCGTGAACGATCGGACGGCTGATGATCCAGCCAGAAATGCAGCATGCGAGAAGAACGAGTTCCATGAGATGCCTCCTGAAGTAAAGAAAAAGGGGGCACCCCTCCCCTAGCGGAGGCGATGCCCCCGCTGGGGTTGAAACTTCAGGCAATGACTTCGAAGGAAGCCTTTGCCGTGTTGCCGGAATCGTTGCCGATTCCGTTCCGACGCAGATACGCCGGTACGTCGTACTGCCGCCAATCCGTTACCGGTTCCTCGGCGAGTACTTCATCTACCTCAGCCACCACCTCCTCGACCTTGGCCTGGAGGGCAACACGCAGGAATGAGCCACGAATGGCTTCCAGCGCAAACTGAAGAAACGAAAGGATCAGATGCAGTCCTGCCAGCATGGCCAGGACGAGAATGACGCGCTCCATGAACAAACCTCCAAAAGTGATGGAGGCCTGTCCCCCAGGGGAGGAAGACCTCCCGGTGGGGAAACAAGAAACGTGCGACTCAGAACGGCTCGATGTCGGGTACATCCTCGAATGCCGGTCCCGAAGCGGCTGCAGGCTTGCCTTTACCGTTGCCGGTACGCTTGCCTTTGCCTGCGTCGGGCGCATCGTCATCCGCTGGACGAGTGCCTAGCATCTTCATCTCGCTGGCGAGAATTTCGACGACATAGCGATCCTGACCCTCTTTGTCCTGCCATTTGCGGGTCTGGATTCGACCTTCGACGTAGACGGGCGAGCCCTTCTTCAGGTACTCGCCGACGACCTCCGCCGTGCGACCAAAAAAGACGACACGGTGCCATTCGGTGATTTCCTTCTTTTCACCGGACGACTTGTCCTTGTACGTCTCCGTCGTTGCGATCCGAATCGTTGCGATCGCTTCGCGGTTCTGCGTGTAACGAACCTCAGGGTCGGCACCCAAGTTGCCGATGAGGGTGACTCTGTTTAGTGATGCCATGACTACCTCCTGACAAAAGTTGAAATTGGCAGGAAGGCCGTCATTACCTGACGGGGTATCCCCGCCGGGGTTAGTGAATGCTGTTTATTTCGGAAGGCCAGCTACCTTCACCGTGTCCGCCATATGGAGGACATGAGATGGGCGCATTCTGGCTGCCGTGGATTGCAGTGGGTGTTCGAAATGCGCCCTTTTTGGACGCATTTCAAAATCCGTTCCCTCTATGCTCTGATTACTCTCCCGAAGCTATTTCAACCGGGAGAACATCATGGCTACACGTCCGTACAAGCTTTCATCCAACATTCCGACCGTGCGTCTCAGCAACAGCCGTCCCTTCATCACGCAGAAGGCGGTCCTCAATTCCCTGCATGCGCAACAGATTTTTGAACGTGGTTACGATATGTGCGCCAACGGCCTGTTCTCTTTGACCGTGGTGTTGCGATTCATCGGCACGGAAGACCAGGCTCAAGCCGTCGAGAAGATGGTCGATGACTTGCTGAATTCGACCCTGACCGAAATTCGTCAGGAAATCGAACGCATGCATGAACTCAGCGAAGCCAGCGGATGCGAAACAGGCATTGGCTATACCAATGCACGGACGGTTGAGATCCAGATCACCTCGCCCCGATCCATTCGCTTCTTGGCCATCATCCGAGAGTTCGATCAGCTGATTGCCGCGATGGACATGCTATGGCTGGCCTGTCTGATCGACGACACGCAATATGCGGTCGAGGCCTATCAGTGGAAAAAGAAAATTCTTCGCCTGGCCGGTCAAATACGAACCCTGGCTACTCGCGCCATTCTGGCGGCACGCAGAAAGGAAAGTGCGGGAATCGCTGCTGAAGAAAAGGATGCCGCTGTGCTTCGCGAAGTCATGAGCCCTCAAGTTGAAAAGCTCCCCATGGCAACTATTGCTGCTGATTAGCCCCATTCCATCAGCCAAAAGGGCTAGATAACGGCCTTATGGAATTTATTCCATAAGTTGTCAGGTCAGTCTTCGGCCTTATGTTGAGATCCACATAAGGCCGAGGTCATGTCGTCGACCAGAGCTGTCCGTTGCTGACGTGTGTTGTACAAGTTTTCCTAGTGCTTGAAACGCGGGGTCCAGGACTCAATGAGGGATTGCTCGTCTTCCTCGTTTTCTGCGTCTGGCAGATCGATCTCATAAAGCACAGTGAGCGTCTTGCCGTAGCGACCCAGACCGACAACGTCTTCGCTAATCTCAATGCTACGTCGTCCGCCGAACCAATGCTGAAGGTTGGAAGCCTCCTCGATTCTTACCCCATGCAAAACGTTGGTTGGAACCTTGTTGAAAGCGATTGTGGCGGTATTCGCAGGCAATCCTTCTCTTTTCCGCAGCCAATCAATATCTCCGAGGTTCTTGAGTGCCTCAGACATAAAGCAATGATCGATGATTCCACCACGACTAATGACCACTGCAACTGGGTCACGCGTGCATTGTGTGTATCGAATCGCCGTCGCATGAAGAGAAGTTTTACATAGCGTCGCGAGATTTTCGATAGCGGCAAGACCACTACCAGCCTTCTCAAGTGCTGGGAAAAACAGATGGCGTGGCATTAGAAAGCCTGCGGCGAACCGATCCGCCTCTGCTTCGTATTTGTCGCCCGATGAGTACCCTGCGCGTGACGCATGTGAACCGGTATCC
>SXGS01535393.1_pt1 | contig 12383 bp, 7 predicted proteins | sample 3174681 | NCBI WGS metagenome assembly SXGS01 (sample SAMN11356861, study PRJNA531348) | freshwater metagenome | isolation source: freshwater sample F1-80 | place: China: Fuxian Lake, Yuxi | collected 2017-12-25
CCTCGCTAGCAAAGAAAATCGATGTAAGGATCTCAAGAAAAGTATCCAAATCGATCTTGATTCGAGGGAATTGAAGGTTAGGAATTCGATCATTCTTATGTCAAGAAAGATGTGGGGTATAACAAGGCTTCCAGCTTGTCAATTGGTAGTGGAATGTTGACCATTGCTTGTACAACATATTGACAAGCTGGAAGCTTATCCCACGTCATGTGAACCGAGCCCAAATTTGGCGATTTTGTCTCAATATTTTGATATTGTTAGCCGGAGGCGTAATGTGGTAGCTTTCTTCCACAACCCAGCAAGTGCGGCGCTGCGCGCCGTGTGATTGAATAGGTAGGCTAAGGGAGGAGCCAATATGCAGTTTGTTAATTTTGACGTACGAAATGGTGACGGAAACGATCATTGCAGAGTCGGTTCGCTGACGCCCGGTTTGAATGCTATCTGCGAACCCACTGGTGCCAGCAAAACTAACCTGATGGAATGGCTGAGCAGTATGTTGTCCGTTGACTCGAGCGCCGCTGGCAATCGGCCGGCTGGTGCTCAGCGAGCTGCTGGAGTCATCGAATATCGGCTAGCCAATGAGTTACTGAGACTGGATGCGCCAACGAGCAACTTGGTCCACGATGGCCAGCGCCATACCGTTACTACGGCCAACGGTTTCCTACCGGTGTCAGGCAATCAACGTCGCGCTAGCCCAATGCAGTTGCGCGGCTTAAACGAGATGCTGGAAATCGCTAGCGGTACGAGCGCCATCAGTCGCTTGCATGCGCTCGCTCGAGACTTAAAACTGCGCGATCAATATTCCGTGGATCGACAAGGGCAACGACAATATTTGCAGAGACGACAGCAGGAATTACAAGCAAAATTGCGTCGCCTGGAGGTTTCAGCCCATGCACGTGAGGATCTACTGTCGCAAAAAAATCGGCTCGAAACCGAATTGAACTCACTTCGCACATTGCCGAATAGCCCGCAAATCGATGCCGCGAGTGAACGACGTCGGTTGTGCGATCAGATTTCGTCGAGCGAATCGGAAATTAAGAAAATCGGTCGGCAAGTTGAACAGCTTGACGATTCGATTTCCAAATTAAAGGCAGAGTTAAGTCGCGAGCATGCGCCTCAAATGGTCGAACGCGTGCCATCTTCCTATCGTGAGCAAATGGCGGAACTCGATGGACAATTGTATCGATGGCGGCAGACATTGCGCGAGGTCCGCGCCTATCGCGATCGACTCGATCACAATGCAACGGATCTCCGCTTGGATCGGCAGATCGGCGACCATATATCCGTAACCAAACGAGCTGAACCGCGCGTACCCTTGCGATCTCTCGAAGGGCAAATCTTGGCCTTGCGAGAACAGCTATCCGGATTCGTGAGTCGATATCAAGTAATTCAATCCAGCGATGGCGTCGCTCATGAATTACCGGCGGCTCTTCTGAGCATGCAGCGTGAATTATACGAAGTTTGCCAACAGTTATCGCGGCATGAGGCACTGACGATCAGCCAAACGCTCTGCGAGCAATCGGCTCAACTGGCGCGTTGTGACTCGGAATTGCTGCAAGCAATCGAGAAGCTGATCGGACAACGCGCCGAGTTACTGCGGCGCATTGCAGAAGAGTACCACTTGTCCGATTCCGAATTGGCGCTCGCGTTCGGCGATTGGTGCGAATGCCACAGTCACCCGCATCTGCACGAGTGGCTCGTCAGCAACCAGGGGCCTCATAACGAAACGAAGCTGACTGCGACCGAAGAACCGCTGCGCCGCGAGATCGCTCGATTGGAAGACGAGCGTCGACTGGCATCGACGCGGCTGGAAGCGTTGCGCGGCGACTTGGCCGAATGGGATTCTCAATTGAGGCGACTTGGGGAAGCAACCGTTTTGCTTGCGCCAGCGCGAGCAGAATCGGAGATTCGCCGCGAGCTGGAATTGTTGAACAGCGATCTCATCGATTTAGACTCACTTGAGCGTTACAGTTCCGAACTGGCGGAGATAGATCGACGCCTGCAGTTAATGCCACTTTCCGGAATCGACGACAATCGCTTTCAAGCGGCCTTGGATCGCCATTTATTGGGCTTAGGTGCTGAACATCGGTACTCGGAAATTCCAGTACGGCGTGTGGCTGCCCATCGTCCTTTCGCAAGCTCGTACCTCGGTGCTTCGCGAACTTACTTTGATGCGCCAGAGCATTCGTCAACTCGACAGTGGGCAGCGCGCAGGCCCAAGTACGAATTTGCAAGTTCCCATACGCCCGCAGTGAGCGCACACCGAGAATACGCGGAGCCCACGTTGCACGCCCCCGATCCCGTGGTCGAGACGGCACTGCGTTTGGCAATCGCTCAGTGTTTAGCAGAATCGGCCAATTCCATTCCCGTGATCCTAGATTCAACGCTCGACCAGTTGCCTTTGAATTGGATTGAGTCAGCCGTTCGGCATTTATCGAATGTCGCTCGCGAACATCAGCAGGTAATTATCTTGACCAGTAATCCACAAGTCGCCAATTTGGTCCGCGACCTCGGTGGAAACACTTTGCAGATGCGATTTGCCGAACGAGCCCACGAGTCTTCGTTGGATATCAATCGTTCGTTGCATGCTTTCGCGAACGAACACGAAACTGAGAAGTGGCGTGAACCTTTTACGCGCGGTCCTGCCCACAGCCCATCGCGGCGACCAAGCGGCGATCGCGAGCCAAATCGCAGGAAGAGCTCCACCTATTTGGTCGAAGCCTCGTTGGTCGATCACTTACCGTCGCTTCCGTCGGCTGCAGTGGCGAGCTTGAAATCGTTAGCGGTTAACCGCATTGGCGATTTACTCGACGCCGATCCGCAGTGGCTGGCTGAGCGCCTTCGATCCAAGCGAATCGATACTGCGACTGTCGAGGCGTGGCAAGCCGAAGCGCGATTGTTGTGCACGGTTCCAAAGCTTCGACCATTCGACGCGCGAGTCTTGGTTGGCGCGGGTATCCGCCAACCGCGTCAGTTGGCTCAAATGCACCCCAGTCAGTTACTGGATCATGTTGAGAACTTCCTCGCTACCGACCGAGGTCGCGAAATCCTCCAGAGTGGAAACAGTTACGAATTGTCGCGCATTACTTCTTGGATTGCGGCCGCTAAGAACGGTGCCGCATCCTACCGTCGTAGCAATATTCCCGACACCGATCACGATCCGCATCATTCTCAATCACATTCCGCACCGGTCAGTCCAGCAAAGCGCCGACAGGAATCGCGAGTTGACGATTCGCGGTCGCGTCGAGCCGGAGCAACCAATCCTCCCAAGCGTCGCACGGTCGTTCCATCACAGGCCGGAGTGGCTGATCCCACAAGCGTGGAATCCGCGTGGAAATTCTACTTGCAGCTTTCCAGTCCGGTCGTCGATGCTCCATCGATTGGTCCACGTATGGCCGAACGACTGTTGCGCGCCGGCATTTCGACTGTTGAACAACTCTTGGCAGCAGTACCTGAGACACTCGCCGAGCGAATCGCATCCAAGCAAGTTACAGCGGACGCAATTCGTGCTTGGCAAAACCAAGCCCGATTAGTCTGTCGCATTCCTAACCTGCGCGGACACGACGTTCAGTTGCTGGTTGCGGCTGGAATTGCCTCCGCCGATGAACTCGCCAGGATGCAGCCAGGAAACGTCTTGCAACGCGTGACGGACATCGCAAATTCACCTGAGGGTCAGCGATTCTTGCGAGGCAACAAATCGCCCGACGAGACCGAGGTCAGCGAGTGGATTCGGTGGGCAAACCACAGCCGATCCATCCAAGCCGCCTAGGCGTGCGCGGATTGTGCCTATCGGGCTGAAAGGCCAGGGCACATACCACACCAGGGCTAATGGGGCCGTGCGACGCCGTTGACGTGCGACCAATAGCGAGCGATTTCCCGCGGACCGGAGATGTAGTACCGACCGTTGACTTGGCCGCTTACCATGCCGAGTGCATCTAATCCAGGCTTGTCCGCCAACACTAAGACCGGACAGCTTTGATTATCTGCGCCAATCAATTGGACAATCTCATTACGCGGCCTCGGGAAATCGACGTAGCGCAAGTCCAAATTGTGTCTCAGTTTGGGAAAATACGCCAGCACGCCGGTAATTTCTGCACACTGTGGACAATAGTACGGCAAGCCCTGTCCGTCTGCGAAACTCTCTTTAAGCAAGAACAAAACATCGCGCTGCATATGGCTGACTCCTGTCGGGCGATCTGACAAATTTGGCTACGGCGGTTAGGCGAGCGGCAGATAGTTTCTTACCAATACAAGCCCGAAGCGCAAGCGAGTGTATGCCAGGATTGACGCACTCGCTTGCGCATCGGGCTTGTATTCGCTGAGCCCTTGGTAAATTCCCATCTGCCGCTCGCCTTAAGGCGTGCGCGAAGGCTCGCTTTGTTTGTCGAGCGTTTGACCGTGCGCTCGCCATCGATCAGCTAATATTGTATCAAGTACCAATTGACTGATGTGGTATACGACCATCGGCAGTATGCTGACCCCGCAGTCGATGGCGAGTTTTAGACCGACCATCAGCGTTTTTTGGCTGCCACCAATCGCTACGGCAATTTTCTGCGGACGTGCGATGCGAGTCTGAGCGGCCAACCACCAGCCAATGCCCAGGACCAGCAAATGCAATAAACTGGCCAGCACAGTGACTTCAATAACTTGCTGAATCGTTAAGGCATGGGCGTCACTGGAGAATCGAATTCGCTGGCCCATCTGAATGGAACCCAACAGGACCATCGTCAGGATGCCGAACTGACAAATCAGCGCAATGCTCTGCTTGTTCTTGGTCGCCCACTGCGCTACTGATTGCTTCAGTCTGGCAATTTGGGCTAATGTCATGGGCAACAGCACCACAACCAGCAAGCCCTGAATGAGATCTCCCAGATCGAGTTGCACTCGTTTTCCAAGTAACAATACTAACCAAAGTGGCGTTACGACGACGCAGGCCAAGTTGGTGATCAGCGTCACCAACACCGCTACGGTATCATCGCCTCCAGCTTTGTTGGTCCAAACAGCCGCAGAAGCCAGCGTGCAAGGGATAGTCGCAGCAACAATCAGTCCACCTCCAACATATGGGGTCATCAACATCGCGAACGCCAACGCAACCAGCGGAAACAACCCCATGTTGATCAGCGACGCGAGGATAGCTGGCCACGGTTGGCGTAGAGCACGCCTCACCCAAGCCAACGGTACGGGTAATGCCATCAACGCCATAACGAAAAAGACTACAGACTCCCTTAGCCAACTCTGATCAGCCAGAAATGACAACTGCGGACTGGCAACGGTCCCGACTAGGACGACTATTGCTAGAGCAACTAAGAACCACTGCCCAACCAACGATTTCCAAATCCTCAAACTACTGCCCCTTTGGTTAGTACTGGTATACCAGTACACTCTTTACAGCAAGGGTAATACTAGCCCGACGCGCAAGCGAGTGCCTGCCGCCATCACGCACTCGCTTGCGCGTCGGGCTTGTATTCCCGGGTAGACCAAGCACCACGCGATTGTAATCTAATCAAAGAGCGCTACATTGTTTAACCCGCAGCCGTAGGCGCGGACGCAAAATCTCGTGCATAGAATTACTGCGGTCATCCTCGCCTACTGCCCTACGGCTGCGGGTTAAACTAAGTTGCGCTGCCCAATTAATTTTTTCTCGACTGACACAGGGCTGATTTTGTATGCTCCGTTACTGGACTGCTGGTGAATCTCATGGAAAGGCCCTGATCGCTTTGGTGGACGGATTTCCCGCCGGTATGGAAATCGACCTTGAGATGATAAACGTCGAACTGCAACGTCGGCAAGGCGGATATGGACGAGGCGGACGCCAGAAACTGGAAACAGACACCGTAGAGTTTCTCACGGGAACTTGGCAAGGCAAGACGCTCGGCAGTCCTCTGACGTTGCAGGTCATCAATGCCGACTACAAACTTGAACGGCTCAAGGAACTCGACCGCCCGCGACCAGGCCATGCAGACTTGACCGGTGCGATCAAGCACTTGGGATCGATCCGAGGAGTGCTCGAACGGGCAAGCGCTCGCGAGACGGCAGTCCGAGTCGCTGCCGGGGCACTTGCGCGACAATTGTTGCGGCACTTCCAAATCGAAACGATAGGTTACGTTATCGAGATTGGCGGACTGGCCGTTGAAACGCCGACCGGTGATATCGCGTCACGTCGGCGCGAGCGAGATGCAAGCATCGTTTATACTTTGGTTCCAGCTCGCGACGAAGAATTTCGTCAACTGATCGATCGCGCTGCGGAAGAAGGCGATACGTTAGGAGGCGTCGTTGAAGTACGCGTCGAAGGCCTACCGATTGGCTTGGGAACTCACGCGCAGTGGGAACGGAAACTTGACGGGCGAATCGCGCAAGCCGTGATGGCAGTGCAAGCGATCAAGGGTGTGGAAATCGGCATGGGATTTCAAGCGGCTCGATTGCCTGGCTCCAAAGTGCACGACGCGATTCACTTCGACTCTAGTCAAAAGCACTTGCCGCATTTGGGATACACGCGACCGACCAATAACGCCGGAGGTTTGGAGGGTGGCATGACTAACGGCCAACCTCTGGTAGTTCGCGCGGCTAAGAAACCGATCAGTACATTGCGCAAACCGCTCGATTCCATTCGGATGGATACCAAGGAATCGCATCGCGCCAGTTACGAACGCAGCGATGTGTGCGCGGTTTCCGCTGCCAGTGTGATCGTCGAACACGTGGTAGCATTCGAAGTGGCCTGCGCACTGGTCGACAAGTTTGGTGGTGACAGTTTAGAAGAAATGTTAGCTCGCTACAAACTGTTCCTCGACATGGCTGCACGAATTTAAAGTCCAGCGAAATACGTCCGGGAGTTATTGATGACAACTTACCAAATCGCCGGTCTGCCTGGCGATGGAATTGGGCCCGAGTGCTTCGACGCAGCGGTGCAGGTTCTCAGATCGGTCGAGCGACATAGCGGCGGCTTGCGACTCGAAATCACTCCCTATGCCGCTGGTGCAGAGCACTATCGCCAAACTGGAGTTGCATTACCCAGTGAAGTACTCGATCAATGTTTGCGCGCGGATGCCGTGTTGCTGGCTGCTATCGGTTTGCCGGACGTGCGGCGGCCGGATGGTACCGAAGTTCAGCCAGACATGATGATGGGACTCAGGCGAGCGATGGGTCTGTACGCGGCGGTGCGCCCGGTCAAGCTGTATCCTGGTGCTCGCTGTCCACTGAACACAACCCAAGCAGGCGTCGACATGGTAATTTTGCGAGAGAATTTGGAGGGTCTTTTCGCGTCGTTCGGCGGTGGCTGCCAATTGAATGATGTCGTTGCCACGGACACGTTGGTAATCACGCGCGAAGGGACGCAACGCATTGCCGAGTATGCATTTCGATTAGCCGAGAAGCGCCGCGGTCGACCACTGGACGGTAAACGCCGAGTAACCTGCGTTGACAAAGCCAACGTATTTCGCAGCTTCGCGTTTTTTCGTAAAGTTTTTTTTGAGGTAGCTGAGCAATATTCTCACATCGAGGTTGACGCACAATACGTCGACGCGATGAGCTTGTACATGGTGACCTGCCCCAGCGACTGGGATGTGCTGGTGATGGAGAACCAGTTTGGCGACATTCTTTCGGATTTGGGGGCTGCGATCGTCGGTGGGCTCGGCCTGGCCCCTTCGGCTGAAGTTGGCGAGGAACATGCGCTGTTTCAGCCATCGCACGGTACTGCCCCACAATTGGCCGGCAAGGGTATCGCTAATCCCATCGCCACCATTCTCTCAGCCGCAATGATGCTCGATTGGCTTGCTGATCGTCATCGCGACGACGATGCACGCCGTGGTGCTCAGCTAATTGAATCGTCAGTTTCCCAATTCTTCAAAGTTGGCACCATTCGTCCAGCCGACCAAGGTGGCACGGCCTCGACTTCGCAAGTCGCTGTTGAACTCGCGCGCCTGATCGAAGTTAATTCTGGAATCAACAAATAAACAATCAAGTATTAGCGGTTGAGATTGTTCTTAGTTTTACGGTGCTTGCTTACCACACCAAACAGCCACGGAGCGAAACAGCTCATCGCGATCATTAGCGCTGGTCGGGCATAGTCACTGGGTTCACTGGGTTGCTCACTATTTGACAGCTTTTCCAATTCGCCGGACTGAACTGTCGTCGCGTTGGATTCGACCACATCTGGACTAATTGCATCGCTTTGCGACGATATCGTTACCGGATGTGAGACGTACCGCAGGCGTACTCCAACGGGACGTAACGAAGCGGAATCGGTGCTGTTATCGGTCTTTGCCTTGGGCAGGTTTAAGTGAGTTGGTTGGTTGGTGTCTTCTGTTGGTCGCAGCATCCGTTGCTTGTTGGAAGTGGGAAGAACAACCTGCTTGAATAAATATAGCGGTTCCTGACTCGACTGCCTACGATCACGTTGGTCGATCGTCAACACTTGCGCGCGCGCCACCTGCTGCCTTGGCGATCGAATGGAAACCACTTCCGAACTCGCCTCATTCCTGGATTGACTCAAGTCCATGAACATGCGTCCAAACAGGTTAGGGGCATGAGTTGGAGTTCGGAAGTGAATTGGATAGGAGACTGAATTCTTGTCAGCCATCTGAACTAGACTGGACGGCACGTCCGAACGACTGAGGATCGATACTCGCGGCTGTAAGATCGTGCTGGATATATCATTCAGTTGGACGGACTTATTGCTAGTAACAAGCTTGATACTCGGTAGCGATAATGCTGGAGCGGGCGCAACCAGCGATGGTCGCTCAGTTTGAAGCACTATCGAATGCGATTGCTGTCCGTCACCGGCAACGGACGCATTATTCGATAATAGGCCACTGGACAAGAATGAACTGCTGTTGCTGTAATTCGCAGAAGGCGTCTGGCCATTGCGAAGATAATTCTCACCCGCTAACTTTCCAAAATTGGAGTAGCTCCCGAACACATTTGCGAGTGCCTGCCAATAACGAGCGTCTAGTGTGTTCTCAGCACCCATGTCCATTTGGCCAGCTCCACCAGGAACCGCATTGCCCTCTGTGCTCGGCCCGTTGTTATCAATTATGGACATCGGAGGAAATTCTTGTTGTCCTGGGTCGGTAGTTGGTTGCAGATGTAGCAATTCCTCGTCCGTCGAATGATCGCTGGATCCGTTGTCGATGTTTTGTGAAGTTTCGTTATTGAGGTCCTGATGATTGGAGCTGTCGGTTAAATCGAGTATGTGAATAGTTTGAACTAATTCAACGTCCAGCAAGGGGCTCAAATCGATTGAAGGCACGGCATTGTCGACCGTCAGGCACCTGCGTTCGTCCAATGTTTCGAAACCCAGCGCAAGTGGCCGATACCGCGCTGGGCGCTGGAGGCTTGTCAGTGAATGCGATTTGGATTGGGCAAGTCTATTCAACATGGAGTCGCTTCTTATGATTCAACTTTCGCAAGTTGGCTTAAATTCTTTAAGACTTCTTCGAGCGCCGTCTGATACGCGAAGTCGTCGCCGCGGGCCGATTGGTCGATCAATAGCTGCAGAGAATCTCGCGCCATCTCAAATTGCTCTCGTGCTTCGCGAATCGCCCCTTGCTGGGCTTTCAGCATGCCGAGACTGTTCAACGTAACGGCCAGGTCGCAGAGATGTTTCACCCGTCGAGGATACCAGCGTACCAATTGACGGCGAAGTTCAGCAGCTTCTGAAAACGCGTCGAGCGCCTCTGTGGGGCTGCTGGACCTTACATGCAAAACACCTAAGTTGTGAAGCCCGGCTGCCAGCATTGCTGCTGGTCTCTCGGAACCTCGCTCGAACTCCAACGCTCGCCGCTGAAGTCGCACGGATTCTTGAGCAGCGCTAGTTGCTTTTTGCAAATCATCATTAGCATAAAGAACCGCCAAGTGGTCCAAAGTTACTGCCAAGGTCGACATCAATTCCTGGTCATCGTCGCGCGAGTCTAGTGCGGCGCGTTGCAATTGTTCAGCTAATTTCAAGTGTTTCTCTTGCAGTGCTCGCTGCTCTAACTTGCGAAACGTTTCGGCCAAGTTAATGTGGACTACAGCCACATCCACAGTTTTCGTGGACGATCCTGACTGGTCAATCGGCTGTTGCTGATGCAGTAACAACGACTCCTCGAGCGTGACCAGGGCGGTGCTAGGATCTCCAGTTTGCGCGGCTAGTAACCCATAATCGTTCAGTGCTTTGGCTAACTCCATCGATAGTTTGTGTTCTCGCAATTCTTGAATCGCGGTGCGATACTCATTCATTGCGCGCTTGGATTCGCCGAGCTGCTCCAAAGCATGCGCCAGGCGCAACCTCGCAATGCTCAGATCGTTCTGCAATGATGAATCGTGCTTGGCTTGGTCGATGAAACTGGCGTAGTAGTCGACGGTATCATTGAGCATCGCCGACTGAATCGATTCCGCACCAGGAACTTCTGCCAGCGGTACCAGTAAATCCGTGTTCCATCGATCGAGCAGCGATCTGGCTTGATAATACTGGCGCTTGGTCGCATTCAATGCATCATCAAGCCGATGGTTGGCACTTAAGATCATGCTGCCGCTAATGGTCAAAATACCAATCACCAGCAAACCCACTATCAAACACGATGCGACTAGTTTTTGGCGCCGATATGCCCATCTCAAGCATCGTTCCGAGAAAGCGGGACGCCGACCAAGAATCGGTTCGCCACTGGTGAACCGGTGTAGATCTTGCGCAAGTTCACCGGCGCTACGATATCGATCTTCGCGGTTCTTGGCCATTGCCTTGAGGACAATCGTCTCTAAATCCAAGGGGATGAGACCGTTTATTGTCCGAGGCGCAGTCGGCTCGTCGTCCATGACTTGCCGCAATAACTTCTGCCGTTCGTCCTCTGAAAACGCGCATCGACCACACAGCAATTCGTACAGCGTGATTCCCAGTCCGTAAACGTCGCAGCGTTCGTCGATGGGCGTTCCAGCAGCTTGCTCTGGACTCATATAACGCAACGTGCCTACCAAATCGCCAGTCCTGGTCAAGCTTGGTTCGCTAGCCAGCCTTGCCAATCCAAAGTCCGTAATCCAGACATGCTGTTGGTCATCGAGCAACATATTCGACGGTTTGATATCGCGATGGATCACGCCTTGTTGATGAGCATGCTCCACGGCATCGGCGGCATCCGCCATTATCGTCGCCACTGAACGAAATCCGTTTTTCAGAGTGTCTTGACGGTCGGCATGTTCCAAAGACCGTCCGTGAATCAACTGCATGACGTAGAAGTGAATTCCTCTCTCGCATCCGACCATGTAGATTGGGACGATATGCGGATGATTGAGCGAAGCGGCCGCTTGAGACTCGTTCGCAAACCGTTTCAGGTACTTGCGATCCAACATTGAAATCATCGGTAAGACTTTGACTGCCACCTGGCGTCCAAGCGACAGTTGTCGAGCGGAATAGACGATGCCCATGCCACCGCGTCCAATGGGTTGGCCTAGTTCAAAATCGCCCAGTCGTCCCTCGATTTCGTGCATCGGCGAATGCGGTACTGTGTCATTGGAACCATGCACCGCTTCGTGGAGCGTTACCAAACTACCTAAGCAACGGCGTAAAGAAATAGCCAGATCGGGATTCGCGGCGATGATCGTTTGCGGATCAATCGCCCCTCCCTGTTCCAGCTCGCGCAGACAAGCCTCGATGATATCCGCGACGCGCTCTTGCTGTGCGGACTCAAGGCCATCCAAACTGGATAACGAATTGGGAAGGGAAACTTGACTCAAGTGACTTTCTCAATTTGGTAAAACGTCACGCAGTTGTTCGAGCGCTCTTAACCAGATCATTCGTACGGCGCCGGAGGATTTTCCTAGCCGCCCACCTACTTCTTCAAACGAGAGTCCTTCAATATGACGCAACATCAACACATCTCGGTAGTGGCCGGGCAAATTGCTCATGCACTCAACCACTTGCGTCAACTGTTCTTGATGCTGGAACTGACTGCTTGGACTCTTTTGATCGTCGGCCAACCAATGATCACGATTTTCGAGCTTCGACTGACTTCCGCTGTGACGATTGTCCAAAGACACTTCGCGGCGAGCGTCTCGTTTCCCTGTCAGAACATGCATCTCGACTAGGCGCGCCAAATTGTTCGCCAAAATCTGCCGAATCCAACCCAGGAATTCCGGCTCCGATCCGCCACGAAACTGGTGGAAGTCTCGAAATGCTTCCAGCATCGTCTCTTGCACCACATCCGACGGATTGCAGCGATTTCGTAAACGAGAATCCAGTCGAGCCGTTGCGATACCCAGCAAATAACCACGGTAAAGTGTCTTGCTTCTTTTGGAAGTGGAATTTCTGGAATTTGGGTTAACATAATCCACTTTCCGGAGGTGTTCCATGTCTAAGAATCGAAGAAGTTTTACGGCACTACAGAAGGCTGACATCGTTCGTCGGCATTTGAAAG
>SXGS01361523.1_pt1 | contig 12382 bp, 11 predicted proteins | sample 3174681 | NCBI WGS metagenome assembly SXGS01 (sample SAMN11356861, study PRJNA531348) | freshwater metagenome | isolation source: freshwater sample F1-80 | place: China: Fuxian Lake, Yuxi | collected 2017-12-25
GCCACGAGGAGGCACAGTTGGCTTGGGCGGCTCGGGCGGCCTAATTCACTTCTAAGAACAGCATGATTCCTTACCCACAATTCCGAGTCACACCCAGCCGCAGTGCGAGAACCGGCTGTGAACCTGTGTCTTCCACTATGCTGATTACTGCCGTTTTGGGGAGATCGAAGGTTTGCCCGCTGACACTCACTGACACTGAGTGTTATCATTCAGCGTAGTGACGCAACCCTTGATTGAGGGCCAATCAAACACGGCGAACCTCCGGGCAATCCCCTTCCCTCCGCAACCCCACGGCGGGGGATTCGCACCGGACACGAAGACCCCCGGGATCTCGACATCTCCGGCATCTTCAGTTCGGAATCAATCTCTGGACGGAAATCAATGATGAACGACGAGCCGCTGCGAGTTCCCACGGGCGAGAACCACATCGTCCGAGGCCCGGGAGAGTATTTTTGGCAGGAAGGGGAGACCGGTGTGCTCCCCCTGCGCATCTCGGAAGGTGTGGTAGCGTACAGACGCGGGGTGGTGGCGGTCGGCCTCATCGGGCCGGGAGAACTCGCCATGCCGATACCCGGGGTAGTTTCCCTGGGACCGGCGGCAGCGGAGTTAGTGGCTGTTACCGAGACCGTGGCCCATCCTGTGGATCCGGCGGAAACCCCATTTAGCGAGGCGGATCTGACCACCAGTGCCCTCGCGGTGCTGATCGGCGCGGATCGCCTCGGCAACATGAATTTGCCGAGGCGCCTTGCCGCGCTTCTCCTTGATATTACAGAGATGACCGGGGTTCCGACGGTCGGGTGCCGCCAGGAGATTCTGGCGATTGCCGCTGCTGCCCGCCGTGAGACGGTCGCCACGATCCTCTCCGACTGGCGCGACCGGGAATTGATCCACACCCGCTATCGCAAGACCAGGATTGTAGACCGGGACGCACTGATTCGCATCCGCGACGGCGAAGAATAGCTCGCCTCGGGGCACTGCGCGGGCGTAGATCACCCGCGCAGCGCCTCGGTCCGCTTATGGCGCCTCCAGAGCCAGTTCCACCCCCAGCCCCGGAGCATTCGGCACCGGCAACAGACCGTCCTGGTAGCTCCACGGCTCCCGGACCACATCGCTCTGGTACATGAGCGGACCGACGAGATCGCTCGGCATTCGCAGGGGGCCGATTGCCGCGCCGAAGTGGGCCTGCGCGGCCGTGCCGGGCCAGAGTTCGAGCGTACTTCCCAGCAGACACCCGATTCCTGCCGCCTCCGCTACAGCGGCCACCTGCATCGCGCGATACAGCCCTCCGCACCCGCACAGAGCCAGGTTGAACACGTCCACGGCGCCGGTGCGGGCACACGCGAGAGCGAACTCAGGGGTGCCGACATGCTCCAGGATCGGGATTGAGATCTCGCGCTTGAGCGCCAGTTTCCCCTCCAGGTCGGGCGCCGGGATGGGGGTTTCGACGCCGGCCACATCGTACTTCTCCAGGCGCCGCAGACAGCGGATGGCCTCCTCGACGGTCCACGCGCCGTTCGGGTCAATTTTCACCTTCGCCTCCGGGCCGGCGGCTTCGCGGAGCGCGGCCAGGCTGGCTTCATCCTGATCGAGACCCAGCCCAACCTTCAGCTTGAAGTGGTGGAAGCCCTGCTCACGCCGTTCGCGCACCTCATCGGCGACCAGCGCGGCGTCTCGAATGTAGACGACCGCCGAGATGGGGATGGCCTCGCGCCGCGCTCCCCCGAACAGGCGGTAGACCGGCACTCCCGCCGCCTTGCCCTGCAGGTCGTAGAGCGCCATGTCTACGGCGCACGCGTACAGCCGGCTGTCGAGCGGCGCCCGGTCCGACGTGTGCTCCGGCAGTACCGCCAGGATGTTTGCCACGTCCCAGGGGCTTCGCCCTACCAGCGCCCGGCGCAGCCCCTCACCCAGTTGCTCCAGGTCCGGGAGTGCATCCGGCTCAATGTCGCTGACCTCGCCGATGCCCCGCAGCCCGGTGTCGGTCAGCACTTCAAAGATCACGAAGTATGACTCCTCCACCGGCCGGATGCCGTCGGCGTGGATCTGCTTCGAGATGACCGTGGGATACTGCCTCCGTACGGTTACGAGCGGATATACCAGAACGTCGCTGATTGTCATCGAGAGCCCTCCCGGGCGGCCGGTGGCGTGCTGTGTGTGCCTGGAACCGCCCGGCCGGATGGTTCGGCGGCGGCGCCCGACTCCCCTTTTTCCGGTGCTTCCCCATGCTTCGCGCCCTGCTGTTCGACCTGGACGATACCCTGCTCCAGACACACGCCACCCATACGGCCGCCGTGCGCCGCTCCTGCGAGGTGGCTGCGGCGCATCATCCGGACTGGAGTCTGCCGCGCCTTCAGGCTGCGTTCCACGCCGCGCACACCGAGTTGGAGCGCCGCCTGGAACGGGGCCAGGTGATTTTCCCCACGCAGTTCTTGTTCCGTGCGCATGTGTGGGAGCATACCCTGCGCGCCTGCGGGCTCCCGGCGGACCTGGGCGAACACCTGGCACAGGTATACCTGGAGGAACGGGATCGGGAGCACCGGCTCTTTCCTGACGCCGTTCTCTGGCTGAACCGGTTTCGGGAAGAGTACACACTGGTCCTGGTGACCAACGGCCTGGCGGATTTCCAGCGCCAGAAGATCGAGCGGACGGACCTGGCGTCGCACCTGGATCACATCGTGGTTTCCGGAGAGTTGGGAAGCTGGAAGCCCGATGGCGGGATCTTCACCCACGCGCTGTCGCTCGCCGGCACAGGCCCCGAACACGCCGTCATGATCGGCGACTCGCTCCGCCACGACATCCGGGGTGCCAATGAGGCCGGCATCCGCAGCGTCTGGATGCGTCGCTACCACCACCTCGAGCCGCACCCGGAGATCACCCCGACAGCGATTGCCTCCGATATGGAGGAACTGGCGGCCCTCCTGCGGGCCTGGAATCCCCCGGCCTGAGTGCGTCCGGCAGCCGGTCCCGAGAATTCGCCTGCCGGTTCCCGGCCCTGCGACCCGACTATTTTCCTTGCCCTGCCTCGAACTCCCTGAGGCGCTACTCCGCCGGTGGTTCCACCCGTTCGAGCTGCCGCGACGAGGACGAAGATGATCGCCAACGGCTGCGCCACTTTTCCGATCAGAGATCTCGTGCTGATCCCGGAACTCACCCCCCGGGACCGCCTCAACGAAGAAACGATCATCCGCTATATGGAGAGCTTCCCCGCTCTGCCCCCGATTCGCGTGCAGAAGGGGAGCGGGGTGGTGGTGGATGGGTACCATCGGGTCGAAGCAGCGATCCGTCTGGGTCTGGAAGAAGTGCCGGCCGAGGTTGAGGCGATCCCGGACGAGGAACTGCGGGTGGTCGCCGGGCTGGCGAATGTGCAGCATGGGCAGCCGCTCTCGCGCCCGGAACGCAACCGGCTGGCGGTGGCCTTGGTCCGCAACTACGGCAAGCTCCGCGAGGAGGTGGCGACACTGCTCGGGATGAGTCAGAGCGCCGTCACCCTCGCCCTCCGGGAGCACCAATTCAACGAGATGCTCTCCGAGAAGCTCGGGGCTCCCGTCCAGGTGATCAATTCCTCACACGTGCGCGCGCTCTACCGGGTTGGTCCGGAGCAGCGGGAGCGCCTGCTCGAAGCGGTGGTCTCGAAGGTGGACGAAGACGGCAGGCCGTATCCGCTCACCGGTGCGGAACTGAAGCTGTTGGTGGACCGGATGCTGGACCCGGCCACGCCCAACGCCGAATTGAACCGCCTCCTCAGCGATCCGCAGGCACGTCCGCGGCCGGCCGGCCCCGCCTCCGGCGGCGAAGCCGGCGTGACGGCGCGAGAGGATGCGGTAGATCCCTTCCTGCCGGAACCCGGCAACACCCGCCCGTGGGAGCGCGAGTGGGAAAGCCCGTTGAAGTCCGGGGATGGAGAGGCGTTCGACGGCCCGCGCAGCGTGGACGACCAGATCGCCGCCGAACATGCCCGCTTCGGCGACGACCTGCAGAAGCAGCGTCTGCTGGATCGAGCCGAGGCGAATGTCGTCGAGCAATCGGATGCGCGCGACTGGGGGCCGTCGTCGAGCGATCCCCTCTGGCAGACGCCTCCGCCCGAAGTCGTCCCGCAGCGGGAGCAGCGCCTGTGCGACGGCATCAAGGCGGCGTTCCGGGCGCTCACCGAGTTGGCGCCGCAGGTGGAGCCGGAGCCGGTGCGCCGTCAACTGGAGGCGGTGACCGCCTTGCTCGAAGCCTTGCTGGACTGATGAGAAAAGAGTGGAGAGGAGTGAGAAGTGAGTGGCGTGGCGCGGGGACTCGCTTCTCGCTCCGCTCCGCTCTCTCCTCTTCCCCTTCCACTCACTCCTTCTCCCGCCGGCCCCGCAGCGGAACGCGCCTTGACAGCCTCCGCTCGTTCGTGCAACACTTCATCCGGATGAACGGATGAATGCTCCGTTGTGTGGGAGATGCTCGCCGGTCTGAGGGTCGGGCAGAGCGCGCGGCCACCACGAGCCATGATCGCCAGAGAGATGCCATGCGGATCCGCGACTGCTTCACTACCGGACGCCCGGTCTTTTCCTTTGAGTTCTTCCCCCCCAAGACCGAAGAGGGGCTGCAGAACCTCTGGCGGGCGCTGGAAGAGATGGCTCCGCTGGCGCCGGCCTATGTCTCCGTCACGTACGGGGCCGGGGGAAGCACGCGCGATCTCACCGTGGGTCTGACCGAGCGGATCAAGCGGGAATTGGGGGTGGAAGCCATGTCCCACCTCACCTGCGTCGGGCACAGCGCCGGGGAGATTGGTGCGGTGCTGGATCTCCTGAAGGCCGCCGGCATCGAGAACGTGCTGGCGCTGCGCGGCGACCCGCCCCGCGGCGAAACGCAGTTCGTGCGCCCGGCCGATGGGTTCGGTTTCGCGTTTGAGCTCATTCGGTTCATCCGGTCCCGGTGGGATTTCTGCGTGGGGGGAGCGTGCTACCCCGAGAATCACACCGAGTGTCCGGACCTCGAGACGAACCTCCGGCACCTAAAGCTGAAGGTGGACGCCGGTGTGGAGTTCCTCATCACGCAACTCTTCTTCGATGCCGACGACTACTTCCGGTACCTGGAGCATGTGCGCGCGGCGGGAATCCAGGTTCCCGTCGTACCGGGGATCATGCCCATTACGAACGTGGCACAAATCGAGCGTTTTACCTCCATGTGTGGGGCGAGCATTCCGGCGGCACTCCGGGCTCGCCTGGATCCGATTCGCGACGACGAGCAGGCGGTGGTGGCGGCCGGCATCGAGTGGGGCACGGAACAGTGCCGAAAGCTGCTTGACGGCGGCGCCCCGGGCATTCACTTCTACACCTTGAACCGTTCCCATTCGACGCGGACGATTTACCAACTGCTGCAGTCCTGACGGAGACTCTCCGGCGCCGCCCTGCAAGAGACTCGCGCCGGAGGGTCTGCCCTGGCGGATCGGGACGCGAGGCTGATGCGCCGGGTGCAGCTTCGTCCACGCCTCTTGCCTGGTTCCCCAGAGGTCCGGCCCATCTATGATCCGCTCGAGTCTATGGTCCCCGTTCCCCGAAAACTCGCGATCCTGACGGGGCCCACCGGTGTCGGCAAGACCGAGGTCTCGGTGGAGGTGGCGCTGCAGCTAGGCACCGAGATCCTCTCGGCCGACTCGATGGCTGTCTACCGCAGGATGGAGTCGGCCACCGCCAAACCATCCGCCGACGCCCGGAGGCGAGTGCCGCACCACCTGCTGGACCTGGCGGATCCGACCGAACGGTTCACCGTCGCCGACTTCCGGAATGCCGCGATCCCCATCGTCGAGCGCCTCCTGGGCGAAGGACGCATGCCGCTGCTGGTCGGCGGGACCCGGCTGTACCTCAACGCGTTGACTGCCCCATTCGACTCAGGCCCTGAGCCGGACGCGGCGTTTCGCCTCTCACTGGAGGACCGATCAGCGCCGGAACTGCACGCAGTGCTGGCGGAACGGGACCCGGAGACCGCAGTCCGTCTGGCGCCCGCCGACCGGAAGCGGATCGTGCGCGCTCTCGAGGTGCTGCACTCTACCGGAAGGCCCATTTCGGTGTGGCAGGCGGACAGCCGTGTGCAGGGAGGGATGTACGAGGCGGTCTGGGTGGCGCTGGTGCGTGACCGCGCCGAACTGTACGCGCGGGTGAACGCCCGTGTGGACGCGATGATGGCGGCTGGACTCCTTGAAGAGGTGCAGGGGTTTCTGGCCGAAGGCCTCGGGCCGGACACTCCCGCGATGCAGGGGCACGGCTACAAGGAGATCATGCGGGCGCTCCTCGGGCAGTACTCGCTGACGGAAGGGGTGCGCCTCCTCAAGCGAAACACGCGCCACTACGTGAAGTATCAACTCATGTGGCTCCGCGGCATGCCCGAAGTCCACCTGATATCGGCCGATCAGCCCACCGAACAGGTCATCGCGGAGGTTGTCGGCGCCTTCCGCTTCCGGTAACCGGGCGCCACCTGACGCACCCCGGACACGCCGGCGTCCCGCCGGCCCGGTGTGCATGCGGCGAGCGCCCCGGCACTGACCGCCCCGGGAACGCGTCCATCCCGGCAGCCCCGCCGGTGCCCCGCCCGGTCCGTGAGCACTCCGCCGAAGGTCGGCTTCGTCGTGCCTGCACACACGCGACCGGATCCGGGCGAGGACGGCATTGCAGCCTACGAAACCCCTCGCAACCGCACCGTCACCGTGCGCCGGGTGGCGTCATCGCTGCGGATCGTCAGGGTGCCGGTTGCCGTCGGCGCATCGCCGGGGAGAAACTCCACCTGGATGCGCCGCTCGGCACCGGGATCCAGCACGAAATTTGGGCCCGCGCCCACCAGTGCGAACCGCCCGCCCACGAGTTCGAGCGCGACCACCAGCGGCCCCCGCCCGATGTTGCGAACGATGACCTCACCGCGGGGCGGGTTCGGGCCTCCCGGACGAGGTCGAAGTTGGAGGCTGGTCGGGCGGACATGGATGCGCCCCGGAGCCGGGGTATTGACCGCCAGTTCGTCGGAGTACTCCGTGGGGCCGGCAGGGCGCAGCGCCCGCACCCGGAAGGAGTATCGGATGCCGGCCCGCAGACCTGTGACGGCGAACGTGGTCTGGTTGGGGCCGGTCACCCCGATCCGCGTGTAGCGAGCGCCGGTGCCGGTGCGTCGCTCGACCTGGAAGCCGGTTTCGTCGGTGTTGTGGTCGTCCCAGGCCAGATCCGCGCGACTGGCGGACAGCGTCGTGGTGCGCAGGTTGGCGGGCCCGGAGAAGCCAGCGAACCGGATCCGGCGGACTTCGCCGGAGTTGAAGCTGAGCGTGAAGAGAGTGCCGTCGGGACCGATCTTAAAGTCCACCGGACTCGCAAGGTCAGTGGCGAAGAGCGTGGAGACCGTGCCGTCCATCGAGAGCCGGCGAATCCACCCGTTGCACAGATCGGCATAGAGGAACGTGTTCCGGAACTCATCGGGAAACTGGAAGTTCGCTGGATTGTAGAACGCGCCGGCGGTGATGGCACAGCCGCGCTCGTCGCCCTCGCCATGCGGGTACGCGAAGAGCGGGCCCCGAAACCGCGCGTCGTCGGTGGGTCCTTCAGTTTCCGGCCAACCATAGTTGGATCCGGCGACCCCCAGGTTGATCTCCTCCCAGTCGCCCTGCCCTACATCCAGGATGAACATGCGGCCGGTCTCGCGCTCGAAGTCGAACTGGTACGGGTTGCGGAGCCCGATGGCCCAGATGGCGCGATTCTGGCCTGTCGTCTGGGCAGCGAACGGATTGTCCGCCGGGATAGTCCCGTCTGGGGAGATGCGCAGGATCTTGCCGAGCAGATTGGTGAACCGCTGCGCATTGTCGCCGTCGCCATTGTCGCCGGAGGCCACGTAGAGCATTCCATCCGGCCCAAAGCCGATCCGCCCGCCGTTGTGATTCGCGGAACTGCTCAGATCGGTCAGGTCGAGGATCACCTCTTCCCCTGGGGCGGCGACGTCCCCGATCGCACGAACGCGGCTCACGCGATTGTGGACGCGGGGCGTGCGCGCCGTGTAGTGGATGTACACGAAGCCGTTGGCATCGAAGTTCGGGTCGAAGGCCACACCCAGGAGACCCCGCTCTCCGCGGCTATCGGTATCCACGGTCAGAAACGGCGCCTCCAGCAGCACCCCGTTTTTGATGATCCGGAGGTCACCTTCCTGCTGACACACGAAGAGACGGCCATCCGGTGCAAACTGCATGGCTGTGGGCTGCACGAGGCCCGTGACCACCCGCGCATCCTCAAATCCCCGCCGTGCCGTCGTAGCGGTCGCGCTCACCGCCAGGATCAGCCCCGCCACCCCACCCAGAATGCCGAATCTGTGTGAAAAAATATGTTGTCTCATCCGCTGCTCCTGGGTCATCCTGTGTGTGGAAACGGGGACGCACTGAACGTAAGCGCCTCCCGGATTGTAACGGGGTTCGACGAGGACTGTCCTGCCTACTGCCATGCATTTGACTTCCAACACCTTCGTGGTGGGCGACGTTCATGGTTGCCGGGCACAGTTGCAAGCCCTCGTGAGCGAACTCGAGCCGCACGCCCGCGCGGGCGACTCGCTGATCCTGCTGGGTGATCTGATTGATCGCGGCCCGGAGACGCGCGGCGTGCTGGATCTGCTGCTCGAACTCCAGCGCGGTGCGTGGCCCGGTCCGGTTGTGGCGCTCACCGGCAACCACGAAGCCGTGCTGACTTACGTCCTGGAGCGAGGCCACCTGCGTGTCTTTCGGGAGTGGCTCACTGCCTTCGCCGGGGAGGCCATGGTGGCCAACTATACGGACGAACGGACGCTCCAATCGTTCCGTGACTCGCTCCCGGTGGAGCACTGCCTGCTGCTGCAGGATCTCCCTGCGTGGCACGAGGACCGGCATGGGATCTATGTACACGCGGGCGTGCCGACCGGCTGGCACCCCCGTGATTGCCGGCCGGAGGAACTGCTGTGGCACACCAATGACGGGTATACTTTTGGGAAGCCGGTGGTCTACGGACACCAGCCCGTACCGGAAGGGTGGCCGCGCGCGCGGCCGCACGCGATTGCGTTGGACACCGGCTGCGGCTTCGGCGGGCCGTTGACGGCGATCCGCCTGCCGGACCGCCGGGTCTTCCAGGCGTTCCCCTGACCACGGAGGGGCAGGAACGCGTTCCTGCCCGGTGCTGGTCTCCTTACAACCCGGTGGTGCCCGCGCCGTCCGTATCGCATCTCGTCACCGCAGCGAACTATCTCATGCCGTACCGACAAACTCTTGGTTCCGACAATCCCGGGCTCTTTGTATTCGTGCTCGATCAGTCCGGCTCAATGGCAAATCCCTGGATCGCGCCGGACGGAGCCCGGTCGGGCAGCAAATCCGAAGTGCTGGCTGCATTCCTCAACCAGACACTGAGCGAACTGGTTGCTTCTTGCCTCCGGGGTGGGGAAGTCAGCCCCCGCTGTGACGTGGCGCTCCTGGGCTATCACGGCCGGGTCGTGCGCAGTCTCTGGCCGGGAGGAGAGGCTGACCGCCCCTTGCGGAGTATCACCGAGGCCGCCGCGCTTCCTCGAACGCGCAGGGAGGTGGTGCGGATGGTGCCAGCCCCCGACGGTTCCGAGTATGAGATGAAGACGGTGCAGCCGGTATGGGTGGAACCCCACGCCGCCAGTTTCACTCCCATGCCGGAGGCCTTTCGCCGCGCGCGTGAAATCGTCGAAGCCTGGGTGGCCGAGCCGTCCCATGAGAACAGCTACCCGCCGATTGTATTTCACATCACGGATGGGGAGCCGCAGGACCTGGAAGCCGCCATCCGGGAAGCCGAGGCATTGCGGGCGATCCGGACGCGGGATGGAGGCGTCCTGCTCGTTACCCTGCACATCCCGGATGCCGAGGACGCCGTCCCGGAAGTACTCTTCCCGGCGTCCGAAGACCAGCTCCCCGCCGACCCGGCGGGCGCGCGCTTCCTCTACCGGATGTCCAGCCCGCTGCCCCCGGAACTGCTGGAGGAGGCGATGGGCGCGCGCCTGCCGGTACGCCGCGGCTCCCGGCTGCTGCTGCTGAACGCCGATGGGAGGAATGTGATCCGCCTCCTGAATTTTGCTACCGTGGGTCAGACAGCAAAGACAGGCTCCAAGCGGACCCTCGAGATCTGATGGGATGAGCGTGCACCATCGGCCGCGGGGATTGTTCTCGCCACCATCGCCTCCGTTCCATGCCTCCCTACGGGACGTGAACGCGCCGCCGGAGCCGGCGCTGCTCCCGGCCGGCGCCCTCTCCGTTCCCTTGACCGCCCCGCCTGGTACGAACGGGCGCACTGATTCGTGCCCCAACGGGGAGGCGCGGCACGCCCTGCCGCTGTTTCACGCCACGCTGCTCCAGTACGAGGGTTCGGCCGCCCACCCCATGCAGGACGCCGCCGACGCCGATCCGATGCGGGGTATCGCGGCGGTGGCGGATGGAGTCACGCAGAGTGCGTGGCCGGAGGAGCTGGCTCGGGCCCTGGTGCGGGAATTCGTTTCCGGGATGGATGGCCCGTGTGCCGACGATCCAGTACGGGAGTGCTGGCAACAGGTCCGGATGGCGTGGTGGCGTGCGGTGACGCCCCGGGTGGCACACGCCCACTGGGCATTGCGCCGGCGGTTCGCCGAGGGGGGAGCACGCACGACGTTCCTGGGGTTTCGTCTCGTACAAACGCCGGCGGCGGCGCCGGGCTGGGAGTTCTGGTCGGTGGGAGACTGTGCCGCCTACTGGTTTCGGGAGGAAGTACATCTGGTCGCTCGATTCCCTGAAGCGGAGTGCCTGAACAACCACCCGCCGGTGCTGCAAACCCTCCAGGCAGCGTCGGATCTGCCCCCGATCGAGTGCTCGCGGGGCGCCGGGCCGCTGCCCGGCAGCCTGTTAGTGCTCGCCACGGACCGGATCGCCGAGTTTCTCGACCAGATCCGACCGTGGGAGCAAGAGCCGGGATTCTGGCGGGAACGGGAAGCCGAAGGACACACGGGATTCGGAGCCTGGTGCAGGCAGCGACAGGAGCAGGGCCAGTTGGGGGACGATGACTACACACTGCTGCTGCTGCGATTCCCCGCTCCGGCGTGCGAAGGGACGTAAGGTGCGGCGTGCCGGACATTGACGCCTACAGCGCAGTGCTGCGGCTGCCACACGATGCGCGACGCAAGTTCCTGGCACGGAAACTGGCGCGCTTTGCGACCGCTCAAGTGGTAGCTCCCGGTATCCCCGGGATGAGCCACTGGACAGCCGGCCAGTACATGGCGATTTTCCGCTGCCGGCATGCGAACGGAACCGAGGAGGCGGTACGGTGCCCCCGCGGGGCGATCCCCGGAGAACCGCTCTCTCGGAGCCAGGCGCTGGCGCGGCACCTGGCTTTGCACCAACCACCGCTCCCGTATTTCGTCCAACATGAGTTTCTGGAACAGGCGGTGTACGCCGGTCAGGAGTGGCAGCCCGCGTTCGTCATGGAGTGGATCGAGGGGGTGCAGTTGGACCGGTGGGTCGCCGACCGGGTCGCGGAGGGCGAGGGGGGAGCACTGCGGGAGATGGCCGATCGCTGGGCGGAGATGCTGGCCCTGCTGCAGCAGACCTGGGTCGCCCACGGTGATTTGCATCACGAAAATGTACTGGTCACTCCGTTGGGAGAGTTGAAGCTGGTGGACTACGATAGCGTGTGGATTCCCGAGTTGGGGAACGGGCCGTCGCCCGTGGTGGGGCTGCGCGGATACGCACACCCCGCCCACCTCCGGGGCGAAGTCGTCCGCTGCCAGCATCGCTTCCTCGACACGTTTGCCGGGCTGGTCGTGTACGTCTCGCTGCGCACACTGGCGGAGGACCCCACGCTGCACGGACGGTTTTCCCGGGAGAATCTCTTGCTGCGTGACTCGGACCTGGCTGAGGCAGAGAAGTCGGAACTCTTCGCACAACTCCGGAGCCATCCGGATGCGGAGCTCGCCGCGCTCGCCTGCGAACTCACTCGGCTCTGCCGCGCACTCGGAGAATGCAACGTTTCGCTGCGCAGCATCCTGCGCCTGGCCCGGCGCCGGGGGTCGTTTCCGCAACTGACGCTGCCCGCCATCCCGGACCCGGCGCCGCGCTGGACGCCCAACCCGCCGGTCGCGGTTTCGGCGCCCCCGGACCTCTTCGGGACGGTAGAGGTGGGCCGTTGATGCTGCCGTGCTCCTTCGGCATCGAGCCGGCCCCTACGCACTCAGGGCTGCTTCTCTGAAAGACTGAGCAATGGACGCCACTTCGGCTCGCTCCCTGCAGGATACTCCCTGGCGAATGGTGCGTCCGGCCCTCGTGGTCGGCGCCGTGTCTCTGGTGCTCGCTTCCATCCCCGGCTCTCCTCTCTTTGTATGGGGACAACCGGAGCGCCTGACCGCCGCCCTCTCCGGGCTCTGGGACGTGCCGGTCGAA
>SXGS01483537.1_pt1 | contig 12381 bp, 9 predicted proteins | sample 3174681 | NCBI WGS metagenome assembly SXGS01 (sample SAMN11356861, study PRJNA531348) | freshwater metagenome | isolation source: freshwater sample F1-80 | place: China: Fuxian Lake, Yuxi | collected 2017-12-25
AGTTGCCGGACTCCACACAGGTCGGTGCGGGCGGCGGTACGGCGGAGGGCGCACTCACAAACTGCCGGGAGCGCGGCTTGGCCCGGTTGCCGATACAGCGGGCGCCGCCGCCGCCCCGATGTGGAGTCCGGCAACTCCGATTGCCCAAGCAGCGGGGACCGTCGCCGGGCCGATGTGGAGTCCGGCAACGCCGGTTGCCGAAGCAGCAGGGGCCGTCGGCGGGCCGATGTGGAGTCCGGCAACTCCGGTTGCCGATTCGACCCGCTCCTCACCGGGATCGCGGACAACACGGTCAGGCGGGTGCCCCTCCGTACCGGCAAACGGAGTTGCCGGACTCCACACAGGTGGGTGCGCCGAACCAGGCAACACCATCGGCCCGATGTGAGGGCGAATGCGCCCCAGACCATGCCGGCCCGGCCCGGGGTACGCCGTGCTCTCCGCCGGGAGGGCCTGACCCGCCCCGGCGGAGAACACAGCGCGCAGGGCTACCCGGTGGCGTCCACGATCCCCGCCTGCTCCCGCGCTGCCTGGCGGGCGGTTCGGCGCAGGTTGGGGTCCCCGTGGTGCGCCAGCGCACGAAGACGGCGCGTCACTTCCGGCCCCGGCATCCGGCGGAGGGCTTCGGTCGCGGCGATGGCCAGCCTCCGGTGCCGATCCGAGGTGAACTCCAGCAGGGCCGCCCGCGCCGCCGGGCAGGCACTGTTTCCGACCCCCAGCAGCGCGGCTTCCCGTGCCGGGAGCGAGCGCCGGGGATCCGCCGCCTGGTCCAGAAGCTGCTCAACCAGGCACTGTGCGCTCTTCGGGTCATCGTCCGACCACTGCTGGGCGAGAATTCCCAGCGCCAGGGCGGCCGCCTGCCCCTCGCTGTCGTCGTTCCGGGCGAGTTGGGTGAACAGCGCGATGGTTTCCGGTGCAGGCGTTTCCACCCCGGCCAGGCAGTTCAGGACCAGCAGCGAGTCCGGATCTCCCCGCCGCTGCCGGTAGAGCCGGAGCAGCATCTCCTGCGCCAGGGGGGTCCCGGTTTCCGCAAGCGCAGGTCCCAGCACCGCGAGCCGATGGCCACGGCATCGGAGCGCCAGTTCTCCCGCCGCCGCCGTCCGCTCCGGCTCCAGCGCGAGCAGGCTGCGCCATTTCCGGTTCAGCCCCATCGTTTGTTCCGGTCCGGCGGCGCGCTCCAGGCTCCGGGTGAGGGTAAACAGGGTCTCCCCGCCCAGTGTGCGGCGGTGCAGGTCGCGCTCGGCCCCCGCGAAGTTGGCGCCTTCCATGGCGTTCTGCGTCCACTGCCCTGCGGCGGCGAGTTCGCCGAGCGAAGGGGCAGTCTGCACCGGTCGTGCCTGCAGCACGAACCGGACTCGCTGCGCCGAAACGAGCTCCTTGCCCCGGCGCACCCTGGATGCCAGCACTACGGCTCCGCTCTCGACCTGCCCGCTCGCACGTTCCACGCAGAACTCCCCGGAATCGGCGAACGTGGCACGGAACTGGAGGTCTCGTTCCTGTCCCCACTTCCGGCGGGGAGGCTCCAGGCGGATGTGGCGGCGGCGCAGGACACGGCCGGATTTCTCGTAGCGGACCGTCAGATGCGCTCCGGCGAGGAGGTCGGGATCCCGTTCGCTGCGCACGAGCGGCCCGCCCGAGCGGCCGACCGGAGCCACCTGCGAGGCCAGCACCAGGGAGCGGAACAGGCCGGCGGCGACCGGATGCGTGCCGGACGCCACGAAGATCCCGGAAACAGCCCCGGCCGCGTCCGCCCGCACCCGCACCGGCCGGCGGAGGGCGAGGACGATGGAGCGGGTCAGCGCCGGATCGGGCCGGCCATTGACCCACAGCCCGAACTGCGGCTCCCGAACAATCCACACCGTGTCGGTGGTCCGGTCCCCGAGTGGCTGCACCCGGCGCGTGAGGCGGCCCTGTAGCGTCACCTTCAGGGTGGTCGGGTCGCCACCCATGCCGGTGTTGATGATCGCGGTCCCCCCGAACGCCAGGTCCGCCTCCAGCACGACGGGACGAGGAGCGATGGACATCGGGTCCGGGGGCTCGGAGCGGATCGGAGTGCCGCTCAGCCCGGCGGCGACGGCGGCCAGCCCGCCCACTGCACACAGAAGGATCTGTTTCGACATGATGCTCTCCACATAAAGGGCGGGGAAGGATGGCGCCATTGCCCTCTCCTCCCCCACGGTAGGGTCTCAGTCGAACCTAGATGAACTGCCAGTACTCCTCCTTGAAGAGTTGCCCTTTCCACTCGAAAATGGTGTCCCACTTCACCAGCGTCTTCTTCTGTCTACCGATTAACGGCACTTTGATGTATGCGTAGATGCGACCGTTGCCGGCGGTAATCCTGTTGGAGATGTCCACCGTAGCCTTCAGCCCCCAGCGGTCCTGGCGGATCCGCGCCTCGGCATATCCGGTGATGGGAACCTCGTAGTGCAGCAGGGTGAGTTCGCCGCCAATTCCGAACTTGACGAGGATGACATCCACACCGGCCTCGGCGTAGGCATTCACCCGGGCGGACGGTACCATCCCGAGTCCGGCTCCGAGTGCGCGCACGTCTCCCCTCAGTTTCAAGCCTACGGTGCCCTCAATGCCCGCCTTCGCCACAATCGGGACGCCCCAGAACGAGTACCGGATTTCGACTTCGGATTCATCCGCTGTCGTGAGCGGCCACTCCGCCAGGGGCAGGTCGGACGAGAGGAAAGATCCCGTCTTGTCCCGACTTACCTTGGTGGACTTGCCGACCCGGACCTTGGCGATGGTGCGCCCCGGACCGCTCGCCGGACCGTCGGACTGGTAGTCCACGCCCAGGATGGGAATCTTCCGGTCGCGGAGATAGGCGTCGGCGACCAGGTTCGCGTCCAACTCGGCAAGGTTCGACGCCGCCCGAAACGTAGCGCTGCCGACGACCTCAATCGCGGCCTGACTGCGGTCACCCTTGCGGTAGTTCCAGTTGTAGATCTTCTCCACCTTTCGCGGAGCCGACACCCCGTTGCCGGAGATGGTGGCGGCCTCCACGGTGTGGCTGACGGTCGAAGTCGGAGGGTCCGCCTTCACCTCCGCCTCCGAACGCTTCCGCACCACCGCCGGATTGGCGTTCTGCGCGTCTATTTGCCGCCAGCGCTGTTCGTCCTGAGTGGAGAGTGCATCCGGCCGGTTGGTAAGGGAATCGCCCACGGCATTGGCGCGGGCCTCTATCTGGTTCAGCGCGCGCTCGTACTCCGCCACCGTTATCGGAGGGCGATCCGGGTCCGGTTGGACCTTTGTGCGCGGCGAGAGAGGACGGCCGAACCGATCCAGAAGGCGGATCGGCCGGAAGGGAATTGCTGCCGCCGGCGTCTGGCCGGCGGCGGGCGAGGAAACGGCGGCGCCCGTCTGGGCCTGCGCCGCCGCGGTAATCAGGGTAGACGCCAACGCGGCGCCCATCACGAGCCGGCTCAAGGGGAAGGAGTTCATCCCTTTTCTCCAGGTCCGGAAGGCAGAGGAGGCAGTTCACTGCGCCTCACCGGCCCATCCGGTCGTTCAGACCGGCCTGAACGACCGGTCTGAACGATCTATGCCCTGAAGCCGGCCTGGCTGTGACGGGGGGCCTCCGATTTTATTGCAGCGCTGCGTTTGGCGCGCGCCCACCCGACGGTGAGCTGGAGTGGCCGCACCGTCGGGCCGCACCGTCGGGCCGCACCGGGGTGAAACCCATGGTGCAGTTATGAGGAAACCCCTTCGGGCTGGCGGCCCCGCGGAGGAGCGAATCGTCTGTGGGTCATTCCGCACAAACCATGGCCGGAGACGTCGGCAACCGCTGTGCCGGTTGTCAGCCGGCTTCTCTCTGCAAAAAGTCCGAGAATTCCATTCCCGGGCGGCCTCGCCGACCACGGCATTACTCCACCAGCCGCCACCGGGTCACGAAGGACGTGGACCCGCCGGCGGGGATCTTTCGCAGCGGGCTCAGTAATTCGAGCTCCATGTACCGGTCCGGATCCGGGTTTGACCAGATTTCCTCTGCACAGCCGTCGTCGGGGTACTCCCCGTTCGCCTCGACGGGGGCCGAGATCTCGAAGCGGAGACCCTTTACCACTCCCTGTACGCGGCCGTCCGGTGCGTCGCCGCCGATCTTCCCCGGGGTAACGACGTGGCGCCGGAAAACCACCCGGCTCGCCTCGACGCGGACCATGCCGGGGAGGGGCGGCGATCCGGGAAACGGATAGAACGCGCCGGGGAAGCGCCCCGTCCGGAACTCGGTGAAACTTGCTTCCTCCGGATCGTCAATCTGGACCACTTCCCAGACGGACCATTCCACCGGCTTCTTGCCCACATTGACCAGCGTGTTGTGGAACACCACGCCGGTGCCCGCCGGCTCCAGGCGGATCTCGCGCTCGAAGCGAAGGCCCAGTTGGGCGCTGGTTTGCCCGATCACCTTCAGCGTGCGCGCCGGGGAGATGCGGGCAGAGGCGGCGGCGCCGTCCAGTGCGGGATCCGGGGGCCAGTTCCAGCGGGCCTGGGGGGCGGGCCAGAGCTTATCACCGCCGAAGTTGGTCCACTCCTTTCCTGCCGTCGCCGGGTCTGCGCGCTGCCCGTGGAGTTCCGCCTTCTCCCAGAGGAGATTCGTGCCGCCGATGGGGCCGTAGCGCATGACCCGTCCGACCTGCGGCACGTACACCAGATCCACGACACCGTTGGAGAGGCGAAGAGCGCCCTTCCACCCATGGTAGGTGACGGTCCCGGCCTCCACACGAGACGAATTGCTTCGGGCCGGAGTGGTTTTGCTCTTCGGCGTCGAACCCCGATTGTTCTGCGCCGGGGCCGCGGCGGCGAGTCCCGCCAACCCCAATCCGACGACCAGGCGGCCGGCGCCCGGGAATCCGAACCGGCTCCGGACAGGTTGGGTTGCAATCATGGCTGAATTCATCCGCGAAGTGCGGCGCAGGTTGCGCGTGGAGGCTGCATGCAGAGTTTTCGGGCTTTGGGGCTGCGGAGGCCGGCAGGATGCCGGCGTTCCCGGGTTAGGGTTTTCAGATTTCAGGGCTGCGGAGGCCGGCAGGATGCCGGCGTTCCCAGGTGCAGGATGCCGGCAGGATGCCGGCGTTCCCGGGTCAGGGTTTCAGTTGCTGGAACGCTGGGACCAGGATGGCTGCGTTGTGGGGAAACCGTTACCGACTGCGCCTCACTGCGTCGGAGGAATGGACATTTTCTACCCGGGTGTCCCCCTTCGGCGCCGGAACCGACTACTCTCCAGGAATACCTTTCGCGTTCCGCCTCGATTCTGCCTGCACCCATATGTCGGCCCCGCGTTCCCAGTACCCCGAACTCCGCCCGGTCGAGATCGCCACGCGCACGCCGGATCAGCGCTGGGTGCTTCGTGATCCCACCGGTCTGGCGCAGGGCGCCCTGGTTGTGGGGGAAACGCAGGTGTTCCTGCTTTCCCTTCTGGATGGGCGCCGTTCACACCGCGACATCCGTACGGAGTTCCTGCGGGCGACCGGCACGTTCTTGCGTCCGGCAGAGCTGGAAGGGCTGCTGGAGCACCTGGAGGAGTGTGGGTTCCTCCAGGGCCCCGCTTTCGAGGCCCGGTACCAGCGGTTGGCGGACGCCTATCACGCCGGCCCGTATCGCCCGCTCCGCTCCCCGGAGGCATTCGGCGCCTCCCCCGCCGAACTGCCCGGTCTGTTGAACCGGATCCTGGCGAGCGCGGCGCTTGGGGCAGGCAGCGCCGTGGACGGACAGGCCTCGCTGCTGGCGCTGGTGGCGCCGCACCTGGATTTCCCGCGCGGTGCGGCCTGCTATGGAGCCGCGTATCAGTGGCTGCTGCGGCTGCCCGCCGGCCGATCTCCGCGGCGCGTGGTAATTCTGGGCACGAACCACTTCGGGCGCTCCCGGAGCGTGGTGGCGACAACGAAGGACTTTCAAACCCCGTGGGGCGTGCTCCGCACCGACCAGCGGTTGATCCACGCGCTCGAAGCGGATTGCGGTGGGACGCTGCGCCCGTTCGAGCTGGATCACCTGCGGGAGCACTCCATCGAGTTGCACGCCGTCTGGCTGCATCATCTTCTGGGAGACGGCATCGAGATCGTTCCGTTCCTCTGTCCGGATCCCAATGCGCCGCAGAGCGCCGGGTCCGGGGATCCCCGCGGCGTGGAACTGCGGGAGTTTGCGCTGGCGCTCGGGGCTCGCCTTCGCAGCGACGCCGTGCCCACTCTGCTCATTGCCAGCGCAGATCTCAGTCACGTCGGCGGCTATTTCGGCGACTCGCGCTCGCTGGACGCGCAGTTTCTGGAGGAAGTGCGCCGCGTGGATGCAGCGGTGCTCGACCTTGTGGCCGCCGGTGAGCCGGAAGAACTCCGTCACCACATGCTGCGCACCCAGAACCCGACCCGGCACTGTTCCGTTGGGTGCCTCTACGCGCTCCTCACCGCCCTGGCGCCGGGAGCGCATCCCCACCGTCTCAGCTACCACCAGGCGGTGACCCCGGAAATGCAGAACGGAGTCACCTGTGCGGCGTTTGCGTTCACGCAGCCGCGTTCTTCATGAGGGCAGACGAATGCAGACGAAGGTCCTACGACATCTCACGAGGTGGCTGCCAGCACGGCGGTCGTCACGCGTTCGGCGGTGGCGGCTGCCAGGGTGATGCCGTCCCCTTCGTGTCCGCAGGCCAGAAACAGACCCGGAACGGAACTGCCCCCGATGTACGGTGCGCCCTCCGAGGTCCAGGGGCGGAAACCGACGCGGACCTCGCCCCAGTCCACCGTCTGCAGCGCCGGGAGGTAGCGTGCGCCGGCGGCGATGATGGTCCCCGGGAGCGCTGCGGGCACCGTGTCGTCGAAGTCCACCCACTCGCGCGATCCACCCAGTACGCAGGTTCCGTCGGGATGCTGCTGGAGGCTGAAGGCCACTTCTACCCCGCGGCTGTACTTCGCCTCCAGGTACGTGCCACCGAGAAGCGGCCGGCCGGTCAGCACGCCTTCCGGCCGTCCCACCAGCAGCACGCCGCGCCGGGGGCGAAGCGGCAGTGAAAGACCCGCCAGGGCGGCGATCTCGCCCGACCAGGGACCGGCTGCGAGTACTACCGCGTCGGCCGGGAGGAGCTCTTCGCCGGCTCTTACGCCGGTGATCCCCGCCGCGTCGGCGCTCACGAAACCGGTGACGCGCCGCGTTAAGCAGGTCGCCCCTGCTGCCTGCGCCGCCCGCAGCCAGGCGCCAGCGAGCGCCACCGGGTCCACCTGGCCATCGGATGGACACAAGCTGCCGGAGACGACATTCGATCCTACCGCCGGCTCGAGGCGCCGGACCTGGGGTCCGTCCAACCACTCCACCGGCACTCCGGCGTCACGCAGCGCCGTATAGCGGCCGAACAGCGTTTCGGCCTCCGCCGGATCGGCCGCGAGAAGGAGGCTCCCGCGCTGCCGGTAGCCAAGTGCGTCTTCCCGGCCGCGCGCGAAGTCCGCCAGCAGGGCCAGGCTGCGCTGCGCCAGTTCCAGCACCGGGCCCGGCTGCTTGGATTGCAGCAGCAGGTGCCCGCCGGAGACCGCTGTGGTGCTCCGGCCCGGGTGTTGAAACACCTGTACCCGGCACCCGGCGCGGGCCAGCGCGGCGGCGCAGGCCGCTCCCACCGCCCCGGCGCCGATTACGCTCACGCGCGGGGCGGCGCTCATTCGACGAGTGCAATCCCTTCGCGTTGACCGATTTCCTGATAGCGGCGCAGCGCCTGGAGCGAACTGAGGCGCCGGTCGAGCGCGGCGCCGGCCCGGAGCACCAGCAGTTCGTACACGTCTACGTCGGGAATGTTCTTCTCCACGTAGTCGAAAGCACCCCGCCGCATGCACTCCACGGCCTGCACGATCTTCCCATAGGCGGTCAGGACGATCACCTCGCTGAACATGTCGCGCGCAAGCGCTGCCTCCAGGGTGCGAATGCCGCTGTCCGGATCTTCCATCACCATATCGGTGATGACGAGATCGAACGGCGCCGGGTTGCTGCGGATGCGTTCGACGCCCTCGTGTTCGCCGGCGGCCTCCTCGACCTCGTAGCCGGCGCGGCGCAGCCGGCGCGCTACCGCCGCCCGGGCCTCCGGTTCGTCGTCAATGATCAGAATGCGTGCCATGGCTCATCTCCGCTGCGGGAAGGAAACAACGATCAGGAACAGGTGGTTGTGCCGGATGCACGGGTTGTGCCCTGTTTCCTTTCGGGCTTTCGTCGCCGTCATCCTCCCGGAATGAGGATGAGGAAGTGGGCGCCTTCTCCCGGGACGCCTACTTCGGTAATGGCGCCGTGGTGCGCCTCCACGATCCCCTTGACGATGGACAGGCCCAATCCCATGCCGCGCGATCGGGTGGTGTAGAACGGATCGAACAGGCGGCTTCGCGCCGTTTCCGGAATCCCGGGGCCTTCGTCCTGTACCTCCACTCGGACCGCCGGGGGCGGTACAGGCTCCGCCGCGGCGGGATCTGCCGGCAGCAGACGCGCCGAGTCCGCGGCGGGGCGTCCGCTGATCCGGCGTGCGGTCCCCGCCAGTGCGGGCCACCGTGCCGCTTCGGCGGCGCCCCAGCGCCCCGTGCGCAGCGTCAGCGTCCCCCGGGGGCCCTGGTGGATGACGGCGTTTTCCAGCAATTCGCTCAGGGCGCGCCGGAGCTTCCCGGGATCCACCTGCACCGGGGGGAGGTCCGGGTCGAGTTCAAGGTGCACGGCGGGGGCGTCCGTCCGGGGGATCGTCTCGGTCGCCACGGCGCGCACCAGTTCGTTCAGGTCGGTTGTGGTACGATCCAGCCGGGTCGCGGTCATGAAATCGCGAAATTCGTTGAGGATCTCTTCCAACTGGCCGGTGCTGCGGCGCGCCCGGGCGACGACATCCAGCACCTGGCGGGCCTCCAGGTGGGGCGCGCGAGTCAGATGCTCCAGCTCGTTCAGTTGTCCTTTCAGCGCAAAGACCTTGTTGCCGATCATGTGTGCTGCGCGCGCGGAAAGTTCCCCCCAGGCGGCCAGGCGCTCCATCCGGATCTGCTGCTCCAGCAGCGACTGGCGCGTCAGCGAGGCCGCCACCTGCCGGGCGAGTGTTTCAGCAATCAGCACATCGCGGGCGGTAAACTCCTGGGGCATCAGCGCGTGTACATCCTCCGGACGCGGCTGACGCCGCACCGCTCGGAGCACCCCCCAGAGTGTCCCCTGCGGAGAAATGGGCGTTGCCAGGAAGGCTTCCACGGTGTCTTCCTGAAGCGCCGGATACAGACCGCGCCAGCGCGGATCCTCATGCACGTTCGGGACGCGCAGCGTGGCGCCGTGCTCCGCCACCCAGCCGGTGAGGCCCTCCCCTACCCGGTAGGTGACGCGACCCACCCAGTCGTGCCCGTCAGGGCCCCCGGCGCGCAGGATCAGGTTCCCTCCAGCTTCATCCAACTGGAATAAGGCACACTCGTCCGCTCGGAGAATCTCGGCGGCCGCCTGTGTGGCTCGCTGGAGCAGGTCATCCGGGTCGGCGGTCGAGGCGAGTTGATTGCCGAACTCGAGGAGCGCCGCTTCCCGCACGCGCAGGCGAGCTACGCTGATGGCGATGGCGGCCTGGTTCGCGAGGGCGATCAACAGTTGGAGGTCTCGATGGCTGAAGGCGTCTACGATCTCACTCTCGATGTTGAGTACGCCCAGCGTCCACCCATCCCGGTTCACCAGCGGCACCGCCAGTTCGCTGCGCACGTCCGGAAAGAACATCCGGTAGTGCGGGTCGCGCCGGACATCGCCGGTGAGGTAGGGCTCGCCCGTGCGCACCACCTGTACGGTAATGCCGCTCCCGGGCGCCTCGCGAATCGGCAGGGTGCGGATGGGTAGTGTGTCCCACCCGCGCCCCGCCGTGATGCGCAGTTCCAGTTCTCCCCGCGGGCGGTTGAGCAGCCCCACAAACCCTCGCGTTCCGCGCACCGCCTCCAATCCCTCTTCCAGCAGGGCGCGCAGCAGTTCGTCCAGATCGAGGATGGACCCGAGAAACCGGCGCGCCCGGTAGAACGACTCGAGTTCGATCGGATCGGCCGGCTGTCCGTCCGGACGGGAGGGGGGTGTGGCGGTGGGGGGCGGTTCGGAGATCATACCGTGCTCCGGGTTTTCAGGTTTTTCCAGGCCTTCCGGCTTTCCAGGGTTCCGGCGCCTGGAACCTTGAAGCCCGGATCAAAGGTAGCATGACTCCTCGGCGAGTTCCCGCAGATCCATCCATCAGAGATTGCCGTTTGTGAAACAGAACCTGCGGGAGGCGCGCTGCGTCCATGCATACGCGCGGGGTCGGGTGATGTCGGAGGCGACGTGGCGGAGGGAGGGTGCGAGGCGATGGCACGAACTGGTCGGGGACGAATCGGGAGCGCGCTGTTGGGCGCGGTGCTGCTGATCGCGCTGGGCACGGCGACCACCGGCCGGGCGCAGACGCTGAGTGGGCTGGACCTGTATCGTACCCGGTGCGACGGTTGCCACGAACTGCCGGAGCCGGACGAGCCGAAGCGCTCGCGGATCGAGTGGGATCAGATTCTCACGCGGATGATCCGCACACGCGGCGCCGTCGTGAGTCCGCCGGAAAAGACGGCGCTGCTCAACTACCTGGATTCTTTCAATCGCCCCGCGCGGGAAATCCGCTGGGTGGAGACGCCGGCCCGCTCGCGCAAAGCGGCATTTCCCTCGGCCCAGACGGGGAAGCTGCCCGAAGAGTGGGTAGATCTCACCCTGGGGGCGGATGAGACCATCCCCTGGGCGATTCAGGGCGATGCCCGGAGCACGTATGTCCAACCGTTGAAGGGCGCCGCAGAAAACCAGTTCCCCTCGCTCCTGGATAACACCGGGGTAGTGCAGAGCGGCACGAGCCGCGCCCGGTTCCAACTCCTGGCCGGCAAGAGTCCGGGGGCGGGGTTGCTGTTCGGCTACCGGAGCCCCCAGTCCTATTTCGGAGTACGGGTGGCGCCGCAAAACGCAGTGCTGTACGAAGTGCAGGGAGGACAGCGGGCGCTGCGCGCGCGCGCAGGCGTCGGGGTCACGTTGAAAGAATGGCACACGGTGGCGGTGGAAATCAAAGGGAAGGCGGTGCAGATATCGCTGGATGGTAAGCCGCTGCCGGACCTGACGCGTACCCTCGAGGGCTACCGCGGCGGGCGCTGCGGCATCCACACGCAGGGGGACACCCTGGCCCGCTTCGACCAGTGGGAACTGATGATTCCGTGATCGCAGGAGTGAGTGGAGAGAAGTGAGGAGTGAGGAGTGAGTAGAGAGACGGAAGTGGCTCTCTTTCCTCACTCCCCTCCACTCTTTCCTCACCTCTCTCCACTCACTCCCCTCCAATCGGGTCCTACTGCCTGTGGTAGAATCAGCGCAATCTGCTGTGCCGTGGAGACCTGTGATGTCCTTTCCCGTCGCCCCGCCCCCGCTGAAACTGCCCACCCAGCATGATCTCCCGTATGCCGGCGACGAGGCGTGGGACAGTTGGCATAGGCTCCTGCAGGTTGATCGTGTGCTCGGCACTCTCTACCTGACCCGCCACGGCCGGGAGTCCTCCATCGGCAACAGGACCTTCGTGTATCACGAAGCGGCGCCGCCGGCGTGCCCACTGCTTCCGAAACAGTCGGGCCCGAACCTGTTTGTGGTCCCGGACACCACACCCGAGCTGCGCCGGAGCCGGATGCGGTGGGACGACGGGCGATGACAGGCCGTAGAATGTGCCGGCGCGTCGTATGCCCGGTCGGTGTGGCCCTGTGTGCGGCCATGTCTGCCGGGGCGGGGCAGAGCCCGCTCATTCCCCGGGACTATCGCGTGCTGTCCGGGGTACTGCGCGGGGGACGCACTGCGCTTCACCAGGATCCGATTGAGGCACGCGTGATAGCCGGGACCTGGCGCTTTCCCGCCGCGGGCGAGGCCGTGCGGGCGCCGGGAGCCGGGGCGGCTGCCTGGACCGCGGCGCAGGCCGAAGAGGATGGCACGCTGCGGCAGGGAAGCCCGCGCGGGGGGTATGCTGCAACGACGGTGGCGGCGCCGCGCGAAGGAGTGTGGCTGCTGGAGGCCGCCGGGCACAGTCTGGTCTATGTGAACGGGGAGCCCCGCACCGGCGATCCCTACAACAACGGCACTGTGCGCCTCCCCGTGCTGCTCCGGGCCGGCGCCAACGAACTACTCTTCGCCTCGGGGCGCGGCGCTCTGCGCTGCCGGCTGGTTCCTGCCTCAGCTTCGGCTCTGCTCAGCGATCAAGACCCCACTCTTCCGGATCTGCGTGTGGGTGAGCCGGTGAACGCGTGGGGCGCCGCACTCGTCACCAACGCGACAACCGAAACTCTGGACGGGCTCCGCCTGCGCTCCACCTGGCCCGGGGGTCGCACCACCATTGTTGCGGTTCCTTCGCTCCCTCCCCTGACAATGCGCAAAGTGGGGTTCCGGCTGCGCGGATCC
>SXGS01366990.1_pt1 | contig 12379 bp, 11 predicted proteins | sample 3174681 | NCBI WGS metagenome assembly SXGS01 (sample SAMN11356861, study PRJNA531348) | freshwater metagenome | isolation source: freshwater sample F1-80 | place: China: Fuxian Lake, Yuxi | collected 2017-12-25
AGCATTGTAGATGCCGTCAACGCGGGTGCCTTTTAAAACTACATCTGCTTCAATTTCTATAGCACGCAATGATGCTGCTGAATCGGTTGTGAAATAAGGATTACCTGTGCCTGCACCAAAAATAACAACACGCCCTTTTTCTAAGTGTCGCACCGCTCTTCTGCGGATAAATGTTTCTGCTATCTCTTCCATTTTTATGGCAGTGAGCAAACGGGTTTGCATTCCTTTGCCTTCCAATGCCGATTGTAAAGCCATGCTGTTGATAACTGTTGCCAGCATACCCATATAATCACCCTGCACACGGTCCATTCCTCCTTCCACCGCCTGAATGCCTCTGAAAATATTTCCTCCGCCAATTACAATTCCAATCTCTACTCCTTTATCGGCAATCTCCTTTATCTCCGATGCATATTGCGTCAAACGGCCGTTGTCAATACCAAACTGTTTATCGCCCATCAATGATTCACCGCTTAGTTTGAGTAGAATTCTTTTGTATTTCATCGCTTATTTCTGGTTTTGGAAATATAAGGTCAAAAAAAAGAGAGAACTAAATTCTCTCTTTTTTCATTTTTATGATTTTATCACTTTGCCAGTGAAATGCGTTTGAAGCCAGTTGCTATCAAACCTTTCTCTGTTTCGTCAAGGTATTGGCGAATTGATTTTTTATTGTCTTTAATAAACTCCTGGTTTAACAGGGTGCTTTCTTTGAAGAACTTGTTCAGTTTACCTAAAGCAATTTTTTCCAACATGTCTTCAGGTTTGCCTTCAGCACGTGCCTGCTCTTTTCCAATTTCAATTTCGCGCTCTAATGTTTTTGCATCCACATCATCTTTATCCAAAGCAACGGGAGCCATAGCTGCAACCTGCATTGCTACGTCTTTAGCAGCTGCATCAATTTTTTCGCTTCCGCTTTTATTGAAACCAACAACGGTTGCAACTTTATTTCCGGGGTGATTGTAAACCACCACTTTTTCTGCATCTACTTTTTCGTAAGAAGATAATTCAATTTTCTCACCGATTTTACCAACCTGTTCAGTTACACGTTCTTCAACAGTTAGTCCGTCAAGGTTCAGCGCTTTCAATTCATCCAATGTAGCCGGATTTTTTTCAATCGCTAAATCAAGAATAGAAGTTGTGAACGCAACAAACGCGTCATTTTTTGCTACGAAATCTGTTTCGCAGTTCAAAACAACTAATACTCCGCGCTTGCCGTCAGCAGTTGTTTTTCCGATTACCACACCTTCTTTTGCATCGCGATCTGAGCGGTTTGCCGCAACCTTTTGACCTTTTTTACGAAGGTAATCTACTGCCTCTTCAAAATTTCCGTTTGCTTCTGTTAATGCTTTTTTGCAGTCCATCATACCCGCTCCGGTCATCTGACGAAGCTTGTTAACATCTGCTGCTGATATTGCTACTGTTGCTGACATTTTTTAAATCCCTGTAATTCTTAATTAATTATGCTTTAGCTGCTGGTCTGCGTGGCCCTGCTGAAGATGGTCTTCTGCTGCCTGGTTTGCGTGAAAGACCTGGTTTTCCGCCTTCTTCGCTTCCTGCATCAGCCTTTGCATATTTGTTTGTTTCTGTTGCCTCTTCACCTTCTTCACTTTCATCATCTTTGTCTTTAGAAACTTTACGTTCTTCCAAGCCTTCAATGATTGAGTTAACAACCGTTGAAACGATTAGTTCAATTGATTTTGAAGCATCATCGTTTGCAGGAATTGCAAAGTCTACCAGGTTAGGGTTTGAGTTTGTATCCACAATAGCAAACGTTGGAATGTTCAAACGTTTTGCTTCTGCTACCGCAATATGTTCTTTAGAAATATCAACAATGAAAAGTGCTGCAGGAAGACGGCTAAGGTCAGCAATGCTACCTAAGTCTTTTTCCAGCTTCTCACGATGACGGGAAATTTGCAGTTTTTCCTTTTTAGAAATATTATCAAAAGTTCCGTCAGTTGTCATGCGGTCAATTGTTGCCATTTTCTTCACCGATTTACGGATAGTGGCAAAATTGGTCAGCATTCCTCCTGGCCAACGCTCAGTAACAAATGGCATGTTCACTCTTTTTGCTTCGCGGGCTACTATTTCTTTTCCTTGTTTTTTAGTAGCAACGAACAGAACTTTTTTGCCTGACTTTGCAATTTGCTTTACAGCAGCTACTGCTTCATCCAGTTTTGCAACTGTTTTGTTCAAGTCAATAATGTGGATTCCGTTTTTCTCCATAAAAATGTAAGGAGCCATAGCAGGATTCCATTTTCTTTTAAGGTGTCCGAAGTGAACACCTGCATCCAGCATTTCTTTTGTTTTTGGTAATGACATTTATCTGATTTAGAATTATTATTATATAGTGTAGATTAACGTTTGCTGAACTGGAAGCGTTTTCTCGCTTTCTTTTGTCCGAATTTTTTACGCTCAACCATACGTGGATCACGGGTCATAAGACCTGCAGCACGCAATGCTGGTTTATTTTCGGCATTGTATTCAACTAATGCACGTGCAATTCCAAGACTGATAGCTTCTGCCTGCCCTGTAATTCCACCACCTTCTACAGTAACTGTTACATCAAAGTCAGTTGCTGAGTTTGTAAGCGCCAACGGTTTTGTAACCGAAGTTTGCAAAGTAGTGATAGGAAAATATTGTTTGTAATCTTTATCGTTTACAACAATGTTACCTTTTCCTTTTTTCAGGTAAACACGGGCAACAGCCGTTTTTCTTCTTCCGAGAGCGTTGATGACTTCCATACTTATCTTATAGTATTAATGTTGATTTCTTTTGGTTGTTGAGCTTCGTGTTTGTGCTCGCTTCCCGCATAAACGTGAAGGTTTTTGTTGATGGCACGACCCAATTTGTTTTTAGGTAACATACCGTAAACGGCTTTGGTTATTACTTCCGAAGGGTTTTTAGCAAACAATTCACGTGGCGTTGTGAAACGCTGTCCACCTGGGTAACCTGTGTGACGCACGTATTCTTTGTCATCTAATTTTGCACCGCTCAGGATAACTTTCTCTGCGTTGATAACAACAACGTTATCGCCACAATCCATGTGAGGAGTGTAATTGGTTTTATGTTTTCCGCGAATAAGAATGGCAAGCTGAGATGCCAAACGTCCGAGCGTTTGTCCTTCGGCATTTACCAAAACCCAATTTTTGGTTGCCGTAGCCTTATTGGCTGAAACGGTTTTGAAACTTACTGAATCCACTGTTTATTAATGTTTTAGCTGTTAAATTTTTCAATACTCCCCTAAAAAGGGGCTGCAAATGTAAAACTAATTTTCAAATTTCAACAAGAAAGTGTTGATAATTTTAGGATTACCCCGATTTGAAGCCCGAACCGCTTGTTTCTTATTTGTTTACATACCTTTTGGTTTTTAGAGTTAAGCTACTACATTTGAACCAAAATATAAAACATGAAAAGACTTATACTACTCCTTTTAACATGCTCTCTTTCTAATTCTCTGACATTAAAAGCTCAGGAATGTTCAGACTGCCGTTACTTATCTCCTGTTTTTGATTCGGTAACTGTTTCTACCGTAGCTTTTGGCGAAGGCTATAATATTGACGGTGTAAACCAAATCTTATCAATGGATGTTTATGAACCTTATGGCGATACCTCTACTAATCGTCCGGTTATGATTTTTGCTTTTGGGGGTGGATTTGTTCAGGGTAGTCGTGAGGACTGGTATGTTAAAGAAGTATGTAATCACTTTGCTAAAGCAGGTTATGTAAGTGTTGCTCCTGATTATCGCACCGGAATTGATTATGGAGAAATTATTGCACTTCAGCATATGCGTATCTTCTTCCGCCCTATGCAGGACATGCGCGCCTGCGTGCAATATCTGAAAGCCGATTTTTTAGAACTTGGGAATAATTACCTTATTGACACCAACTATATTTTCATTGGTGGAGCCTCTGCTGGTGCCATTACTTCATTAATGACTTCTTATTGCGACAAAGAACAGGAAATGGCGCAAATGGGTGATATTTCCGCATTAGATGATTTGGGTGGCTTTTACAGCACCACCGGGTATTATCCCAATTATACCTGGAATGGCTGCGCAACCGTAAATGTTTCAGGAGCTATCATTGATGCCGGGTGGATTGAGACTGGTGATGTACCTATTATTTCAGCTCACGGAAACGTAGATGATATTGTGCCATATGGTTATGGCGGTTTGGGGGGAATAACTTTTGGTGTTTTTGATTTACAAGGAAGTTATGTAGTAGATTCCGCTGCTACGGAAAAGGGTGTTTGCAGCTATCTCTATACAATGGAAGGGCAGGGACATCCATCAGAAAGTATGGGATTGGATTATATAAAAAGTGTTGTTTATCGTTTGTCAATCCGGGCGCATGCTGTATTAATGAATCGTTCTTTTTGTTGTCCTCTTAGTGTGGATATTGAGGGCGATACTTTAGTTCATTGGACCGACCAAACTCCTGTTTCTGCAACGCTTGCAGCAGGAATTGCAAATGACGGTGGAAATGCATCTCTGCAATGGTGCACAATTCCCTGCTTTCCTTTTACCGATAATGGTGATGAAATTACACTCACACCCGATACCAATCTGAAACATGTAATGGCAATTGCATATGAAGACGGCTGCGAAGCATCTGATCTGTACATTGTAACGGATACAGCATTTGTACCTGAATCAATTAATGAATATTTTAATCTAGTTGATTTCTCAATTTATCCGCAACCTGCTTCAACACAAATTACAGTAAGTGCTGAACTGATTGAAAATTACAATTCGCTCGCTGTTGAACTATTCAATATTAAAGGACAACAGGTGTTTGTAAAACAAATTACAGCAAACAAAAAATTTCAAACACAAATTGAAACAACCGAATTCCCGTCAGGTAATTATTTGCTTAGATTGAAATCAGAAAATGAAATTCTGGGAGCGAAAAAAATTATCATAACCCGATAAAAATATATTTTTGCGACCACAAAACTTAATCCTTCAATAATTATGAAATCAATTTTTACAAAATCATTTTTAGCTCTACTTTTTCTTGGAGTAATTTCAATCACAGCTTGCAACAACGATGATGACGATGACGATAATAATTGTGGCACAACCGGAACATTAGAGGCTTCATGGAAAGTAAACGGAGTTGAGGAAAAAGCTTATTTGAGTTTTCATTCTCACACTGTTTCTTTATTGAACTTAAGTTTTCTATCTTGCAGCGGACCGAATAATGCAGTTCTTCTTAATTTCATTCCATACCCACCTTCTGTTGGTACTTATGAGCTTAAATATGGTCCGTTAAGCTCTCCGATTAAAGGTTTAGCAACATACATTGACGAGAGTGTGGGAACAAGCGGAGTTTCTTATGCAACCAATGATACTATTACCGGCACTTTTACAATAACTGATGTTGACTTAAGTGCTAAAACTTTATCAGGAACATTTTCATTCGATGGATTGAAAGAAGATGGCTCAGGTGTTATTAACACTATAACCGAAGGCCAGATTTTTAACACCGTTTACGAAGACTAAGGTTGCAGTTGAAAACCGGAGCAGGATAAAAATAAGCCTCCGTTGTTTCATTATTTCGCTACCTTTGTAAACTCTTAATGAGCGACTCAATAAAACACGAGTGCGGAATTGCACTTATCAGGCTGCTCAAGCCACTTGAATTTTACCGCGAAAAATACGGCACTGCCTTTTACGGGCTTAACAAACTGTATTTGTTGATGGAAAAACAACACAACCGCGGTCAGGATGGCGCGGGTGTTGCCACAATTAAATTAGATGTTGAACCCGGAAGCCGCTATATAGCCCGCTATCGCTCAAATGATGCACAACCAATTAAAGATGTTTTTTCGCATATAAATAAACGGCTGGAAGAAGCACAACAGAGCAATCCCGACAAAATGAATGATGTTGGGTGGTTGAAGAAAAATATTCCGGTGGTTGCAGAATTATTTCTCGGACACCTGCGCTACGGCACATACGGAGGAAACAGCATTGAAAATTGTCATCCCTTTTTGCGACAGAATAATTGGATGACCCGCAATTTGGTTGTTGCAGGAAATTTTAACCTAACCAATGTTGAAGAACTTTTTCAGCAATTGGTTGATTTGGGTCAACATCCGAAAGAAATGACTGATACCGTTACGGTGATGGAAAAAATCGGACATTTTCTTGATGAAGAAAATGAGAATCAATTTCGCAAATTCAAAGGAAAAGGATTTACCAATCAGGAAATTTCTGAAAACATTGCTCAAAATCTAGATCTGCAAGGCATACTTACCGAATCTGCAAAACGCTGGGATGGTGGCTATGTTATGGCAGGATTAATCGGTCATGGCGATGCTTTTGTATTGCGCGACCCGAACGGAATTCGTCCCGCATATTATTATCACGATGATGAAATAGCAGTAGTAACTTCCGAGCGCCCTGCCATGCAGACTGCTTTCAATATTCCGTTTGAAGCAATTAAAGAAATCACTCCCGGACATGCGCTGATCATCCGCAAGAACGGAAAGATTGGTGAATACATGATTCGTGAACCTGAGGAACGCAAATCGTGTTCGTTTGAACGTATTTATTTCAGTCGCGGAAGCGATTCGGAGATTTATAAAGAGCGCAAACAGTTGGGCAGAAATATCTGCGAGCGTGTTTTAGAGAGTATTGACCATGATACTAAAAACACGGTGTTCTCGTTTATTCCAAACACTGCTGAAACGGCTTTTTACGGAATGATTAAAGGTCTGGAGGCTTACCTGAATATGGTAAAGGTGAAGAAGATAAAAGAGATGGGCAGCAATATTGATGCTGAAAAATTAGAAGACATTATTTCACGCAGACCGCGTATAGAGAAAATTGCGCTGAAAGATGCAAAACTGCGCACCTTTATTACAGAAGATTCTGCGCGCGATGAATTAGTTGCCCACGTTTACGATATCACATACGGAACTATTCGTGCAGGAATTGACAATCTGGTAGTGATTGATGATTCTATTGTTCGAGGAACAACTTTACGACAAAGTATTATCCGAATGTTGGACCGCTTACAACCGAAAAAAATTGTGGTTGTTTCTTCTGCTCCTCAAATCCGTTATCCAGATTGCTACGGAATTGACATGGCTAAACTGGGCGACTTTGTTGCGTTCCGCGCCATGATTGCTTTACTGAAAGAAAACTTCAAAGAAAACCTGATTGATGAAGTTTATGAAAAAGCAAAGGCGCAGATGGAGCTTCCGAAAGAATCAAATATCAACTGCGTAAAAGAATTGTATCGCCAGTTTACGGTGGAACATATCTCTGATAAAATCGCTCAACTCATCACACCTCCCGGAACCAATGCAAAAGTGGAGGTTATCTTCCAGTCGCTGGAAAATCTTCACAGCGCAATTCCTAACCACACAGGCGATTGGTATTTCTCAGGTGATTACCCTACACCCGGAGGAAACCGTGTGGTAAATAAAGCTTTCATAAATTATATTGAAGGCAAAAATGTAAGGGCCTACTAATCTTCTCCTTTTTTACCTCAAAGACACAAAGGAAAAAGCTTAGAAACGCTTATCATTATTCCTTTGTCTGCTATGCAAAACTTCATTGACCTTTTCGGTTAATGATTTCATAACTAACAATTAACAACTAAACAAATACCTTTGCAAAATATGTCAAAGAACAAAAAACCAAATAAAGCAGTGGACGACAGTTCGTTCGCAAAAGCCATATTAGAAGCACTTAGCAAATCTTCTTCTCGTGCATTAAATTATAAACAGATTGCTAAAATATTAGATATAAATGATGGTCCGGGCCGCAGTAAAATTGCGCATACTCTGAACCAGATGAAACTGAACGGAACAGTAAAAGAAATTGACCGCGGCAAGTTTCGACTGAAAGCGGCTTCATCTTATTTTACGGGCAAAGTGGATATGACTTCCACTGGTGCGGGATATGTGATTTCACCTGATACCGATAAAGATATTTACATCGCACCAAAGCACCTGAAAACTGCACTGCATGGCGATACCGTGAAGGTATATGTTCATGCCGTAAAAAAAGGTGAACGCCTGCGCGGAGAGATTGTTGAAATCACAGCACGCGCAAAATCCAATTTTGTTGGAACGGTAAAAATCTCCGCAAAGTTTGCATTTCTATTGCCTGATAATCCTAAAATGCCGGTTGACTTATACATTCCGTTGACCGCGCTGAATGGCGCAAGAGATGGTGAAAAAGCAATCGCAAAAATTACCGATTGGCCGGCAGGTGCAACCAATCCTTTTGGCGAAATCACCGATGTGCTGGGTATGCCCGGCAACAACGATACGGAGATGAACGCCATTTTGGCGGAATATGATTTCCCGTTATCGTTTCCTAAAAATGTGGAAGCCGATGCAGAAAGAATTCCGGAAACAATCAGCGAAAGTGAAATAAAAAAGCGCAGAGACTTCAGGGATATTACCACGTTCACGATTGACCCGGTGGATGCAAAAGATTTTGATGATGCGCTTTCGTTACGCAAATTAGAAAATGGGAATTATGAAATAGGTATTCACATTGCAGATGTGAGCCATTATGTGAAACCAGAAACTGCATTGGATGATGAGGCGATTAAACGAGCCACATCGGTTTACCTTGTTGACCGCGTTATTCCGATGCTTCCCGAAAAGCTGAGCAACATGGTTTGTTCATTGCGACCGAAAGAAGACAAACTTACTTTCTCGGCTGTGTTTGAAATGAACGATGATGCAAAGGTCTTGAACCAATGGTTTGGTCGCACTATCATAAATTCCGATCGCAGATTTGCTTACGAAGAAGCGCAACAGGTAATTGAAACAGGCGTAGGCGATTTTGCTGACGAGATGAATTTATTGGACCGACTTGCTAAAAAATTACGTGCCGAACGATTTAAACAAGGTTCCATCGCTTTTGAAAAGGCAGAAGTGAAATTTCATCTTGACGAAAAAGGAAATCCGACCGGAGTTTATGTGAAAGAGATGAAAGATTCCAATAAACTGATTGAAGATTTTATGTTGCTCGCCAACCGCAAGGTTGCTGAGTTTATCGGCAAAACTGAACAAGGAAAAAAAGAGCGCACGTTTGTTTACCGTATTCACGATAATCCTTCGCAGGAAAAGCTACAGCAGTTTGTTGGATTCATAGGCAAATTCGGTTATTCTATGAAAACCTCTTCGGGAAAAGAAACCGCTTTCTCCATGAACAAACTAATGAAAGACATTCATGGAAAAGGCGAGCAGAATGTGATTGAGCAACTCGCTATCCGCACAATGGCCAAGGCCGTTTATACTACTGAAAATATCGGGCACTATGGCCTTGCCTTTGATTTTTATACACACTTTACTTCACCCATCAGGCGTTATCCAGATGTGATGGTACACCGTTTATTGCAGCATTATTTAGATGGCGGATTTTCGGTAAATGAAGATGAATACGAAGAACAATGCGAACATTCGTCTGCAATGGAGAAACGCGCAGCAGAAGCAGAGCGTGCCTCTGTAAAATATAAACAGGTTCAGTTTATGCAGGATAAAACCGGGCAGAAATTTGACGGAATTATTTCAGGTGTTACCGAATGGGGTTTGTATGTAGAGCTGGAAGAAAACAAATGCGAAGGCATGATTCGTTTGCGTGATATTGATGATGACTTCTACGTTTTTGACGAAGATAATTTCTGTATCACCGGAAACCTGAGCGGGGTAAAATATCAGTTGGGTGATAAAGTGCGCGTGAAAGTAAAACGCGTAGATTTAGACAGAAAGCAGATTGATTTTCTGATGGTATTGGAATAAATAGTTCTTCCTTGCACACCCCGCAATTTATCTGTAAAATTGCGCGCTCAAAAATCCATCCTTGCTCACTGCCAAACTAAAAGATTACGCTGCCTTCAGCAAACTGCGCCTTGCTTCGCTGGTGGTGTTTTCAGCGCTGTGCGGCTACCTTATGGCGGCCGACACCACTAACTGGAAAGATTTAATTCTGCTGCTGGTTGGTGGTTTTTTTGTTACTGGCTCTTCCAACGGTTTCAATCAAATAATTGAGCGCGAACCCGACAAAGTGATGAAGCGCACACAAAACCGTCCTCTTCCGCAAAACCGCATGAGTGTTCAGGAAGCCATGATTGTGGCTTCAGTTATGGGCTTATTAGGAATTATTTTACTTTACCTGATTAACCCGTTAAGTGCGCTGCTCGGAGCAATTGCCCTGATACTTTACACTGCCGTTTACACCCCCATGAAAAAAGAAACTCCGTTTGCGGTTTTCATTGGTGCATTTCCGGGTGCTGTTCCGCCTATGCTGGGCTATATTGCTTTTACAGGCACACTGGATTTGAATGCATGGATATTATTTGCAGTTCAGTTTATGTGGCAGTTTCCGCATTTCTGGGCTATTGCCTGGAAATTAGATGACGATTACAAATTAGCCGGATTTAAAATGCTGCCATCGGGCAACCGCGATAAAAGCAGCGCTTATCTTATTTTAGTTTATACACTGATGTTGATTCCTGTTAGCCTCTTACCATTGTTCTTCGGTATCTCAGGCTATATCTCGGCTGCGGTGATTTTAATTTCAGGGATACTTTTTTTGTTGCTGGCAATAAAACTGTTCAACACACTTTCACCAAAAGACGCAAGCCGACTGATGTTTGCCTCTTTTATTTATTTGCCGGTGGTGCAGGTGGCTATGTTGTTTGATAAATTATAAAAAAATGGAAAACGAAGAAAAAGAAAGAGCTGCCCGTTCAAAACGGATAATGATGTGGTTGGGCGTAATAAGCATTCTAATGATGTTTGCAGGTCTTACCAGCGGATATGTTGTACTGCAGGCAGATAACTACTGGGTTAAGTTTGAACTGCCAATGGGCTTTTGGTTCAGCACAGCAAGTATAGTAGCCAGCAGCATAACCATGTTTCTTGCAATGCGTGCTGTTCGCAATAACAAACAGAATGAGCTAAAGTATTACCTCGGATTAACCCTTGCATTAGGTATTCTGTTTATGGGTATGCAATTTAAAGCCTGGAGCCAGTTAATTCATCAGGGGAATTTCTTCGTTGGGAAAATTGCTGACCTGAAAGGCGAATACGGCAAAGATTATGTGATTATGAATCAGGGAGCGCAGCTAAATTATATTGACGGAGTTTTTTATGCAGCAACTGATAAATCACTTGCTGAACCACTCAATGAAAAGATAAATCACAAATTCAATACATCCAGTGGCTACCTGTATGTGCTTACCGTACTCCATTTTGTTCACGTGTTGGCAGGAATCATTGTTTTATTAGTGGTCTTATTCAACGCTTACAGCAATAAATATTCATCCGAAAACCCTGTGGGAATGGAACTTGCAAGCATTTATTGGCATTTTCTGGACGGCCTTTGGGTCTATTTATTCTTTTTTCTACTTTTTATTCGCTGAAATATATTTATTCATTAAACTTGCACCGTTTTTAAAAAAATCCAAACTCTAAAAATAATATGTCTGCTCACGCTACAACAAAACCTACAGATGTAAAAACCTTATGGGGAGGCGGAACCTCTCCTTTCGGCATCAGCTACGGAAAAATGATGATGTGGTTCTTCCTGATGTCGGATGCTTTTACATTCTCTGGATTACTTACCGCTTATGGTTTCATGCGTCATAAATACCATGATGTATGGCCTGTTGCCGGTGATGTATTTACTCACTTCCCTTTCTACAACGGACACATTGAACTGGCTTATGTAGCCTTCATGACGTTTATCCTTATCGCCAGCTCGGTAACAATGGTATTAGCCGTTGAAGCCGGTCATCGAATGGATAAAAAAGGGGTGACTATCTGGATGTTCCTGACCATTATCGGTGGTGCAATTTTCGTAGGTTCTCAGGCTTGGGAGTGGTATCACTTCATTCACGGAACCGAACACGGAGCTGTGCGTACGTTTATAAAAGATGGAGCATGGGTTACCGAAGTTTTCCACGGTGCTAACCTTAAAGTAAATGAGTACGGCCATCCTTTGTTTGCCGATTTCTTTTTCTTCATCACAGGTTTCCACGGCTTTCACGTATTCAGCGGTGTGGTTATCAATATCATCATCTTTATTGGTGTAATCAACGGAACTTACCACAAACGCGGCCACTACGAAATGGTGGAGAAAACAGGACTTTACTGGCACTTTGTGGATTTGGTATGGGTTTTTGTATTCACCTTCTTCTATTTGCTTTAATTTTTCAAATCTTATATCTAAACATCTCAAATCTTAAAACATGGAAAGAGACGACATTTACGAATACTCCTTAGACACACATCACGGAGAAGAAGAAGGTAAAAAAGTAAGAAAGAAAATTTACCAGGTTTTGGGAATTCTTTCAGCCGTTACCATTTTCGAGGTGGGAATGGGAATGCAGTTTTCACGCGTTGAAAG
>SXGS01567048.1_pt1 | contig 12376 bp, 12 predicted proteins | sample 3174681 | NCBI WGS metagenome assembly SXGS01 (sample SAMN11356861, study PRJNA531348) | freshwater metagenome | isolation source: freshwater sample F1-80 | place: China: Fuxian Lake, Yuxi | collected 2017-12-25
AGCCGGAGCGTTACCTCTTGACGGTACCGGGGGACGGGCTATTCCAGGAGTGGCTGAAGCTGAAGTACGGCGCGAAGGTCGAAGACCTGAACCGGGCGTGGGGAGGCATCTATTCCAACCGGTTCCAGGTGTTCCTTTCGACCCGCTTTCCCGCACAACAGAGCGCGCAAGAGCGCGAGGATTGGGAGAAGTTCGTCCGCACCGAACTTCCGGCGCAGTTCGTCCGTCCGGATCCGGAAACGGAGCCGCTCTATCGGCGCTTCCTGGCGGACAAGTACGGCTCGCCTTCCGCACTCAATGCACGCTACGGAACCCGACTCGCCGGCTTCGGCGAATTGCGTCTGCCCGACCCGCCGCCGATTTCCGGCGTGCCGTTCGCGGACTGGATGGAATTCATCGAACGGGTCGTTCCTATTGACAGGGTCTCGCTCCGGACACCTGAGACCCGCTGGCGCGAGACAATCCTGAGTGGAATTCCCGCCCCGGGGCTCCCCAGTCCACACCCGCCCTATATGGGGGTGGACTGGAGCGAGATGGTGCGGGATCGGACGGCCATCAAGTGGGAGTTCCTGGTCCGCAACTACCGAGAGGTTTTCAACTACATCATCCTGCACGGGCCGGCGCTCTGGAACACGTTCGTACTCTGTGCCGGGCTGCTCTGCGTAACGCTGATCGTCAACCCGCTCTGCGCCTACGCCCTTTCCCGGTTCAACCTCCCCTCGACCTACCGGATCTTGCTGTTTCTGCTCGCGACGATGGCCTTTCCGGCGGAGGTGAGCGCCATCCCGAACTTCCTCCTACTCAAGCAGCTCCACCTGCTGAACACCTACTGGGCGCTCATCCTGCCCGCAATGGCCAACGGGTACTCGATCTTCCTGCTCAAGGGCTTCTTCGACAGCCTGCCGAAGGAACTCTACGAAGCCGCGCAGATGGACGGTGCTTCCGAACCGTTGATGTTCACACGCATCACGCTTCCCACCTCGAAGCCGGTGCTCGCCGTCATCTCACTCGGCACCTTCACCACGGCGTACGGCTCCTTCCTGTGGGCGTTCCTCGTCTGTCAGGATCCCGAGAAGTGGACTCTCATGGTCTGGCTGTCCCAGATGCAGACGTGGGCTCCGATGTTCGTGATTTTCGCGGCCCTGGTGCTGGCGGCGATCCCTACGCTGCTGGTGTTCGTGTTCTGCCAGAACATCATCATGCGCGGTATCATCATCCCGACGGAAAAGTAGCCCGCAGACGCCGGAGTGATGCGGGCGGGGAGAGAGTCCGGCGGCGCCCTTTCCGTGACTGGGCCCTGACTCCGGCAACTTCGGGTCGCGGGCAGGGAGGACGACATGAGTTTCAAGCTGGTGGTGCTCCCGGGTTCACCCGGGTGGGATTGGGAGAGCCTGGTCAAGGCAGCGGCGCCGCACGCCCAGGTGGTGATGTGTGCGGATTCCGGCGCGGCGCGGTCGGCTCTGGGCGATGCCGATGCCGCCTTCGGCACGATCTCGCGCGATCTGTTGGAAGCGGCGCCGAACCTGCGATGGCTTCAGGCGCCGATGGCCGGGCCTCCGGCCGGGTGGTACTATCCGGAGCTGGTTGCGCACCCGGTAACGATCACCAACATGCGGGAAATCTACAACGATCACCTGGGAGCGCACATCCTGGCGTTCACGCTCGCGTTTGCGCGTGGGCTGCACGTGTACCTGAAACAGCAGTTCCAGGGAGTCTGGCAGACGGAGGCACCGCGCATCCACCTTCCGGACTCCACGGCGCTCGTCTTCGGCGTCGGAGGGATCGGCGCGGAAACGGCACGCCTGCTGGCTGCCTTCGGAATCCAGGTCATCGGGGTCGACCCGCGCCGGGAAACCGCCCCAGCCGGGGTATCCGAGTTGCACCGGCCGGAGGCGCTGGAGACGCTTCTGCCGCGGGCGGACTTCGTCATCTGCACGGCGCCGGAGACTCCGCAAACGCAGGGGCTGTTTTGTCGGACGCGCTTCCGGCAGATGAAGCCGAGCGCCTACTTCATCAACATCAGCCGCGGGGCGATCGTCCGCCTGGATGACCTCGTGGAATCATTGCGGGCGGGCGAAATCGCAGGAGCTGCCCTGGACGTCTACGAGATCGAGCCGCTTCCGGAGGGACACCCGCTCTGGACCGCCCCGAATGTGCTCCTCACGCCCCATGTCGGGGGTGAGGGACCGTATCTGGAAGACCGGCGCCGCGAAGTGTTTGCAGAGAACTGCCGCCGGTTTGCAGCGGGTGAACTGCTCCGCAATGTGGTGGACAAGCACAACTGGTTCTGAAAACCAGCAGCGCAGACATTCCGGTTCCCACCCATGACCCTCCTCGAGTACCTTAGGTGGCGCGTGCCGGCAGCGTATCGCGAACTGGAACGGAGCCTGGTGGGCGTAGACGCTGCCGGCGCCGCGGCCGGAGCGCAGGGAGACTGGCGCCGCTATCGCTGGGGGGTCGGGCTGGACGGCTCCATCGCCGGGATCGTGTTCCACCTCGCTGCCTGGAAGCACGCCTTCGCCGACGGCCTGGAGAGCGGCGCCAGTGGGACCGCCGGCGATCCGGGCCCGCCGGACCCGCGCTGGGCAGACCTCCTGGCGTGGCTGGGCGACGGCCAGCAACGGTTGGCGACGCACCTGGCGGCGATGACACCCTCTGACCTGGACCGGCCCGTTTTTGTGGAAGGCGTGACCATGCCGTTCCACGAACTGTTTACTCACATGCTGGAGCACGACCAGTATCACGCCGGGCAGATCTTTCTGCTCCGCCAGCAGAGGGGCGAATTGCTGGAGTGAGGACCGCCGGACAGAGGTGGGCACATGGATTCGATCATCAGCGAGCGAAGGATTTCCGACAAGGCGTTTCTGGGACAGTACGTACTTGCGGTCGGCGCCGGCATCGGAATCGCCGTGGGGTGCTTCATGATGATGGCGATTCTTGCGCCATTGGCGGTGCTTCCCGTAGTGGCGGTGTTCCTCCACTCGCGCCTGGTGCGGGCCGGAAACAGCTATCGCCTGTACGGGGACCGGTTGGAAATTGAGGCGGGGCTTCTGTCACGCAAGATCGAGAACATCGAACTGTTCCGCATCCGGGACGTCGGCCTGCGCCAGGGTTTGCTGGGACGGATGGGCGACTTCGGAGACGTGTACATCCACAGCACGGATTCGAGCACACCGGATCTGCACGTCCGGGCCATTGACAACCCCCGCGGCTTCTACCAGGAACTCCGCACCCTGGTCACCCAGAGCCGTGCGGGAACCCGCACCGTGATCATGGAGAACGCGGACTCGCTGCCTGAGCCGTAGCGGGAACCCGCACCGGTGAAATGGGGGGCTCGCGTGCCCGAGCCGGCAAGATGCCGGCAGCGGGAACCAGGACCGGTGTAATCGGGGGCTCGCGTGCCCGAGCCGGCAAGATGCCGGCGTTCCCGGGGTGGCTGCCTGCTACTCGCGCTCGGGACGCCACGCCGCCGGTTCGGGCGCCAGCGAGGAGACCTCGGCGCCGGCGTCTTTCCGGAAACGGAGGCGGAACGTGCGATCGCGGTACAGATCGGCCCAGAAAGTGGTGAACGGGCCGGCAAACCGGGTGCGTTGACCTGCTCCGAAATGCGTGGTGAGAGTGCGCTCAGTGTGCCAGAGGTTCACTTCGCTGTCCGGATCGGCAAAGTGCGGCAGCAGCACGACCAGTTCTCCGCCGGGGCGCAGCACGCGGCAGACCTCACCTGCCAGCAGGTCCAGCAGTTCGAGATACAGGTGCAGGACGAACCCGCAATGCACGTGGGTAAACACGTTGCTCCGGAACGGGAGGAACGACGGCGGTCGCCCCGCCTCGACGGAACGACCGGGTCGCAATTCCGCACCGACGCGGCGGATATCTCGCCGCAGCGGCGCCAGACGTCCGGCTTCGATCATCCCGGATGTGATCAGCGGGTCCATCGCGACCCGGAACACACCCGCAGGCGCCTCGGTCGCCTGCCAGTGCTCCGCGTCCATTCCGGCCCCCAAATCCAACCAGAACTCGGGCACGGTCAGGAATGCAGCCGGCGCACCTACGCGCGCCCCATGCCCCGCCTCATCAGGGCAAGGCCTTCCGTCGCGACTGTCTCCTCGGTGGGAAACAGGTCCCGCCAGACGCAGGTGGCCGCCGCCAACTCCGGGAGCGCGCGACCGAACGCTTCGATCACGAGCCAGCCGTCGTAGCCGCAAGCCCGGAGTTCGCGGAACGTCGGTTCCCAGTGGATGTGACCGCGACCGGGCACCCCCCGGTGGTTTTCGGAAATGTGGACGTGGTTGATGCCGGCCGCGTTGTCCCGGATGCTCGCGGCGATATCCTCTTCTTCGATGTTGGCGTGGAACGAATCATAGAGGTAGCCACAGCCCGCTCGACCGACTTCGTGGACCAACTGGTTTGCATCCGCCATCGTGTTGAGAAAGTACACTTCGAAGCGGTTCAGCGGTTCGACGGAGAGCAGCACCCCCGCAGTAGCCGCGTGATCGGCCACTTCGCGAAGGACATCCACACACCATTTCCATTCGTCGTCCGTGCGCCCGCGCCCGGTCCGGAGCCCGAGGGCTGAGTGGAACGGGCCGCAGAGCACCTCGGCGCCGACCAGGGCGCACCAGTCCACCCGCTGCTTCAGATGAGTGACGGCCGCCGCGCGGATCGCAGCATCGTCGCTGATCGGGTTCGCTTCGGGCGTGCAGACGCAGACCGCTGTACGCCCCAGACCCAGGTTGTCCAACTCGCGAGCGGTCTGTTTCAATCCGGACTCGGTTGCGTCGAACAACGGCAGTTCGACCCCGTCGAAGCCGATCTCGCGCAGGCGGCCGAGGAGCGGAAAGTGCTCCTCGGTCACCCCGGCGGTCCAGAGCAGCAGGTTCATTCCGAACTTCATGTGTCGTCTCCGTAGTGGGGCGCAGCGCGCGGTGCGTAAAAACCGCCGCTTCGTTGTCTACCCGCCCGCCGCGTCCGTCGCGAAACCGTCAGCCGCCACCGATACCCACTGACCCGTCCGCGCCGATTCGAGGACCGCATCCAGGACAAGCTGAGTGGCCAGGGCGTCCCGGAAGTTGGGGTGTGTCTCCTCACCGGTCTCCAGGCCGTGCAGGAAGTCGGCCAGCGCGTTGATGAAGGTGTGCTCGTAACCGATCGTGCAGCCGGGCACCCACCAGCTTTTCATATACGGATGCTCGAACCCGGTCACGTGGATGCTGCGCCACCCGTGCAGGTGATCGTCATCGCCATGGTTGTAGTACTGGAGGCGGTGAGGATCCTCCAGGTCAAAATAGACTGAGGCCTTGTCGCCGTTCAGTTCCAGCGTGTTGTAGTTCTTCCGGCCGCGGGCGTAGCGAGTGGACTCAAACAGGCCGAGCGACCCGTTGGCGAACCGGCACATGAACTGGCAGGCGTCATCAATGGTGACGGGTTTCGTTTGCGTGGGATCGTCCTGGAGCGCCCGGTCCTTGACGAAAATCTCGGTCATGCCGGTGACTTCAGTGATGGGGCCGTTCAGCCAGAGCGCGGTGTCCACCGAGTGCGCTACCAGATCCCCGGAGACCCCTGCGCCGGCGACGTCCGCATCCAGGCGCCAGAGCGTTTGCCCGCCGAGCGGCAGGTCGGGGCTGATCGTCCAATCCTGGAGGTACTGGGCGCGATAGTGGAAGGGTCGTCCGATCCGTCCCTCGTCCACCACCTGCTTTGCCAGCGCGATGGCGGGAACGCGGCGATAGTTGAACCAGACCAGATTCGGGACACCGGCCTGCTCGATGGCTGCGGTCATCTCGCGCGCCTCGGAGCCGTTCATCGCCAGCGGCTTTTCGCACAGGACCATCTTGCCCGCCGCAGCCGCCGCAAGCGCGATCTCCCGATGCGTGTTGTTCGGGCTGCAGATGTCAATGGCGTCAATGTCGGGCCGATCCACGAGGGCGCGCCAGTCGGTCTCCACCGATTCCCACCCCCAGTTCGCCGCGAACGCCTCTGCCTTCGCCCGGTTTCTCGCGCAGACGGCCTTGAGGACCGGTCGGTACTCCCGGTCGAAGAACTGACTCACCTGACGGTAGGCATTGGAGTGGGCACGGCCCATGAAGCCGTAGCCGACGATGCCGATCCTGAGTTCCTTCATCGGTTATCCGTACTTCTCGTTCAGCCGATCCACTTCCCGCTTGCACTGCTCGGTGACCGCCCACGCATCCGGCCAGAAGCAGAGGTCAATAGTCCACCAGTCGTGCGGGACGCCGCTCTGGTTCAGTTCGGGCAGCAGCGCATCGAAATCGAGCAACCCGGCGCCCATCGGCGCGTGCGTGGAAGTTTCGTCGTCGTGCAGCGTGCCGTCGGAGTCAATCAGGTGGATGTGGCCGATCTTTCCACGGAGCCGCTGCGCGAGTTCCAGCGCGCCGCCGGGCAGCGTTTCGCGCTCTCCCGGCTGGCGCGCGCCCACGGCGGCCACCATGTGTGCGTGGCACGTGTCGAACATCACGGTGAAGTGGTCGCTGCCGATCTCGTCCAGGATCCGCTCAATGTCGGAGGGCTTGTTGAACGCGAAGCCGGGCTCGAACTCCCAGACGACGCGCACTCCCGCATCCGCCGCCTCGCTCGCGCACCTCTTCCAGGTCTGCACCACCCGATGGCGCGCCGTCTCCTCGTCCACTTCGCCGAAGATCGTCGGAGGCTGCACCGTGTCCACACGAATCGTCTCAATCCCCAGGTCGTTGCAGAAGACGAGGTTCTTGCGGAACTCGTCCACATACGGCGTCGTGTCGTCCGTATTGATCAGCTTCTCGCCCCAGAGGTTGGCCGCGAGTCCGGACCAAGCCAGACCCTTCGCCCGGATCTGCTCGACCACTGCCTGGCGCTCCTCTCGGGTTGCAAGATCGTCCGGATTGGGATGCGGCGGAAAGCCCCCCAGTTCGAGGCCCTGAAATCCCAGGGCCGCCACCCGGTCCACGACCTCGTCGAACGGAACAGGATTGCTGGCGTACGGGCCGATGCTGTAGGCCCAGGTGCCGATCGAGATGCGCTTCATGCAGGTCCCCCGGGGTCGCTCCATCGCAGTACGCGGCCCTTCCCCGGCCCGCGCTCTCGACCCCGTGACCCGTTCACCCGAACGGCGTCTCAGTCCTGCCCGAATCCGACGAGTGCGCGCCTGCGGCGGTGCCGGATCCCCGAGATATGATGACCGGGCATCGTCGGCAAGCGCGAACAATCTGCGATCGCCGCAGCCTCGCGCAGCGCAGGGTCGGCTTGCCGGCGCAGTGAGTCACGGACGGTCGAACCCTGGTTCGCGTCGCACTACGGGGACCGCTTCGGAACTCGCGACCGGCTGCCGCCGCCAGGAACTTCGGATGGGGAAGGAACTCCCGGAGCTGTGCCATGCAACTGAGACAGACAATCGGGGCAGGCGTCGTGGGCATGTTGCTCGGCGCCCTCGGTCACGCTTCCATCACCACAGCGGTGGCCCAGCAAGGGGCCGCCCGGCCCAATCCGGACTCCCAGTATCGCCTGGGGCCGGATTCGCTGCCGCAGGAGGGGGTGCCGAAGGGGGAGATCCGCGGTCCGTTCGTACTCCCGAGCCAGGCATATCCGGGAACGCAGCACACCTACTGGATCTACGTGCCCGCCCAATATGACCCCGCCGTCCCCACCAGCCTGATGATCTTTCAGGATGGGCAGGCGTTCAAGAACGAGAGAGGCGACATGCGCGCCCAGAACGTGATGGACAACCTGATCTACCGCCGGGAGATCCCCGTGATGCTTGGCGTGTTCATCAACCCGGGGCGCCGCCCGGACCAGCCTGAGCCTTCTCCGGAAATCGGCTGGGGGGACGGTTTTACCAACCGCGGGACCGAATACAACTCGCTGGACGACAGGTACGCTCGGGTGATCACCGAGGAGCTCATGCCCGTGCTGCACAAGGAGTACAATGTCTCTCGGGACCCTGAACAGCACGGCATCGGAGGCTCCAGTTCGGGTGCCATCGCGGCCTTCACCGTAGCCTGGGAGCGACCGGATGCCTTCCGCAAGGTGCTGAGCAACGTCGGCAGCTTCACCAACATTCGCGGCGGGCACGCCTACGCCGAAAAGGTGCTGCAGAGCCCGAAGAAGCCGATCCGCATCTTCCTGTGCGACGGCCGAAACGACAACCGGGGCATGCGGGGCGGCCGGTACGACGAGAAGTGGGATTGGTTCCTGCAGAATGTGCGCCTCATGAAGGCCCTGACCCAGAAGGGCTACGATCTCAGTTACACGTGGGGCATAAACAACCACGGTCAGAAGTTCGGCGGCCCGGCCCTGCCGGAGATGATGCGCTGGCTCTGGCGCGACGGTCCGGTCTCGACCGACCCGAACGACATGGGCGAGCGCTCCTTCCGCCAGCCGGCGACGCGGTAGGGGAGGGCCGCCGCCAACAGGAGGGGCAGCGAACATGGAGCGATACCTCTTTTCCGAACTGAACGCGGGCCGCCTCCGCACGTGCTGCCAGGTCCGAGATCGCGGACTGCATCCCGACCTGTGGCGCACTCTCGCGCTCCCCCTCACCGACGACGAACGCCGGCGGGCTGCGGACGTGGCCGCGCAGCTTTCCCAGGTGGCAGTGAGCTTGCTGAACGAGGCCACCGTCTGGGCTCGGGGCATCTATCCACTGCTTGCCCTGGCGGAGCGATACCCGTTCCGAGCCTGGGCGCAGGTGCCGATGTCGGCGGAGATCGGACACGTACGCCTGGAAGGAGTGCTCGACGGCGCTATCGGCAACTGCATCTCCGGGACCCTCGACCTCCCGTACCTGGTAGTCCTGGAGGCGAAGCGAGGACTGGAAGGGTCCGACCCGCGATTCGCACTGCACGGCCAACTGCTCGCCGCCGCGGCGTTGAACCGTCAGGCGACCGGGGACGAGGAGCAGGAGATTTTCGGCTGCTATACCATCGCGCAGGCCTGGTATTTCATCCGGGCGCAGGTGACCGGACTCGGTAGCGGCATTCCGACCCTGGTGTTGGACACCTCTCGGGAATACGTGGAGGTGCCCGACGTCGAGGCCATCGCCGGCGTCCTGAAGGGCATTGTCGCCCGAGGGGCGGCCAAGCTCTCGGAAGCTGCCGACGCGCTCGGATCGAGCCTCGAGCCAACCGCTTTCGGACATCTGTGAACCGTTGCCCTCCCCGGCAGATGTTCTCTCCGGCACACCGGTGCCCGGATCAGGACTTCTTGAGACGAACAGCGATGCGAAGGAGGGGAGATCCATCACCCAGGGGCACCGCCAGCACCTCGAGGTAGGTCTGCGCGCGGACCAGGTCGCCAAGCTTCTTGTGTCCGAACTTGCGCGGGTCGAAGGAGGGATCGGCAACCCTGAGAGACGATCCGACGGCTGACAACTGCGCCCAACCGTCGGCACCGACTGTCGCATTGATGGCGCCCGTGAGAACGGTCCGGAATGGGCTGATGGAGGGCGTACGGCACGAGTATGACCAGGAGCACTGGCTGTATGAGGTTGAGATGTCCCACGATGCGGTCCTGCGGGCTTTCCTCGCCGGGCTGCTCTGTCCAACCTCGCCACCGGCTGTCCGATCGTCTGGTCACTGCTCAACGACTGCGCGCCGCCGGAATTGCTTGCGGATCCCCGGGTCCAACAGGAAATGGAATACCTCTCCCACCCACTCGCGGGCACGGTCACCGAGGTGTTCATGAAGATACGCTTGCTGCACAACGCAGGTCCCTGGGCCGACCTCGATCGCGCCATCCGGGACCGGCAGACTCCTGAGCGGTCGCAAGTGCTATTGTTGGTGGAACTGGCGTTGAAACGATAGGATCGGCCCCTCGCACACACCGGCGCTGCGCTCATCCCGCGGGGCGATTCCGGGTCAGACAAGCATTCCACTCATGACAATCCTCGTCCTCGGCGGTACGCAGTTCGTGGGGCGGCACATCGTGGAGACGCTGCTTCATGGGGGACACTCCGTCACGATTCTCAACCGGGGGGTTACCACAGATGCGCTTCCGGGGCACGTTGAGCGACTGCGCGGCGACCGCGATGCCGGCTTGGGGGGCCTTGCCGCGCTGGCGGATCGTACCTGGGACGTGTGCGTGGACGTGAGCGGCTACACCCCCCGGCAGGTTCGTCCCAGCACGGAGAGGCTCCGCCGGAACGTCGGCCGCTATGTGTTCATCAGCGCGGTGAGCGTCTACGGCGACCCTACACGCGGTCCCGTTTCCGAGAACCAGCCTCGGTCCGCGCCCGCCGCCGAGGACGTGGCGGAAATCACCCAGGAGACCTACGGTCCGCTCAAAGTCACGTGCGAAGACATCGTAGCGGTGATGTTCCCCGGACGCTGCGCCCTGCTGCGCCCGCAGGTGATCGCCGGGGCCCATGATCCGCTGTCCCGCTTCGGGTACTGGGTCGCACGAGCCGCCCGCGGGGGAGAGATGCTGGCGCCCGGCGACGGCTCGGACTACGTGCAGTACATTGACGCGGGCGACCTGGCGCGCTTTGCCCGGATAGTCTGCGAGCAGGGGCTCGACGGCGCCCTCAACCTCGCCGGACCGCGACTCACCTGGGCGGAGTTCGTGGAAGCGCTGGGAGCGCAGAGCCCTGTCTGGGTTCCGAAGGAGAGCCTGCGGGCCGCGGGCATGGGGGAACGCGAACTGCCCCTCTACCGACCGACCGGCGGCCCGCGGAGCAGCCTCATGCACATCTGCAACGCACGAGCGATTGCGGCCGGCCTGACATTGACCGCGCCGGAGATGACGATCGCTGCGGTCCGGATATGGCTCCGCAACTCGGATCAGCCCCCGGCGCTGTCACCGGAGCGCGAGGCGGCACTGCTCCTGCTGGCCCGGTCGCGTGCGTAGCGACGTGACTAACGCCCGGCGGCGCGGACGGCTGGGCCGAGCACGGATCCTGTTCCCCAATCAACGGCAAATCGGCGGACGTCGACACGGTCCGCTACCAGTTGGACTCAGTCACAATCAATGCAAGTGCCCTTCACGAGCAACGCGTGGCGATATCGTGACAGGGTGAGTCGGACGACACAGAGCGCAGGCGTGGGCGGGGCGTCCCCTTCATCCTTCCCCAGCCGCATGTTGTTCTTACACCGCCTGGAGCGCTGCATCCGAAGTTGCCGGCCCGATATACTCATCCGTGGGAGGACCCGAGCGATGGCGGCATTCTCGCGCCTGAAGCGTGTGTTGGAGCAACGGTGCTGGTCCGTGCCGGAACTCCACCGGCGAATTCGCGGAACCGGACAACAGATCAATCTCAAGAGCCTCTATCGCCTGACCGACGCAGAGCAGGCGGTGGAACGGTTGGACCTCCGCGTCGCGGGAGCGATCTGCCAGGTGTGTGAGGTGCCGCTCTCCGACTGGATTGTCTTTGAGGCACAGCAGGAACCGGAATGCCTCCACACCCTGAGCCGGGAGCAACAGGCGCGTCTGGATGTGCTGATGGCACAGCACAACAAAGGCGCCCTGACGCCGCCCGAACACCGCGAACTGGAGCTGTTGGTCCGGGAGACCGAGGAACTCATGCTGGCGAACGCGCGTTCCGTAGCGAAACAGGTGCAGCAATCGGGGCACATCAACTGCGCTGTTTGTCCCCAGGTGATTGAACTCACTGTCGCTGGGACAGCACAATTTCGTTGATAATGCAGTCCAGGGCCGTCCGGGCCTGGTGCGTGGGCGTACAGTCCTTCTTGATGGCGGTCACGGGAACCAGCCGATCCGCACTGAAATGGCGCGGCACAAGAACGCGCCCGGGCGTCTTCGGCGCAGCGGGCGGCCCGCCTCCCTGGGTACGGTTTTCGGTACGGGTTTCGCGTGCGCGGAGGCCCATTCGAAAGCCGCCGGGATGGCGGCGCTCCCACGGGGTTCGCCTGAACGCCGAGGCTGGTGGGCAGCACAAGCCGCACGGTGAGGGTCATCCCCCCGGTGCTGCTGCCTTTGCCTGAAGTCTCTGCACGCTCGTCTTGAGTCTCTTCGGCACGGGCGGATCGTCCACGGGATGTCCTGGCGCCACCGCGTTAGAGTTACTCTCCGGGTGCGGAGCGTCCAGTAGTTGAGCCGGTTTCGGTGGGCGTCCAGCGGACCAGCCGCCTCGTGTGACGGGGCGTCACGGGGGTTCCAGTGAGGGCGCCGGATACGCCCGAACTACCCGATCCATTGAGACGAGCGTCAGCCCGTGGTGCAGCGCCTGTGCAACGAGCATGCGGTCAAATGGATCGCGGTGCAGGAATGGGAGGTTCGCCAGATGTGCGACGACGGCTTCCTCCAGCGGTAGGGGAGCGATTTGGTGGCGGCGTCTTTGCTCCGGCAGGTAGTGCGACGGAGGGCCGGGTAGGGGTAGCTTGCCGAGGCCGTGTTTGATCACTGCTTCCCAGACGGAGACGACGCTCAG
>SXGS01188264.1_pt1 | contig 12373 bp, 9 predicted proteins | sample 3174681 | NCBI WGS metagenome assembly SXGS01 (sample SAMN11356861, study PRJNA531348) | freshwater metagenome | isolation source: freshwater sample F1-80 | place: China: Fuxian Lake, Yuxi | collected 2017-12-25
AGGACCAGCGGGGCCAGCAGGACCAGCCGGGCCGGGCGGCCCGACGACCACGACGGTGTCGTCGTCATCGTCCATGTGCTTCACGTCGCCGATGTGGTTGCCACCACTGTTGGCGTCGCCCGAGTCACCGCCGGTGGTGTTCGAGACGATCGTGGCGTCGCCGCCATCGCCGCCGTCGCCACCATCGCCGCTGTTGCCCGTCGTCATCTCCTGGTTGATGACGCACGACGCCGCGCTACCGAGGGCGAAGCAGACCGCGGTCTGGTCGTTGTAGCCGGTGTCGCCGCTGTCGCCACCGTTGCCGCCGTTGCCGCCATCGGCGTCGTTCTCCGACTTGGCATTGCCGCCGTCACCAGTGATGGTGTCGTCGATGTCGATCTCGTTCTCTTCCTTGACATCGACGTCGACGTCACCCGATTCGACGTCCTTGACGTCCGAGTCGGCGCTCGACGAGTTGTTCGACGAGTCCTCGTCGTCCCAGAAGTTGTTCCGGGACTCGTAGTCGTCGCCGCTGTCGCTGTCGTCATCGTCGTCGTCCCCGAGCGACAGGTTGTTCGCGTCACCCGACTCGGCGTTTCTCTCGACGTCCACATCGCCGCTCGAGGCCTCGATGTGCGGACCATCGCCCGTGTCGATGCTGTTGCCGCCGGAGTCGGCATCACCCGAGTCGCCGCCGTGCGTGTTCGACGAGATCGACGCGTCGCCGCCATCGCCGCCGTCGCCACCATCACCGCTGTCACCAGTGTTCATCTCCTGGTTGACGAGCGCGACCGTGTTGTCGTCATCGTCGTCGTCGTTGCTGCCGACGGCGATTCCGAGCGCTGCCTGGTCGTTCTTGCCGGTGTTGCCGCTGTCGCCGCCGTGTCCACCCTTGCCGCCCTTGGCGTCATTGTTGGAGTAGGCGTTGCCACCGTCACCGGTCTTGGTGTCGTCGATCTCGATGGTGTTCTCGGTCTTGACGTCGACGTCGACGTCACCCGATTCCACGTCCTTCACCGAGGAGTCGGCCGACGTGTCGTTCGCGCCGGATCCGCCTCCTCCGATGTTGGCGTTGTTCGCGTCTGCCGAGGTGGCCGTCGACTCGGTCGTAGCCGAACCGCTGTTCGCCTCCACCGTGGTCGCGTTGGCGACCCCGGTCGACCCGAACGCGGCCAGACCAGCGACCGACATCGTCGTCACCAGGAGGCGCATCTTGGGATTTCGCTTTGCCATGAGAGATGGTTCCTTTCGCCCTGTCGGGCTCTGGGTTGCTCTATGCAGGCGGCAGTTGGTCCGCCGCTGGGCATGTTCTGGCCTGCAGAACGTCGGGTCCACCGGGCAATCCGCCGACATGCACAGGCGCGGCGCGAAGCTGCAGCCGGGGTGCGCGACGACGCACTGCGCGTGCGTCCGCGCGCACGTGCGCACGCGAGCGGCGCGGTACAGGAGGCGAAGCTCGGCGCGCGCCTCGCGCACGCCCCACGACGCGCACGGGGCCCGAACTGGTCGGGCCCCGAGGGGTGTGGTGGGCTCGCGGTGTGGTGTGGTGGTCGCGAGGCCGGGTGGTGGTATGCGTACGACGCGTGTGGGCGCGTCAGACGATCTCGTTCTCGAGCGCCCAACGGGCGAGCTCGGTCCGGCGCTGCACGTGTGCCATGCGCCGGATGCGTGTCAGTCGGTTCTGCACCGTGCGCGTCGACACGTACAGCGCGCGGGCGATCTGCTCGTCGGTCTCGCCGCTCACGACCATCCGCACGATCTCGGCGTCGGCCTGCTCGAGGCGCGGCACGGGCGTGCCGTCCTCCGCGACGGATCCCGCGCGCGGGTCGAGCACGGCGGAAGCGACCTGCGGCGCCAGCACCGTGCCGCCCTCGTGCACGGCGAGGATGCCGTCGACCACCTCGCGAACGCCCTGGCGCTTCACGACGTAGCCGCTCGCGCCGGCGTGCAGCGCCGACATCACGAGTGCCGGTCGCTCGCACGCGCTGAACACCACGACCTTCACGTCGGGGTGCAGCCGACGCACGCGTTCGATGAGACGCGGGCCATCCATGTCGGGCAGGTGCAGGTCGACGAGCGCGACGTCGGGCTCGCGCATCACGAGCGCATCGAGCAGCGACTTGGCATCGGCGACGGTGTCCCACACCTCGACGCGCCCGTCGGTCGAGAGCGCATCCGCGATCGCTGAGCGCATGATCGGAAAGTCCTCGACGATCGAGACGGTGACGGACATGTGTTCCCTCCTCGGCCCGCGTCGGGCCTCGTTCCCCGGCGCCGCTCCCCACGGCGCCTCATGGGAGTGACCGTACGTGGCTCGAACCGCCGGAGGTACCACTCACCATGGAGCTCTCACCGGGTTCCGCTGCAAGCGCGCAGCGAACGTGCGAAGGCGCGCACCTCCCGTAGGTGGAACGTGCAGCCGGCTCAGCCGGCGTCCTTGTCGGGATCGCGACCCGGCAGGTCGGGGCGCGTCGAGCTGTAGCGCCCGACGTTGTCGTATACGAGCGTGCCGTCGACGATCGCGCCGACGATCACCTGGCGTTGCGACTGCAGCGGCTGGAACACCGCGAGGTCGTCGGGGTGCGGCGTGGCGAGCGCGACGCCCTCGAGGTCGATCGGTGCGTAGCGTTCGCCGAAGTGGCCGCGCACGAGCAGGCGGTCGACGTGCCACGGGCCGTTCGTGCCCGGGTCGCGCACGACGGCCACTGCGTCGCGGTCGCCCGCGCTGACACGACGCGCCGCGGCGATGGCGTCGGTGAGCGAGGCGAAGTCCTTCCGGATCGTGGGGCTCGTCACCACGAATCGAGGATCGGTCTGGTACTCGCCCTCGAAGCCGGGAGCCCACGCCGGGTGGTCCTTCGGCAGCGGGATCGAGAGGTAGCCGCCGTAGCGCGCGCCGGAGCTGGTGGGGGAGAGCTGCATGTCCGTGTCCCTTCGTGTCGTCGTGGCAGGATCCATCCCGCATCGATCGACGATGGTACGGAGGCGTATCGATAAGCACCAATCGCGTGATCGTCCACATCCATCGAAAAAATGATGGGGACGTCCGGCGGTCGCGGGGCGTGGTCGACGGCAGCGGCGCTGCGTGGTCGGCGGCGCTGCGTGGTCAGCGGCGCTGCTCGACCGAGCTCACTGGCTCCGTGTGGACGACCACGTCGGCGAGCTGGGGTGCGAGGTCGCGGATGCGCTCCTCGACGTGCGTCGCGAGCTGGTGCGCGTCGCGCAGCGACTGCTCGGGGGCGGCGAGCACCGTGACGTACGCCACCAGTCCCTTCGGCGTGCGCCGCATGCGCACCTCGCTCGGGGGACGTCCCGTGATCGTCTCCGCAGCCTCGGCGGCGGCGGCCTCGATGTCCTCGTCATGGACGGCGTCGGCGATCGCGGCATCGGCGTCGACCGGTTCGATGTGCACGTCGACGTGCGCCATGTCGGGCACGGCGGCTCGGATGTCGGCCTCGACGCGGTCGGCGAGATCGTGCGCGGCATCGAGGCGCATGTCGGGGCGCACCTTGAGGTGGAGCGATACCTCGGGTACGCCGTCGAGCAGCAGCACGCGCACGTTGTGGACCTCGTGGATGCCGGGGTGCGCAAGGGCGGCGTGGGTGATGCGGTCGCGGATCGTGTTGCCGCGCTCGTCGGGCTCGACGTGCACGACGACGTCGCTGCCGGGCAGCGCCGCTTCGACGGCGCGCTCCACCTCGTCGGCGAGTGCGTGCCCCTGGCTGACGTGGTCGGTGGCCGACACGCCGATCACGACGTCGGCGAGGTAGGCGCCCGCGCTGCGACGGATACGCAGGCGGCGGAGCGTGACGGGCAGGTCGAGGTTGGTCACGGCGCGCGTGGCGGCGCGGTCGGCGGCCTCAGGCGCGACGTCCATGAGCACCTGCACATTGTCCCAGAGCAGGCGCACGGCGCTGACGGCGACGATCGCCGCGACCACCAGCGCGGCGAGGGCGTCGCCCGCCTCGAAACCGACCGACACGAGCGCGAGGCCGGCGAACACGGCGAGCGAGCCGGCGAGATCGCTGGCGAAGTGGAGGGCGTTCGAGGCCATCGCCGGGCTGCCGTACTCGCGCGACGCGCGGTGCGAGACCACGGTGCGCCACACGTCGATCGCGATCACGAGCGCGGCGACCGCGAGCAGCCATGGCTCGACGTCGACGCCGGACTCGTCGCGCAGGAGCCGCCGGACCGCTTCGACGGCGATGAACGCGGTCGCGGCGAGCAGGATGATCGACTCCGCGAGCGCGGCGAGGTGCTCGGCGCGGCCGTGGCCCCAGGGATGGCGGCGATCGGGCGGGCGCTGGCCGACCCGGATCGCGAAGAAGGTGAGGATCGCGGCGACGAGGTCCGCGCCGGAGTGGAGCGCCTCCGCCAGGAGGCCGAGCGAGCCGGACGCGGCGCCAGCGCCGAGCTTGAGCGCCACGAGCGCAAGCGCCGCGACGATCGACGCCACGGCGATGCGCCGCTGGCGCCGCTGCGCCGCCGTGTCGAGTCCGCCTGCCACCACCGCAGCCTAGCGGGCACGTCATCGGCCGCTCGTGCTCGAGTCAACCCGGCAGGTTTGCGCAGGTTTGGCGGCAGCAGGTCCTTCGGGACGTGAACGACACTGCCGAGGTATCGCGCGGACCACGTCCCACCCCTCGCTGACGTCACGGAGGACGCCACGATGCAGCGCCGCCCCACCGAATCCGCCCATGCGCCCGTCGAGACGGTGCTCGTGGCAGCAGCAAGCGCGGCGCTGGTCGTCGCAGGAGCTGCATACGGCGGGGCCCGGCCGCTCGTCGTGGCGTCCTTCGCGATGTCGCTCTTCCTCGGTGTCGCCGCGTGGACCGCGTGGCTGCTCCGTCGCGAGCAGCACGCGCGGGTGGTTGCCGAGCGTCGCGCCGACGGTCTCGTGCGCGGACTTCGCTCCGCGCTGAGCGGTGGCGAGGAAGCGCCGGTGGAGCTCGGTGACGAGGCGCTCGACCGTCTGGTCGCGGCGGTGCTCGAGCAGCAGCAGGATTCCGCCGAGCGCGCGATCGAGGGCGAGCTGCTCGTCCAGCAGTGGACGGGCTGCGTGCAGCGACTCGCGCAGGGCGACCTCGCGCGTGACGTGAGCTTCGAGGCCGACGACGAACTCGGTCAGGCGCTCGCCCTGTTGCAGGGGCGCCAGCGCGAGTTCGCCGACGTGGCGGGGCGCATCGCCGACGGCGACCTCACCGTGTCGGTCGAGCCGTGGAGCGAGCGTGACGTGCTCGGATACGCCCTCGCGAACATGGTGCAGGGACTGCGCTCGACCGTGGGCGAGCTGCGACACGCATCCGACGAGTTGCAGGCATCGGCGAGCTCCATGACCGTCATCTCGAGCGAGGTGAGCCGCGGCATGGAGGAGGTCGCCGTGCAGACGGGGCAGCTCGCCACCGGCGCCGAGAGCCAGGTGCAGGTGCTCAACGGCACGCGAGCCGACGCCGACCTCGCGGCCGAGACCGCGCGCGACGCGCTCGCGCGCACCGACGAGGGTGTGCAGAGCGTCGAGCTCGCGGATGGCACGATGCAGTCCCTCGCGTCCGCGTCCGACGAGGTGAAGGTCGCGATCGACTCGCTGTCGGAGCGCTCGGGGCGCATCGTCGACTTCGTCGGGATGATCACGACGATCGCCGACCAGACGAACCTGCTCGCGCTCCACGCAGCGATCGAGGCAGCACGGGCTGGCGAGCACGGGCGCGGGTTCGCGGTCGTCGCCGACGAGGTGCGCAAGCTTGCGGAGGAGAGCCAGCGCTCGGCGCAGCAGATCGCGGTGCTCGTGCAGGAGATCCAGGTGGAGACCACGCGCACGGTCGAGGTCGTGGAGCGCACGGTCGAGCAGGCGGCGGACGGCACGCGCGTGGTCGGAGAGGCGCGCGCGGCGTTCGAGCAGATCCGTCTCGCGATCGACGAATCGAGCCGACGTGTCGCCGGCATCCAGCGTCAGCTCGTCGAGGTGTCGGTGGTTGCGACGAACGCGTCGACCTCGACCGAGGCAGTGAGCGCGGCAACGGAGGAGACGAGCGCGTCGATGGAGGAGCTCGACGCGAGCGCCGCGACGACCGCGTCCCTCTCGGGCGTGCTCGCGGAAGTCGCGGGGCGCTTCCGGCTCAGCTCTGACGGCGTGGCCGATGCGCAGGGCGCCGACGGTTCCGCGCCTGCCCCGTCGGGCGTGGTCGTCGAGCGGTCAGCGGGCGGCGCCGACTGGCGCAGCGACGCGGCCTGACGCCGGGGCCGCGTCGGTCCGGAAGCGGGCGAGGCTCGACACCTGCAGTTCCGGATGGCGTGCGAACACCGGGCGCGCCGACGTCCAGCAGGCCATCTCGCCGAGCGGGCCGGCGATCGAGCGGAACTCGCGCACGAGCGCATCGATTGCGACGGTGTCGATCGCGGTCGCGACGTCGAGGGCTGGGTCGATCTCGACGCCCTGTACGTTGCGGGCGATGCCGCGTGCGGCCTGCTCACCCATGACGCGCTCCTGGCCGCGGAGGATCGCGGTTGCGAGCTCGTGGAGCGGCGGCAGTTCGGGGCCTGTCGGGCCGGTGTCGGTGTGGAGCTCGAACGTCCAGTCGTCCTCCTCGACGGCAGCGCTCGCGCGGATGTCGGCGACGAGGAAGAGATACGCGGCGGCCGAGCTCGCGATGATGAACGCGCCGTAGAGCAGGTCGCTGATCTCGGCGTTGTAGAAGATCTCGTTGGCGATACGGTAGTTGAAGAACAGGTCGCCGACGTAGAGCAGCACGATCGATACGGTCACCGCGAGCACCGGCGCGAAGAAGCGACCACCGGCCGCGCGGCGCGCGCCGACGGCGACCAGGATCGAGATGCCGAGCAGCACCACGTCGCTCAGGATGTACGTGGTGGAGATGGCCGTGGAGAGCGGCGTGTCGAACGTGCCGGCGCCCACGCCCTGCGGCAGCATGATGTACGCGTTCACCGGGAACGCGATAGCGAGCGCGAGCGGCAACCACTTCCAGTCGCGGCCGGAGAGGCCGACGACCTTCGCGAGCTCCCAGAGCGAGTACGCCGCGAAGGGGAGCACGGCGAGATAGCCGGCGTCGGCGAGCGAGGGGTACGGCGCCTCGGTGCCCTGGACGTTCTTGACGAACCAGTAGAAGTTGCCGAGCCCCCAGAGCGTGGTGCCGACGCCGAGCGAGATGAGCGCGCGCCCGACCGAGCTCGACCATCCGCCGTAGCGCTTCGCGATCGGCAGCTGGAACAGGAAGAACGGCACGGCGACGAACGTCGCGTTCAGCACTCCGAAGTACATCGGGTCCCAGAGGTTGGTCGGGTTCCATTCGAGCGTCCGTGCGCCCCAGTCCGTCTTCGCCTGCACGTACGTGAAGTGCGCGAGCACCGCGCCGGTCCAGGCGACGAGGAACACGCGGAACGAGACGAGCAGGCGGTCGGACATGCGCGGGTGCTTCCCTCGGTGAAGCGTTTCGACGCCACCTCATCGCCGGTCGGTGCGCGTGTCCCGGCACCCGCGTTCGGGCGTGACCTGAAAATTGTGTGCGGAGCGTTCAATACGCGGAACGCTCCGCACACGATTTCGGTCGCATGCACGTTCGGTGTGCATTTCGCGGGCCTTCCGCGAGGATGCGCGCGTCTCATGCGCGAAAGGGCTCTGCAAGCTGCGGCCATGACGAACGCCACACAGCGGCCGCCGGTCGACGCGCGAATCGTTCGCGGTGCGATCCGCGGCTATCCGCTCATCACGCGTGCAGCGCTCAATGCCACTGGCATCGCTCGTGGGAGCCTGCGCCGGCGTGTTGCCGACGGTCGCCTACGGCCCCTGCTGCCATCAGTGTTCCTGATCGGCCCGGACATCCCCACATTCGACACGCTCTGCATGGCGGCAGTGCTCGAAGGGGGTCCCGGAGCTGCCTTGTTCGGTACGACCGCGCTGTCTCAGTTCGGGGCCTGGGACCTCCACCGCCACGACGGATCGGTGCACGTGAGTACGTCTCGCGCGGTCAGGCATCGGCCAGCCCTCGCCGTCCACTTCCATCGGTGTCAGCGGCGAGCACCTCTCGTGCAGGCCTCGGGTGGCATCCCGTCGTCCGCTCCGCTCGATGCGTGTGTGCAGGCTGGTACGCAGTTGTCGCCGCATCAGCTCGCCAACGCGATCCGCGCGCTCGCGTATGTCGAACGCATCGCGATCGACGAATTCGGCGCAGGCCTCACTACAGACGACGGCCGGGCTGGAGTCGTGACCCTGCGAAGTGCACTTGACCTCGTTCGAGGCGGGAGCGCAGGCACCAAGAGCCGTTCCGAGGATCGTGCGTTGCCAGCGCTGGCCGGGCGATTCGGCGAGCCCTTGGTCAACGTCATGGGAGCCGCGGAGCTACCCGATTACGAGCCGGACTTTCTGTGGCGCCGCGAGCGAGTGATCGTCGAGGTGGATGGTCGCCATCATCTGGAGGACCCGGTGACACGCCGTCGCGATGCATCGCGCGATGACCAGCTCACTGCCGATGGCTGGATCGTCGTGCGCGTGCCGTATCGGAAGGTGTGGCGTGACATGCACGGCGTGCTGAGCAAACTCGATGACGTGTTCGCGGCACGACGCTGACATGGGCGATGAGGGACTCGAACCCCCGACCCTCCGCGCGTAAAGCGGATGCTCTAACCAACTGAGCTAATCGCCCTCAGAGGTCTGAGGATACCGGAACCCGCCCGGTACGCTTGCGCGCGATGGGACTGGTCGACCGAATGCGGCGCAACCCGCGCATCACGCGTGCGGTGTTCAACATGTGGCCGTGCATCCGCGGCTCGGGTACGCGCGTCACGCACATCGCGCCCGACTGGAGCGAGGTGCGCGTGCGCCTCCCGCTCAATTGGCGTACACGGAACTACGTCGGCACCATCTTCGGCGGCTCGATCTACGCCTCGGTCGACCCGTTCCTCATGCTCATGCTCATCGAGCGGCTCGGCCGCGACTACGTGGTCTGGGACAAGGCCGCGACCGTCCGCTTCCGCCGACCCGGCACACGGACCCTCCACGCAACATTCCGCATCGACGACGCCGAACTCGCCGAGATCCGCACCGCCGTCGGCGACGCCGGTGGCACGCTCGACCGCACGTGGACGGTGGACCTTCGCGACTCCGAAGGCACCATCTACGCGTCAATCGACAAGGTGCTCTACATCGCGACCAAGCAGGCCGACCGCGAGCGGCGCGCACGGAAGGCAGCCACGACATGACCGACGACGCGACCGACCGAACGTCCGCCCCTTCGAAGCCGTCTGACGCTGCAGCCGTTGCGAGCGCCCGCGATCGCTGGCTCGTGCTGCTCGCGACGTCGCTCGGCTCGTCGCTCGCGTTCCTCGACTCGAGCGTCGTCAACGTCGCGCTGCCGGCCATCCGTGCCGACCTCGAGCTCGGCCTCGCGGGGCAGCAGTGGGTCGTACTCGCCTACGTGCTGGCGCTTGGTGCGTGCTACCTCGCCGCGGGCGCCGTCGCCGACCGCATCGGCCTGCGTCGCGGCTTCGTGATCGGCACCATCGCGTTCGCCATCGCATCGCTCGTCGTCGGTGCCGCGCCGGAGGAGTGGTCGCTCGTCGCCGCACGCGTCGTGCAGGGCGTCGCCGCATCGCTCCTCACCACGACGAGCCTCGCGTTGCTGCGCGTGTCGTGGGGCGAGGACTCAGGTCGTGCCATCGGCCTCTGGACCTCGATCACCACCGCGTCGATCATCGCCGGCCCGCCGATCGGCGGCCTCGTGGTGGAGGTCGCATCGTGGCGCTGGATCTTCCTCGCCAACGTGCCGCTCGCGATCGTCACGCTGCTCGCGATCTCGCGCGCGTCGAGCGATGCGGCCGCGCCTGCTGACGACGCGCCGCCGCGCCCCGACATCCCGTCGCTGCTGCTCTCGACCGCCGCGCTGGCGCTCGTGATCGGCGCGCTCGTCGAGACGCGCACCCTCGGCACGATGTGGACGATCGCGCTGTCGCTGCTCGCGATCGTCCTCCTCGGCGGCGTGTGGCTGCGTGCGCGCGCCGGAGCCACGCCACTCGTGCCGCGCGACCTCATCCGCCGACGCGAGTTCGCCGCGACCATCCTCGCGACGCTGCTCGGATACGCGGCGCTCGGTGCGGTCGGCTTCTTCGCATCGGTGTACCTGCAGGCCGCGTCGATCGGCTACTCGGCGTTCGAATCAGGCATGGTGCAGATGCCCGCGACGATCCTGCTGCTTGTGCTCGCCCCGACCTTCGGTCGCCTGTCGGACCGCCACGGGCCGCGACGCTACCTCGTCGTGGGACCGCTCCTGTTCGGGCTGAGCGCGCTCATGCTCGCCACGGTGGACGGCCGCACGATCGACCTCGTGGGCTCCGCGCCTTGGATCGAGTTCGACAGCTTCGACCTGCTGCTGCCGGCGCAGGTGCTCGGCGGGCTCGGGCTCGCGATGCTCGTCTCGCCGATCACCACGACCGCACTCCGCGCCGCGCCCGATTCGCAGGCCGGCATCGCGTCGGCGCTCAGCAACCTGGCGGCGCGCGTCGGCACGCTGCTCGCAATCGCCGTGCTCGGACTGCTCGCGGCGTGGGTGTTCGGCGACGGCGATCCGTTCAGCCCGGAGCGTGCCGCGCACGACGGCGACCTCGCTGCCTGGCGCGTGGCAATGATCGGGTGTGCGGTGTTGTCGGCGGCGGGGGCGCTCGTGGCGTTCATCGGACTTCGCGGCACGCACGGGATGCCCGATGCGGACGCGGAGGAGAGCGGCGATTCCGTGACCGCCGGGAACCCGCCAGCGAGCTCGTCCGCCTGATTTCGGAGCTTCCGGCCTCAAACCTCGTGGAGCGGCCGACATTCGACCTACAGTCGCGCCCGCGATCGGCCGAGGGAACACCTGATGGACGACGAACTCCGCATGCTGCACGAGGCCATGGTGGTGAAGGACCGCCTGAAGGTGCTCGCCGAGCTCCAGGCCGCGTATTGGGAGGAACTGCTCGCGCGCGGCTTCGACCAGTCGGTCGCCGAGCAGCTCATGATGGAGTGGTCGCGCCACGCGTACGGCATGACGTTCCGCGCGATGCCGGAGCCATCGCTCGATTCCGAGCTCGACGACCTGCTCGGTACCGGACCCGTGCGTGACGATTCGCACGCTCCTGCCGCCGGCGCGCAGCCGCCGAAGCCCTTCCGCAGCTCGTCCGACCCGAGCAGCGTGCCGCCCGGCGAGCCGTGGCTCCAGCTGGTGCAGGACGCCGACCTCGACGACGACGCCCCCGACGCCAATTCCGGCGACCAGCGCGCCGCCTGACACTCGCTCGACGACCCGAGTCCCGTTCACCGGTGAAGACCTGCGCGCTCAGCGTGCCGTTGTCGGCACGCTGAGCGCCCAAGATTCGACGCCGGAGACCTGCGCGCTGAGCGTGTCGGTTTCGGCACGCTGAGCGCGCACGATCCGACCCGGGTCCGGATCGATCCCGCGAGGCACGGCGGCTGCGCCGCGAACAAGGAAGCGCGCTGACGGCAGCGTCGTGCCGGCGCGTCGTGGCCGTTGGCTACGCCGCGGCGGAGAGGCCGGGCGCGCCCGGGCCGGCGCCGGTCGCGCCGTCCGGTGCGTCGGCCGCCGTCGGGTCGACGACGTCCTCGGCGCGGCGGAACTCGGGGTCGACCACTGCGACGACCTCGCCGGGCAGCTCGCCGCCCTCGGGAGTGTGCTGCTCCTGGGCCGGGGCGGTCCGTGCCGCGATCTCGACCTGGCGCAGGTCGATCGAGCCGCGCTTGAGCGCCGAGATGAAGGCGCGCACGCAGTCGGGGTCGAACTGCACGCCGGCTTCCTCGACGAGGATCTCGATCGCGCGCAGCGGCGACATCGCCGGGCGGTACGAGCGGCTCGACGTCATCGCGTCGAACGTGTCGGCCACCGCCAGCACGCGCGCGCCATCCGGGATCGCCGCGCCGGCCAGGCCGTGCGGGTAGCCGGCACCGTCGTGGCGCTCGTGGTGCGACACCACCCACGGCACGATCTCCTCGGGCGCGACGCCCGCGATCATGCGCGCACCGAGCACGGGATGCTGCTGCATCTCCTCCCACTCGGCGGGGGACAGGCGAGCGCTCTTGCGCAGCGTGCTGTCGCGCACGCCGATCTTGCCGACGTCGTGGAGGAGGCCCGCCACGCGCAGCAGCTCGAGCCGCTCCGGCGACCAACCGAGCTCCGTCGCGATCGCGACGCTGTAGCGCGACACGTTCTCGCTGTGGCGCGCCGTGTACGCATCACGCGCGTCGAGTGCGCGCGCGAGCGCGAGCACGGCCCGCAGGCGCGCGTTGCGCTCCATCACTTCCAGGCGCTCGTCCGCACTCAGCACCTTCACGACCGCGGGGTCGTAGCACGTGATCGACGCCTTGCCGTTCAGCTTGCCCCAGTAGAGCGTGCCGTTG
>SXGS01046468.1_pt1 | contig 12372 bp, 9 predicted proteins | sample 3174681 | NCBI WGS metagenome assembly SXGS01 (sample SAMN11356861, study PRJNA531348) | freshwater metagenome | isolation source: freshwater sample F1-80 | place: China: Fuxian Lake, Yuxi | collected 2017-12-25
ACGCGGCGGGCAAGGACGGGACGGTGCGCGCGGTCATGTCGGGGATCAACCCTGCGGGCTGTCAGGTCTACTCCTTCAAGACGCCCAGCAAGGAGGAGCTCGATCATGACTTCATGTGGCGCACGAACCGCTGCCTGCCCGAGCGCGGCCGGATCGGGATCTTCAACCGGAGCTATTACGAGGAGGTCCTGATCGTCAAGGTCCACCCCGAGCTCCTGGCCCACCAGCAGCTCCCGGGTCCGCCGGATCTCGATACCATCTGGCAGCAGCGCTACGAGTCGATCCTGGCCTCGGAGCGCCACCTGGCCCTCAACGGCACGGTCATCCTCAAGTTCTGGCTCAACATCTCCAAGGCCGAGCAGAAGAAGCGCTTCCTGGCCCGCATCGACGAGCCGGAGAAGCACTGGAAGTTCTCCTCGGGCGACGTCCGCGAGCGGCAGCACTGGAACAAGTACATGTCGGCCTACGAGGACGCCCTCAACGCCACCTCGCGCCTCTGGGCGCCGTGGTACGCGATCCCCGCCGACAACAAGTCGCACACGCGCGTCGCCGTGGCCGACATCGTCGCCCGCACGCTCAAGAGCCTCGGGCTCGTCTACCCGACGCTCGGCGAGGAGGAGCGGGCGAAGCTGGCCGAGATGCGCTCGATGATCATGAACGAAGATCCCTGAAGCCCAGAGAGGTGGTTATGTGCCAGATATGCGTCGACTTCCAGAAGCAATCGATGACCTTGAACGAGGCCCGCCGCGCGCTCGGCGAGATGATCGTCGCCCTGGACCCCAAGCACGCCGCCGAGGTCCAGCGGATGCTCCTGGAGGCCGAGAAGAAGAAGGCCGCCACCCCCTGACGGGGAGCGCCTTGCCCCTCGGCGCCGAGCGACGCCGGTGTCGTATCGATCTGGGGGCGCGGGGGGTCATCCCTCGGGGTCCAGATCGTACTCCTTGATCTTTCGGATCAGGGTGTTGCGGCCCACGCCGAGGATCCGGGCGCAGGCCGAGCGGTTGCCTTCGTGGCGCTTGAGCAGCCAGCCGATGTAGTCGGCCTCCAGGTCGCGCAGGGAGGGCTCCCCGTCAAAGGGGCCGGGCCGGGCGCTGAGGACCTCGGCGAGGTTGATGGCCTTGAACTCCATCGTGGCGTTCTGGCGGGGGAGGGCGATCCGGGAGGGCGTGATCTCGCCGTCGGAGAAGATGACGGCGGACTCGATGCAGTTCTCGAGCTCGCGGACATTGCCGGGCCAGTGGTAGCGCAGGAGCATCTGGAGGGCGTCGGCCCGGATGCTCTGGATGGGGCGCTTGTGCCGCTTGGAGGCCACGGCGACGAAGTGGTTGATGAGCCGCTGGAGATCCTCGCGGCCGCGCTCGCGCAGCGGGGGCAGGTCGATGACCACGACCCGCAGGCGGTAGTAGAGGTCTTCTCGGAAGCGGCCCTTGCGGACGAGCGACTCCAGGTCCTGGTTGGTCGCCGTGACGATGCGGATGTCGGCGTGGAGGGTCTCGGTGCCGCCAAGGCGGGTGTAGGTGTGGTCCTGGAGGAGCCGCAGCAGCTTGCCCTGGAGGTTGGGGGGCAGATCCCCGATCTCGTCGAGGAAGAGCGGTCCGCCGGTGGCCTGCTCGACCTTGCCCCGCTGGCGGCTCTCGGCCCCGGTGAAGGCCCCGCGCTCGTGGCCGAAGAGCTCGTTCTCCATCAGCCCCTCGGGCAGCGTCGTGCAGTCGACGTGGACGAAGGGGCCCTCGGCGCGGGGCGAGTTGTGGTGCAGCGCCCGCGCGATGAGGCTCTTGCCCGTGCCGGACTCCCCGCGCAGCAGCACCGTGGCGCGGGTCGGCGCCGCGCGACGGATCTGGGTGAAGACGCCCTGCATGGCGCCGCCGAGGCCGAGGATGCGGTTGAAGCGATCCAGCAGCGGGGCCTCGGCCCCCGAGGTCTCTGATCTGGCCTGCTCCAGGTAGTCGCGCCCCGGCTCGAAGGTCGTCTCGGCCAGCAGCCCGGCGACCTGGGCGCTGAGCGTCTGGAAGAGCGCCTCGTCCGACTCGTCGAAGATCCCCGTGTCCTTGTTGAGGAACTGCACCACCCCGATGAGGTGGCGCTCGCCGTCGTAGAGCGGCCCGGCCAGCATGCTCAGGGTCTTGTAGCCGGTCCTGGCGTCGATCTGCCGCCAGAAGCGCGCGTCGGACTCGCAGAAGGGGATGTTGACCACCCGCTCGGTGCGCGCGACGTAGCCCGCGACCCCTTGAGAGAGCGGCACCCGGATCTCCTCGACCTCCGGCAGGTGCCCCGCGATGCTGATCAGCTCCTCGTGCCCCTGGTCGAGCAGGAAGATGGTCCCCCGATCCGCCTTGAGGCGGTGAGCCATCACCTCCACCACGCGCTGGAGGAGCTGTCCGGCGTTGATCTCCTTGCGGATCAGCTCTCCGAGCGCCAGCATCAACGGGTCGTTCATCAAGGTCGGTGACGCAGCCTGCGGGCGGGCTTGCCACTCGCGGGAGGTCGCCGCGGCGCGCCTTGGCCCTGGGTCGTGATCGACCATAGGTTACAACGGCGCCCAGGCCAAGTCACCCGCAGCCCGCGCCCTCATCGACGGCGCCACCTTGACCCTCATGCCGTCTCGCGCGTTGTTCACCCTGAGCCCCTCGCCCTGAGCGCGCAAGCGCCCGGCCTCGAGCTTGGCCTCCAGCGCCTCGTCGTCGTGCCCTGGATCGTGGTGGGTCAACAGGAGGTGCCGCACCCCCGCCTCCAGGGCCACCTCCACCGCGTCGATCGGCGTCGAGTGCCCGAAGCCCGCCCTCGACGGGTACTCCTGCGGCGTATACTGCGCGTCCATGATCAGCAGATCGGCGCCCTTGGCCAGCTTGACCAGCTTGTCGCCGCTTCCCTTCTGCACCTCGACGTCGCCCGTGAAGACCACCGTCGCGTCCTTGTAGCTCAAGCACCAGGCCGTCGAGCCCGAAGGGTGCCACACCTCGTCCCAGGCCACGACCAGCTCCCCCAGCCGAGCCGAACCCTCCGGCCTGAGCGCCTCGAAGGACAGCGACGCCGGCATGATGTCCAGCCCCACCGGGAAGGTCGGCCTCGTCATCTGCCCGGAGAGCACCTCCTCGAAGCGCTGACCCTCCCGAGGCACCGACCAGAAGTCGAAGCGCGACGCGGGGTTGTAGAAGGGCACGAAGAAGGGGAAGCCCTGGATGTGATCCCAGTGCATGTGCGTCTGCAAGAAGAGCCCGCTCAAGCTGCGCCCTCCCCACGACCGCCCCAGCTCCGACAAGCCCGTGCCGCAGTCGATGATGACCCGCGAGGGCGTCTCGCCGCTGGCCCCCTCCAGCGCGATCTCCACGCAGGTCGTCGCGCCGCCGTGCCGCGCAAAGCGCTCGCCAGAGACAGGGACGCTGCCCCGGCTCCCCCAGATCGTGATCTCCATCATCCCGCTCTCCTCCTCTTTCGGCCTCCATCGGCCTCGCCCCACAAAAGCAACCCCCATGCCACGGCGGAATATCACCCGGCCCGCCCGCCGTTCCAGACCCGCGGATGCTCCACGGAGGTCGACCACGACGGCGCTCCCCCGTCCCGCGGTGGGCCTGCGCCCCCCAGCCTCACGCCTCCCTCCAGCGACCCGCCGCGGCGCCCTTGCGCTGTTCTGGCTGCGCCGTTCTGGTGCAAGTGTTCCATTTTGGAGCATCATCGAGGTGATGTTGGCGCGGGCCGCCGGATTGTGGCATCCAAGCGTACAGACCGACGGAGGTTGGGGGAGGCGCGATTGAAGATCTACCAATATCCAGGCTGCTCAAGCTGCAAGAGCGCGCTGCGCTGGCTCAAGTCGCATGACTTGTCCGTCGAGGCGGTCGACATCGTGGCCGATCCGCCGGACGAGGCCACGATGAGGGATCTCTGGGTGCGGTCGGGGCTGTCGCTTGAGCGCCTCTTCAACACCTCGGGGCAGAGCTATCGGAGCGGGGGGTTCAAGGATCGCATCAAGGCGATGACCGAGGCCGAGCAGATCGCGGCGCTGGCCGCCGACGGCAAGCTGATCAAGCGACCCTTGTTGGACACGGGCGGCCTCGTCCTGGTCGGCTTCAACGCCGCGTCCTACGCCGAGTCATTGTTGGAGGAAGGGCGATGAGGGTGAGGATCGCTGGGGTGGCGGCGGCGGCATTGCTGGCGTCGGCGGCGTGTGATTCCAGGAAGGCCCCTGAGGCGCCTGCGGGCGAGCCCGCGAGCGCGGACGTCGGGGCGCAGGGCGCCAGGAGCGAGCCGGAGGGCGGCGCCGTGGCGCTGGACGCCTCGGGGCAGAAGGTCGTCAACGTCATGCGCTTTGAGCAGGGCAGGGTGCTCGGGGACGGGCGCGTGGGCCTGACGGCGCTGGCCGGGGACGCCGATCCGGTCGTGCGCGCCCGCGTGGCGCTCGCCATCGGGCGGGTCGGGGACGCGGGCGGTCTGGAGGCGCTGGGTAAGCTGGTGGCGGACAAGGAGGCGCCGGTCAGGGCGCAGGCAGCCTTCGGGCTGGCGCTCCTGGCGGCGGAGGCGGGCAAGGACAAGGCGGCGCTGGCCAAGGCGCGCGGGCTGATCCTGGCGGCCTGGGAGGCCGAGCGCGAGGGCGACGAGGCCGTCAGGGTGGCGCTGGCCTGGGCGCTGCGCAAGGTCGGCGGCGAGGGCGCCGAGGGGGTCTCCAAGGCGCTCCATGAGGCGCTCAGGGACGACGCGCTCGCGGTGCAGGGCGAGGCGATGCGATCCTTCGCGCTGCTGGCTCGCTTTGAGCCCTTGACGCCGGGCCTCAAGAGCGACGAGGTGATCCAGCGGCTGAGGATGAGGGCGGCCGACACCGACACGGCGCTGCGCGGGCCGGCGACCTACGCGCTGATGCGCCTGGCCGACGCCGCCCACGCCCCGGAGCTGCGGCAGACCGCCGAGCAGCGCCGCCCGGAGGGCGAGCGCGCCGACGCGATCCGCGGGCTGACGGCGATGAAGGTCTTCGAGATCGGCCTGATGCGCGCCGCGCTGCTGCCGCCGCCCGACTCCACCGAGGAGAACCCCGAGCCCGTCGACCTGCGCGGCGATGCCATGACCCAGGTCGAGGCCGTCCGCCACCTCGCCCGTGCCGGCGACGACAAGGCGATGGTCCTGACCGCCGCGGTGGTGGACGACTTCCTGCCGACTCTGGCCGAGCACGGCAACGATCTGAACGCCCCGCGCTTCCACGTCTTCCTGACCCTCGTCGAGGGCCTGCCTGGCTTCGCCGACAAGGCCCGCGCCAAGGCGCTGCTGGAGAAGATCCACGCGGCGACGCTGGAGGGCAAGGCGCTGACCCGGGAGGACGCCTCGCGCGGGGAGCGCCTCAACGCGGCGCTGCTGCGCTGCGCCGCGGCCAAGGGCCTCGACGTCCTGTCGGGCGCGCTGGGGAAGACCCCCGGCTGCGGCAAGGGGGCCTTGTCGCCGCTGGCCCAGCGGGCGACGGAGATCGAGGCCGCGATGGCGCTGGAGACGCCGGCGCTGGACAAGGTCCGCTGGCTCCAGGAGCGCTACGCCGACAGCGACGACAAGGGCAAGATCGCCCTCGTCTCGGCCGCCGCGGAGCTGGTCCCCAAGGACGAGGCGGCCCCGAAGGACGCCAAGGGCAAGCCCGAGGTGGTCAAGAAGGCCGAGGTGAAGGGGCCGGATCCGCTGGCCCAGGAGCTGGAGAAGATGGCGCGGGCCGCGGTGAAGGAGGGCGACCCGATCCTGCGCGGGCTCGGCCTGACGCTGGCCGGCGATCTGGGCTTTGAGGGGGCCGCGGCGCTGGTCCGCGCCGCGCTCGGCGCCAGGGCCTCAGACAAGGCGCCCGGCGACTCCCTCGACGAGGTGCTCGGCGGGCTCGACGCGCTGGGCAAGCTCAACGACGCCGAGTCCGTCGAGCTGCTGACGAGCTGGACGGCGAACCCGGCGCCGGTCGTGCGCCGAAGGGCCATCGAGGCCCTGCGCGCCATCGACGAGAAGGCCGCGCCAGCGACCCTGGTCCCGGCGCTGGCCGACCCCCACCCCGAGTGGGTCTCGCCGAAGCCCGTCTCGGTGGTCCTGCGCACGACCCGCGGCAACATGACGATCGCGCTTCGCCCCGATCTGGCGCCCGCGACCGTGGACAGCTTCCTGACCCTGTCGCGCAAAGGCTTCTACAACGGGTTGACCTTTCACAGGGTCATCGCCAACTTCGTGGCGCAGGGCGGAGATCCGCGGGGCGACGGCAACGGCGGCCCCGGCTACACACTCCCCTCAGAGTGGTCGATGACCCCATACAAGGTCGGCACGGTGGGCATGGCCCACGCGGGCAAGGACACCGAAGGCAGCCAGTTCTTCATCACTCACACGAGCCACCCTCACCTGGACGGCGGCTACACCGTCTTCGGAGAGGTGACCGAGGGCCTGGAGGCTGTCCTGCTCCTCCAGCCCGGCGATCAAATCACGGGCGTCGAGTTCGTCGACCCCCCCTGAGCAGGTGAAGCATGAGTCAGCCCCTGTCCTGGCCCTCGGACCTCGCGGGCTTGCTGCCCGAAGGCACCACCCTCAAGGGCGAGTACCGGCTGACGGGCTACCTCGGCGCCGGGGCCTTCGGCGCCGTCTACGCCGCCGATCAGCTCACCATCAACCGCCGCGTCGCCGTCAAGGTCCTCCAGGCCGGCAACGACGACACCGCGCGCGAGCGCTTCCTCCAGGAGGCCCGCGTCGCAGCCTCCATCGACCACCCCAACATCGTGACGATCTTCGACTACGGCGTCATCGACGGCAAGCAGCCCTTCATCGTCATGGAGCTGCTCAAGGGCCACGACCTCCTCCACGAGCTGGAAGCCAGGGGCCCGATGTCCCCGGCCCGCGCGCTGCCCCTCTTCATCAGCTGCCTCGACGCCCTCGGCGAAGCCCATCGCCTCGGAATTGTTCACAAAGATCTCAAGCCCTCCAACCTCTTCCTGGCCCACCCCTCCAGCCACCGCGAGGTGATCAAGATCCTCGACTTCGGCATCGCCCGCGTCGGCCTCGCCAGCAGCGAGCGGGTCGCGGGCGCCCCCGAACAACCCCCCTCCGGCGGCATCACCGCCACGGGCCAGGCCATCGGAACGCCCCAGTACCTCGCCCCGGAGTACGTCGAGAAGCAGATCGTCAGCCCGGCGCTGGACGTCTACCAGATGGGCCTCATCCTGGCCGAGGCCCTCACCGGGCGCCCCGCCGTCGACGGCAACTCCTGGTGGTCCTGCGCCCTCAAGCACCTCCGGGGAGAGCTGGATCTGCCGCCGAGCCTCATGGACACGCCCCTGGGGCCGGTCATCCTCAAGGCCACCGCCCGCAAGCCCGAGGATCGCTACCCGGACGCGCACGCCTTCCTCGGCGCCCTGCGCGCGCTCCCCAACCCCAACAGGCCCGCCCCCACCCCGACCGCCACCGACCTCCCTCCCGCCTTGAACCCGCCCCTGGGCCGCCCCCCCGTCCCGACGCTGGAGGAGCGCCCGCCAGGCGCGGCGACCCCAGAGGCCGCCGAGCGCTCGGCGAGCCAACCCCCCGACAAGGTGCCGACGCTCCAGGAGGTCGCCCGGCCCGAGGCCCAGGGGCAGGCGGCGCCGCGCGGGCCAGCGACGGCGGCGGGGACCGCGGGGGCGGCGTCTGCTGCGGCGGGATCGAAGGTCGGCGCGATGGCGATCTTCGGCGGGGTGCTGGGGATCGGCGGGATCCTGGCGCTCGGCGGCCTCGCGCTCGTGATGCTCCTGATGATCCCGATGTGTTCGGTCTGCAAGGGGAATCCCTCGCAGACCGAGATCGTCGAGGCCCCCTTGGAGTTCGAGCTTGAGACCCCCGTGGAGGTCGAGGATCGTCAGGCGGAGTCGGCGCTGGACCCGGTCCGCGATGTCCGCGGCCAGTGGCGCATGGATGTGATGAGGAACCCCCCTCCCGGGGTGGACGTCGACTTCTTGGTAGGGTCCATCGTCACCATCGAGCGGGACTCGCTCACGTGGGACGTGCGGGGCAACCAGAGCCAATTGTTTTATACGGTGACGGATTCCAATGAGGACAGCGTCGAATTGTCCTATCCTGACGGGACGAGCTCGTCGATCCGCTTCAGGGGCCGCGACAGGATTCGGATCACCGACAACACGCTGGTGGGCAGCGTCATGGACCTGACCAGGGTCCAGTGAGGTGGGTGTCATGTCAGATCAAGGCGACGAGGCCTTTGATGCCTCTCAGGTGATCACCACGGACGACTTCGTCTTCTTCTGGCAGCCGCCGGGCGTCTTCGGCCAGTGGACGTGGTCGCGCTTTGAGGTGGAAGGCATCGTCTACACCTGCGCCGAGCAGTTCATGATGGCCGCCAAGGCCGCCCTCTTTATCAACCCCGACATCCAGGCCCAGATCATGGCCACCGAGAGCCCTCGGGAGCACAAGCGGCTCGGCCGCCAGATCCGCAACTTCGATCAGCGCGCCTGGGTCGCGGCGCGCGTCGACATCGTCGTGCGGGGGAACATGGCCAAGTTCTCCCAGAACCCCGAGATGCTCGCCGCGCTGCTCGCCACCGGCGAGCGCACCCTGGCCGAGGCCAGCCCGCTGGATCGGATCTGGGGCATCGGGCTCAGGGCCGATCACCCCGACGCGGTCAACCCCGCCGCCTGGCGAGGCCAGAACCTCCTGGGGATCGCGCTGATGAGGGTCCGCGACCAGCTGATGGCCGAGCGGGGCCGCTGAGGGCCTCATACCAGACCACAGCCGAGAGACTCACTTTGTGGGCGGTCCAGGCGGCGCCCTGAGCCTTTGCCATCACTCGGCGGTGCGGTGCACCAGCCTCGCTCAGGCCCAGGCCATCCCCCTGTCCTCGCCCACAAAGCAAGCCCTTCGTCTGTGGTTGGGTATCAGGCGCGCTCGATCCACTCGACCCAGTGGGCCTCGGTCCGCTGGGGGATCTCCCACTGCCTGACCATCCTGTTGATGACATTCTCGGGGACGATGGAGGCGCGCTCGCGGTTCTGGGCGTAGATGTGATCGGCGGGCACGTCGATGTGGATGATGGCCACGCGCGCCTTGTAGGCCGTCACCAGCTCGATGGGCTGGCTCCTGAGGCGGGCCGTGAGGTTGGTGGCGTTCCAGATGAAGCTCTTGCCCTGGCGCAGCAGCGCCCTGGCCCGCTCGCGGGCCTCGGCGATCACGACCCCCTGTGAGCCGCGCGGCGAGACGCCGAGCTCGTCCCGCAGCGCGTCGAGCGAAATTATCGGGCGGCCCCCGGCGTGCTCGCGCACCCAGTGATCCTTGCCCGCGCCGGGCAGCCCCGACATCAAGGTCACCTCGCAGATCGTGTCGTCGTAGACCTCCACGTCGGGCTGTCGGCCCGGCTGTCGGAAGTACATGAAGCGGGTGTGATCGGTGGCGAAGCGCCTCGGCTGGCGCAGGCAGGATTGCTCCTCACAGGTGGCCACGAAGAGCGCGATGTTCTCCAGCAGCCGGCTCTGATCGGGGCACACGCGGCCGCGCGCGTCGGCCTGGGCCAGGATCGCGAGGTGATCGCAGCGGGCCGACTGGCTCACCTCGATCGCGAGCCTGTCGGGATCGTCCCGCTCGATGAGCCAGAAGGGGACCATGTGGTGGGCCACCAGCGACGCGACCCGCTCGCGCAGCAGCATCGGGGCGCCCATCCGCCACAGGATCTCGCGGGCCATCAGGCTGCCCTTGCGCGAGTGCCCCAGCGAGGTGATCGTGCCCTGCGAGTCCGTGCGCGTGCAGGCCGGCTTGCCCACGTCGTGCAGGAGCGCCGCGGCGAAGAGGACGGCCCGGTCTTCGGCCTTCAGGCCTCGCCAGGAGGGCATCGCCGCCATCGCCTCGCACACCATCCCGACGTGGGTCCACACGTCGCCCTCGGCGTGGAAGATCGGATCCTGGGGCACGCCCCGCATGGCCTGGATCCACGGGTAGAGCGCGTCCAGCGCCGCCCAGTCCACGCGGTAGGTCGGCGGCGCGGGCGTCGGCGGCAGGCCCGCGATCTGGACCGAGAGATCGCTCATTGCACCTCCGGGCGGCCGCCCTCGGCGGCCATGATCGACGTCGCGCGGTCGCCCAGGGGCGCCGCCCGGCCCTCCGAGGGGTCACCCAGGGGTCGCCGGTCGCCTTCGGTCGGGAGGCCGCGCGGGGCGCGCTGGTTGCGGACGATCGGCCTGTCGAGCCAGTGCCCGTCGGCGTCGTTGATCGCCTGGGTGAAGCCGGGCCGCACGAGCTTGAGGCGCTCGACGACCTGCCCGCCCTCCTCGATCTTGATGTAGAGCCCCTCCATCAGGATCGAGGGGTCGGCCTGCTGGTGGGCGCGCTCCACGTCGACACCGGCGGCCTCGGCCGCGCGCGTCAGGGCCTCCCGCCACCCCTCGGTCTTGAAGGCCGAGGGGCCGATCAGCGCCATCAGATCCAGGCCGCGCGGGAAGACGCCCGACCACACCACCGGCGCCGAGGCGACAGGCAGGCCGTCGAGCAGCGCCCTGCGAGCCTCGGCGCACAGGAAGCGGCGCTCGGCCCGGTCAAAGACGTCAAACTCCACGAAGTAATCCGGCAGCGCGTCGTAGAAGGCCGTGTGGCGGGCGAAGAGCCACTCCCCATAGATCAGGAAGCGATCCGAGAGCCTGTCGCGCAGCGCCGCGGCGTGGCCGCTGGCCCATTGCTTGAACAGATCAAAGTGCCGCTCGCGGTGGCCGCCGGTCAGGTAATGCCCCCGGCTCTGGAGCCAGAGCCGCCCCTCGGCGTCGAAGCTCAGGCCCGCGTTGGCGCCGTCGATCTTCTCCGTGATCACGACGGATCGCCCCGCGAGCGCGTCGGCGTCGACCTGCGGCAGATCGCCGTCGCCAGCCTGCAAGCCGGAGCCCGTCAGGTGCTTCGTCCGCGGAAATTTGAGGATCTGCTCCATGGCGGCGCTCTGTCGGCTTGGGGCGGTTCTTGAGCCTTGTTCAACGAAGAGAGGCGTGGCCTTTGAAAAGGTGAGGGCGCCGCGCCGGGTGGGGCGACGCACAGAGGTGAGGATCGCAGGCGATGATGTCAAGCCGTGGCGCTCTTGTCGACGGCAGGTCGCAGGTTTGCTCGGCGAAGGTCCCGACCCCCCCACGAGCGCCCCACGCTCCTCGCACCACGAGCACCCCACGATCCACGAGCACCCCACGATCCACGAGCACCCCACGCACGACGAACGCCCCACGCTCCTCGCACCGCCCCCCACAAGGGGGGACGGGCTCGTCGGGTGGGGCTGGTATTTCAGGGTGGGCTGCGCCCTCTCGGTCGCAGGCCCGCGCAAGGCCCAGGTCGACACTGGGGGCGTGAAAACCCCAATCTACAGGCCCACTTCGACGCGATGACCCGGCCCTGCGATCCGCGCTCGTCCGCCCGCGGGCCTGCGACCGACAGGGCGCAGCCCACCCTGAGCTTCTAGCCCCACCCGACGAGCCCGTCCCCCCTTGTGGGGGGCGGTGCGAGGAGCGTGGGGCGTTCGTGGGGCGTTGGAGGGTGTTGCGCGCCGAAGGGGTCTGGAGCCGACTCGACGGGAGAGGGGAGGGGGCGGAGGGGTTAGAGGCGAGGGCCGGCGCTGCGGATCTCGTCGGAGGCGTGCTCGGCGTACTGGGCGAAGTTGGCGTGGAAGAGGTGGGCGAGCTTGCGGGAGGTGGCGTCGTAGGCGGCCTTGTCGGCCCAGGCGTCGCGGGGGATGAGGACGTTGGCCGGGACGCCGGGGCAGGCGGTGGGGACGGCCAGCCCGAAGATGGGGTCCTCGACGGTGGGGACGCCGTCAAAGTCGCCGCCGTGGATGGCGTCGATGATGGCGCGGGTGTGCCGCAGGGAGATGCGGGCGCCGGTGCCGTAGGCGCCGCCGCTCCAGCCGGTGTTGACCAGCCAGGCCTGGGAGCCGTGCTCGCGCATCTTCTCGGCGAGCATCTCGGCGTAGACGGTGGGGTGTCGGACGAGGAAGGCGGCGCCGAAGCAGGCCGAGAAGGTGGTCGTGGGCTCGGTGACGCCGACCTCGGTGCCAGCGACCTGGGCGGTGTAGCCAAGGATGAAGTGGTACATGGTCTGCGCGGGGGTCAGGCGGCTGACGGGGGGAAGGACGCCGAAGGCGTCGCAGGTCAGCAGGATGATGTTGCGGGGGTGGCCGCCGACGCAGGGGATCTTGGCGTTGGGGATGAACTCGATGGGGTAGGAGGTGCGGGTGTTCTCGGTGATCGAGATGTTGGTGAAGTCGACCTTGCGGGTGTTGGGATCGTAGACGACGTTCTCCAGGACGGAGCCGAAGCGGATGGCGCGGTAGATCTCGGGCTCCTTCTCCTCGGTCAGGTCGATGCACTTGGCGTGGCAGCCGCCCTCGATGTTGAAGATCCCGTCGTCGGTCCAGCAGTGCTCGTCGTCGCCGATGAG
>SXGS01126918.1_pt1 | contig 12372 bp, 6 predicted proteins | sample 3174681 | NCBI WGS metagenome assembly SXGS01 (sample SAMN11356861, study PRJNA531348) | freshwater metagenome | isolation source: freshwater sample F1-80 | place: China: Fuxian Lake, Yuxi | collected 2017-12-25
AACACCTCGTCGCCGGTGGCCGCGTCCCAAAGCCTCACTGTTTTGTCGTCGCTCCCGGACACGAGCCGCTTGCCGTCCGGGCTGAAGGCCAGCGAGGTGACGTCGTCGGCGTGCCCCTTGAGTGTCAGCAGGCACTTGCCGGTCTTCGCGTCCCACACCCGGATCGTGTCGTCCCGACTCGCGGACGCGAGTGTCTTCCCCTCGGGGCTGAACGCAACCGCGGTGACGATCGCATCGTGCCCGGAGAGGGACAATTCCTCTTTGCCGGTCTTCGCGTCCCACACGGTGACGACGTTGTCGCCGTCGCCGGACGCGAGCCGCTTGCCATGCGGGCTGAAGCACACGGCCGTCACGTCGTAGTCGTTGCCGGACTCCAGCGACAGCAGCAGTTGTCCGGTCTTCGCATCCCACAGCTTCAGCGTGTCGTCGGCGCTGCCGGTGGCGATCCGCTCGCCGTTCGGGCTGAACGCCACCGAGGTCACCGTCTCCTTGTGGCCTTTCAGGATCCGCAGTTCCTTGCCGGAGACCGCGTCGAAAACGCGCGCCGACTGTGCCCAGCACCCGACCGCGATGCGCCGGCCGTCGGGGCTCACCGCGACGCTCGTGACACCTTTCCCGCCGACGGTGATCGACCGCACTTCCTTTCCGGTCTTCGCGTCCCAGAGGCGAACTGTGTCGTCTTCGCTACCGGAGACGATCCGTTTGCCGTCGGGGGTGAAGGCGACCGCGGTGACGAACCCCTTGTGCCCGGCGAGCGTCAGCAAATCGTCCGCGCCGCTCGCGAGGGACGGCGCGAGGACGGAGGCGACCACGAGCAGCGCGAGGCGGCTCACGAAAACAACTCCCGGATCGGGGTGCCCTTCGTGGCCCGGTCGAGCACCTTCGCCGGAACGCCCGCGTCGGCCCGCATCCGGCCGACGTCGAGCAGGGTGTGGAGGATCGTCGCGTGCAGGTCGGCGATGGCGATGGGTTCCGTCGCGGGTTCACTGCCGCGACGGTCGGACTGTCCGACCACCTGCCCGTGCTTCAGGCCGCCACCGGCGAACACCAGCGGGCACAGCTTCGCGTGGTGGTGCCGGCCGAGGTTCTTGTCCAGCCCGGAACGGCCGAACTCGCCGGTGACCACCAGCATGATCTTGTCCTCCAGCCCGCGCTGTTTCAAGTCTTCGAGGAAGGCGGAGACGGCGTGGTCGAGCGGCGGGGCGAACGCGCCCATTCCTTCGGGCATGTTCGGGATGCCCTTGCGGGCGTGGAAGTCCCAGTTCGCGTTGATGACCGTGACGAATCCGGCCCCGGCCTCGCACAGCCGGCGGGCCAGGAGCAACTGCCGCCCCAGCGACGACCCCACCGACGGACCGGAGCGGATGAACTTCGAGTTGTCGTCGCAGTTCCAGTTGAGGAACTGTTCGGTGTCGTAGGCCTTGATCGTCGCCTGGTCTTCGAGCGACAGGTCGAGCGCCTTGCGCACGCGGCCGGTCTGGAGCAGCCCCGCGGCCTGCCGGGTGAACTCGTCGAGCCGGTTCATGGCCCCCGCGGCGTCGGCGGCGCGGTCGAACCGATCGAGTTCCCGGAGGAGCCCGAGGCGGGCGTCGAGTTGCGGCGTCGGCACTTTCGGATCGAACACGTCGAGCGGGTTCGCCGGCCCTTCCTCACCGGGCTTGCGCTTCTTCTTCTCTTCGGCGAACCCGTCCGACAGCGGGGCGAGCAGTTCGAACGGGGCGAACGCGGCTCCGAGTCCGGCCGGCTGACAGCCCTCGACGACCGACTCGAACGCCCCGTTGAACCCGGCGCGGCCCTTGCTGTTGCGGGTGGTCGTCGGGATGAGGGCGTGCCGTGGCAGGCCGGAAGTCGGGTTCACGGCCCCGGCCGCGCGCGCATACACCGCTCCGAGGCCCGGCTCGGTGATCGGCTTGCCGTCTTGAACCGTCAGGTCGGCGGTCATCAGTTGCTTGTGCGCCCCGTTGTGTTCGGGGTGCTTGGTGCGGAACGACCGGACCACCGTGAGCCGGTCGGCCATGTTCGCGAGTTTGGGCAGGTACGCGGAGAATCGCACGCCCGGAACCGATGTCGGGACGTGCCCGTTGATGCTGGTGTGTCCCTCGGGACCGTCCGGCTTGGGGTCGAACGTCTCGTACTGGCTCGGCCCGCCGGCGAGGAACAGGAAGATCATGGACTTGTCGCGGGCGAACGGGCCGGCGTTCGCCGGGTCGGAGGCGAACCCCCGCCTGCCGAACGCGAGTGAGCCGAGGCCGCCGAACAGCCCGGCCCGGAGGAAGTCCCGCCGGGTGCTGCCATCGCAAAGGCGCGTGCGGTGACCGGTGACGACATCGAACATGGGTGGAATCCGAAAGGTGGCGGCACCGCAAGGGTGCCGCCGGAGGGCGGGTTCAGGCGAGCAACTCGGACAGCGGGCCGGACTGGTCGAGGTCCTTGAGGTTCGGGTCGGGCATGCCGAACGTGTCTCGCTTCGCCCCGGCGAGGTGTAGGAGCGTGAGGTACATGTTCGCGGTCGTGCGGTGGGCCTTGCGGCCGTAGCCGGGATAATCGACGTACCGACCGGTCTTGAGCTTGCCGCCCATGTCGCCGATCACCACCATCGGCCACTCCCAGCACCGGCTGTGGTGCCCTTCCGCACCGTCGGACAGGTACACAATGACCGTGTTGTCGAGCATCGTGCCGTTTCCCTCGGGCACCTTCTCCAACTTCTTCATCAGCCCGGCTATGAGGTCGAAGTGGTATCGGCGGATGATGGCGTACAGGTCGGCCCAGGTCTTCCCCTCGTAGCTCTTGCCGTGGCCGATCGAGTGCTTGTCGATGTTCAGCCCCAGCCCCTTGAACGTGATGTCGAAGTCGCGGACGCCGGCGGCCGACGAGAGCGTCAGCACGTTGGTCAGCCCGCAGACGAGGGCCGCGGCCCCGAGGTCGAACTGGGCGTCCAGCCGGTCGGTCTCCACCGCGCTCTTGTACTTATCGCTAACGACCGGCCCCTTCTCGCGAAGAGTGTGCTTGATCTCGTTCAGTTTGCTCTGTCGGTCGCGGAGCGTCTCGAACGATTCGAGGTAGGCACCGAACTGCTCCTTCTCGGCCCCGGCGACGGACTTCTCGGCCTTCTTCACGTCGTCCTTGAGGAAGTCGAGCAGGTTGTTCTTGGCGGTGAACTCCTGGGCCGCGGCGCCGTCGGCGACGATGCCGAACAGCGTACCGTAGGCGTTCGCCGGGTTCACCATCGTTGGCAACCCTTTGTTCGGGCCGATCGCCGAGACGTTGTAGATGATGTTGTTCTCGGGCCGCTTCGAGATGCCGAGGCCGATGTGCGGGAAGATGCCGCCGAGGTGCTTGGCCAGCGCCCCGTCGATCGTCTCGCCGAGGATGGCCATGCTCTCGCCGCCGTTGCCGCGGCCGCCCCCGAACGCGCCGAGCGCCTGGAAGTTGTTCGAGTGCCCGCCGCCGCACACGCGACCCGAAAGCCCCTGCACGACGGTGACCTTCTCCTTCCAGGCCTTCACGGGTTCCAGCGAGAACGGCAGATCCTTGTCCTTCAGCGGAACGTCGATGAACTCTGCGGGACCGTTCAGCGCCTGTTCCGGACGAGGATTCCGTTTCAGACCCGTCGGGGCGAGTTGCTCGGGGCGGACGCCGTTGCTTTCCACGACGAAGACGAACCGCTTCGCGGTCACGGGCTTCCCGGCGGCCTGCGCCTCGATCCGCGACAGGACGGGAGCGAGGAACGTCGCCCCGGCCGACAGGCCAAGGGTCTTCAGGGCGTCGCGGCGGTCGATGGACATGGGCAGACACTCCGGGTTGGCGAGCGGCCGGCGTGAGCCGGCTGTTCGGTGGTGGGTCGGTCACTTGTTCGGTTCGGGCGGGGGTGGCACGCGATAGAGGAACGACTCGGAACTCAGCAGCGAGACGATCAGCGCCTTCATGCTGCCGTTGCCGTCGCGGTAGGCCTTGTGTGCGGCTTGCAACGTGGCGGCGTCGCCGGGGCTTTCGTTGCGGCCCGCCCAGTAACGGAACGCGTGCCGCACGAACACCTGCTCGACCCGCTCCGAGCCGGCCAGACGCTTCATGTACTCGGCCACGTTCTTCACCGGGCCGTCCAGCGCCGGGTCGCCGACGTGAGCGATCAGGCCGGCGGCGCCCAGCGGGGCATCCCGCATCACCGGGCCGAGCGGCTTCCCCTTCGGGTCTTTGTTCTTCTCCGTGGCGGCGGGGTCGAGTACCTTCTCGGCCGTGCGGAACCGGCCGAAGTGGTCGAACTGCTCGAACGGGTAGCCCACGTCGTTCATGAGCCGGTGGCACTGCCAGCAATACTTCTCCTGCGTCACGGCCATCCGCTCGCGAAGCGTCTTGTGTGGTGCGTCCGGCAGTTGCGCGTCCACCGTGATCGGGACGTCCGGCACGACCCCGCCGAGCAACCGCTCGCGGACCCACTTGCCGCGGTGGATCGCGTGGTTGTCGAAGCTCGTGGACTGCGCGACCAGCCACGCCGGTTGTGTCAGGATGCCCGCTCGCTGCTCCGCGGGAAGTTCGACCGGTTGCGTGTCGGGGAAATCCTTCAGCCCGTAGATCTCGTAGACGCTCTTGCCGAAGGGCTTGTAGGTCTTGTTCTTGAACTTCACTGGGTCGGCGGCCTTCTCCTTCTCGAATTTCGCGAGTTCTTCCGCCCGTTTCTTCTTCGTCTCCGCGGCGGTCTTGTACGCGACAAAACTCTTGTTCGTCGTCAGCAACTCCTTGAGTACCTGCTTGTCCTGTTCGAGCACGTACAGAACGAGCCGGTCGGTGTCTTCGATCAGCACCCGCGCGTCGTGTTCGGGGTTATCCTTCGAGTCCTTGAACACCTCCGTCGCGGCGTCGTAACCGAAGTACTCGCGGAAGAACCGGAGGATGCGGGTCTTGTCCGTCTTGGGGTCGTCGAGCAGTCGCCGGACCTGCTTCGCCACCCCCGCGTCGGTGTCGAGTTCGCCGGTCGCGGCGGCCTTCAGCAGTTCGGCGTCCGGCCGCCTGTCGGTCAGGGCGTAGGCCAGCGCGAAGGCGATCTCGCGGGGGGCGAGCCGCACCCGCCCCTTCGCGTCGGGCTTGCCGGTGCCGACCTCCATCCGGAACACCGCCTCCGGCATCAGGAGCACCGCCGCCAGGGCGTACCGCGAGCCGACCACCGGCCCGGCCTCGGCGATGTTCTTCCTCGTGAATGCGACGAACCGCTTCTTCTCGTCGGCGGTCGGCGGTCGGCGGAGGATCGCGTCGAACTGTTTGGTGATCGCGGCCTCGATCTGGGCGTCGGTGGGCGGGTTCTTGGGATTGAAGAGCGCGAGGAATTCTTTCTGAGTGAAGCCGATACCCTTGACCTGTCCGTCCTCGATCTTGTGGGCTGTCTGCAACTCGACGATGGCCAGAGCGTTCTGGATGAGCTGGGCGGTGACCGGCTCGTCCATCTTCGGGGCGCCCATGTCCTTGAACGTGGACTTCCCCTCGGGCGAGAACGGCTGGCCGATGCCGGGCCTGCCCTTCGCGAGGTCGTTGGTGAACGCGGCGTAGATCTCGGGGCTGAGGCGGCGGACCCGCGGGCCGCCGGCGAACTGCGGGACGGTCGTAGGGTCGAACAGGACGTGGTGCGGGACGGCGTTCCCGTTGGCGTAGGCGGCGCGGCGGGTGAACGGCCGCCCGGCCCGCTTCGCCTCGGCGTGTGCCCACCGCCCGACCGCGACGAGTTCGACATCCGACGGGCGTGGTTTCCCCTTTGGTGGCATCTCGCCGTTCGCGAGCTTCTCGACCACCATCGCCCACCGGGCGCCGCTGGTGGTCGCCTTCATGTCCGGGTCGAGCCTGGTCAGGTCGAGGTCGCCCTCGACCTTCTTCGGGCCGTGGCACGAGACGCAGTGCTTCGCCAGGAACGGGGCGACGGACGTCTCGTACTCAGTCTTGCTCTCGGCGACCGTGGCGAACTTCACGTCGGCCGGCTCCGCGGCGGCGAGGGCACCGACGAACGCGGCGAGCAGCGGCGGGAGGAGCAGCGAGCAGCGGGGCATGTCCGAACGACTCCGCGGGCGGATTTCCCCACCGAACCCCGCACCCGACGGGCGCAGACCGCAGCGGGTCATTTTTCCAGCAACTGACGAGTAACCCGAATTGTCTGGGATGCGAGGCGGTCGGGGTTCAGGTCTGGTAATCTGGTTCATCGTGAACTGCCCGCCGCTCGAACTGCCCCCGACGCCCGCCTCCCGCATTCCCGAGTTTGCCATGCCCATCCGTGCCTGGTCTCTGGTCCGCCTCGTGCTCGGCGCGCTCACCCTTCTAGGGACGAACCCGACTGCTTCCGCCGCGGATCCGGCGTCTGTCAGTTTCACCACCGAGGTCGTCCCGACGCTCACGAAGTTGGGCTGCAACACCGGCGGGTGCCACGGCAAGGCCGAAGGGCAGAACGGGTTCAAGCTGTCGCTGTTCGGGTTCGAGCCGCAGGAGGACTACGAGTTCGTTGTGAAAGAGGCACGCGGACGCCGCGTGTTTCCCGCCGCGCCCGAGCGCAGCCTGCTGCTCCTCAAGGGGAGCGGCACGGTGCCGCACGCAGGCGGCAAGCGGCTCGACCCGAAGTCCGACGCTTATGTTCTCCTCCTCCGCTGGCTAGCCGAAGGCGCGCGGCCGTCGCCCGCGAACGAGCCGAGCCTCGACCGCATCGAGGTCCGGCCCGGCGGCACGGTTCTCGAACGCAGCGGAAAAGTGCAGGCGACGGTTGCCGCCCACTTCCGCGACGGCTCGACGCGCGACGTGACCCGGTTCACGGTGCTCGAAGCCGGCCCCGCCGAACTCCTGGCCGTGGACCCGACCGGACTCGTGACGGCGAAGCATCGGGCTGGGTCCGCGACAGTGACCGCTCGCTACATGGACGCCGTCGCCGTCGCCCGGGTCACCATCCCGTTCGGCACCCCGGTCACGAACCTACCTCTCGCGAAGACCGTCGTCGATGAACTGGTCTTCAAGCAACTCAAGGAACTCGGGTTGCCTCCGTCAGGACTGTGCGACGACGCGACGTTCGTCCGCCGGGCCACCATCGACATCTGTGGCCGCCTGCCCACGAAGGACGAAGCCGAGACCTTCGTCGCAGACAAGGGAGGCGACAAGTACGAGAAGTTGATCGACCGACTGCTCGCGTCGCCCGACTACGCCGACTACTTCGCGAACAAGTGGTCGGCGCTGCTCCGCAACCGCCGCAACGGGCCGAGCGAGGACGGGAAGCCGAACGTCGCCTTCCACGCCGGGATCCGCGACGGGCTGAAGGAGAACAAGCCGTTCGACCGGTTCGTGCACGAGGTGCTCACCGCGAGCGGCCCGGTGGACGAGAATCCGCGTGCGGTGTGGTACCGCGAACTGAAGGAACCGGCCAACCTCGCGGAGGACGTGGCGCAACTGTTCCTCGGCCAGCGCGTCGCGTGCGCGAAGTGCCACCACCACCCGCACGACCGCTGGACGCAGGCGGATTACTGGAGCCTCGCCGCGGCGTTCGCGAATACCGACGTCCGGCTCGCGACACCCCCGAAGAAGGGCGACCCCAAGAAGAACATCCCGGACACGCCCGGGAAACCGCTCGCCGTGGCCCACAAGAGCGGGGCGGCGACGATGCCCCACCCGCGGACCGGCGTGAATCTCTCGCCCGCCGGGCTCGACGGCAAGCCGTTCGCGCTCGATGAGGACGCCGACCCGCGCGAGAAACTCGCGGACTGGGTGACCGACCCCGCCAACCCGTACTTCGCCCGCACACTGGTGACCCGCTCCTGGAAGCACTTCGTTGGGCGCGGACTGGTCGATCCCGAAGACGACATGCGGGCCACCAACCCGTCGAGCAACCCGGAACTGCTCGACGCCCTGGCCAAGCGATTCGTCGCCGACAAGTTCGACGTGAAGAAGCTCGTGAAGCTCATCTGCACGTCGAACTTGTACCGGCTGAGCAGCACGCCGAACGAGCACAACGCCGACGACAAGCAGCACTTCGCCCGGTTTTATCCACGACGGCTGAACGCCGAGGTGCTCCTCGACGCCATCGACACCGTCACCCTCGCCAAGACGCCGTTCCGCGGTGCACCGGCCGGAACGCGGGCCGTGCAACTGCCAGACAACCAGTCCGACTCGTACTTCCTGAGTGTGTTCGGCCGCCCGGACGGGGCCAGCCCCTGCGAGTGCGAGCGGAGTTCGGACGCGAACCTCGCCCAGGCGCTCTTGCTGATGAACTCCGAGGAACTGCTCGCCAAGATCGGCACGCCGGTCCCGGAGCCGAAGCGAGACGCGAAGGCGAAGCCCCAGCCGAACGCCGGGCCGAAGGCCACCGCCGGCGAGCGGTTGACGAAGCTCGTGGCCGACAAGCGGCCGCACGAGGAGAAGCTCCGCGACCTGTACCTCGTCGCGCTGTCGCGTGAGCCGACGAAGGACGAACTCGCGACGCTCCTCGGACACGTCGAGAAGAAGGCCGACGACCGCGCCGCCTACGCCGACATCCTGTGGGCGCTCGTGAACACCAAAGAGTTCCTGTTCAACCACTGACCGCAACGAATCCGTCACACTCACGCACGGAGATGCCCCATGTTCTCGGTCTTCGGAAACGACCGCACGCGGACCTGCGCCGGCCCTTCCCGCCGCGAGTTGCTCCGCGTCGGAAGCCTCGCGCTCGGCGGGCTGTCGCTCCCCGGCTTGCTCGCCACGAAGGCCCAGGCTTCGGACAAGGCGAGTGCGATTCGCGACAAGGCGGTGGTGATGCTGTTCCTGGTCGGCGGGCCGCCGCAGATCGAGACGTTCGACCCCAAGGAGAACGTGCCGGACAACATCCGGAGTTGCACCGGCGAAGTTCAGACCAAACTCTCCGGCGTGAAGTTCGGCGGCAACTGCTCGAAGATGGGCGAACGGGCCGACCGGCTCGCGGTGGTTCGGTCGTTCGGCAGCGGCGATGGCGGACACAACCAGCTTCCGGTCATCACTGGCCGCAGCCCGATGAAGTCGCCGATGGCGGCCCTCGTGGCCCGCGCCCGCGGGGCGATGAACCCGAAGACCGGCGTGCCGACGAACACCGTGATCGTGCCCGAGGCCATCCGCCCGGACCTGAAGCTGAACACCCCGACCGGCCCGTTCCAGCTCGACTACGTGCTGAAGAACTACGTCCCGGCCGGTGGCGTCGGCCGCGCCTACGACGCCTTCATCCCGATGGGGGCCGACTCGCTGCTGAAGAGCCTGCAACTCCAGATGGCGCAGTCCGACTTCGACGACCGCAAGAGCCTGCTCGGTAAGCTCGACAGCTTCCAGCGGGCGCTCGACAAGACCGGCGAGACCGCGGGCATCGACGCCTTCCAGCGGCAGGCCGCCGACGTGCTGGTCAAGGGCATTGCCGACGCCTTCGACGTCACGAAGGAAGACCCGAAGACGGCCGCCAAGTATGACACGGGCCACCTGTTCCGGATGGAGGACTACCACAAGGACGGGAAGCATTACAACAAACTGGTGAACCAGTCGCGGGTGACGAACCTGCTCGGCAAGCAGATGCTCCTGGCCCGGCGGTTGGTGGAACGCGGAGCCGGGTTCGTCACCGTGTTGGACTCGTGCTGGGACTTCCACGCCGACGGCAACAACCCCGGCTGCCCTCAGGGGATGGCGTTCCTCGGGCCGCAACTCGACCACGCGGTCGCCGCGTTCCTCGACGACCTGAAGGACCGCGGGTTGGAGGACAAGGTGCTACTGATCATCACCGGCGAGATGGGCCGCAGCCCGTCGAAGGGGAAGAACGGCGGCACCGGCCACCACGCGGACATCACCCCGTTGGTGCTGGCCGGCGGCGGGCTGAAGATGGGGCAGGTCGTCGGTCGCAGCGACAAGACCGGTTCGAAGCCGGCGACTCCGGCCTACCGCCCCGAACACCTGCTGGCGACCGTGCTTCAGACGGTGTTCGACGCACCGGCGGTGCGTACCAACCCGGCGCTCTTGCCAGCGGAAGTGGCGAACCTCGTGAACACAGGCACGCCGATCGCCGAACTGTTCTGACCAGCCACGCGTCACACCGAACAAGAGGGATTGCAGATGCTCACGATCTTCGACCGCGGGTGCGCCCACACCTGCCAGGGCCGCACCCGGCGCGAGGTCCTCCGCGTCGGCGGCCTCACACTGGGTGGGTTGACCCTCGCCGATCTGCTCGCCGCGCGGGCCGCGTCGGGCGACTCGTCCGAGCCGAAGGCGGTCGTCCTCTTGTTCCTCCAGGGCGGGCCGACGCAGCTCGAAACGTGGGACCCGAAGCCGGACGCGCCGCAGGAGACCCGCACCCTCGGGGACACGATCTCGACCGCGCTGTCCGGCGTGCGGTTCAGCGAACACTTCCCGAAGATGGCCGCGATGGCGAAAGAGTTCGCCTTCGTGCGGTCGTTCGCGTCCGGCAACGGCGGGCACACCTACCAAGCGGTCACCACCGGCGGGAACGCGGCCAAGGCGGCCATGAGCGCCGCGTACGCCAACCTCGCCGGCACCACCCACCCGCGCACCGGGCTCCCAACGAACGTACTGGTGCTTCCCGAGGCCGTGCGGGACGGACTGACGCTCCAGAACAACTTCGAGACGGGCGCACTGCCGACGCTCACGCAGCCCGGCGCGCTCGGGCCGCAGTGCGAGGCGTTCAACCCGTCCGGCGGGTCGAAGCTCAAGCAGGCCATGAGCCTGACCCTCCCGCGCGAGCAGTTCGACGACCGGCGGAAGCTGCTGGCCGACCTCGACGGGCTCCGCCGCGACCTCGACCGCGACCCGGCCGTCGCGCAGGCCGGCAAGTACCAGCAGCAGGCGGTAGAGGTCATCACCCGCGGCGTGACGGAGGCGTTCGACCTCTCGAAGGAAGACCCGAAGACGGTGGAGCGGTACGACACGAGCAAGCTGTTCAAGTTGGAAGACGCCACCCGCTGGCACGACATGAAGCGGGCGACGAACCTGCTCGGCCGGCAGATGCTCTTGGCCAGGCGGTTGGTCGAGAACGGCGTCGGGTTCGTGACCGTGTCGGACTGCGGCTGGGACATGCACGCGAACAACAACAGCCCCAAGAACATGGAGGGGCTCAAGTGGCTGGCCCCCCAAGTGGACCACGCCGTCGCAGCCTTCGTCGAGGATCTGAAACAGCGCGGACTGTCCGACCGGGTGCTACTGGTGGTGACCGGCGAGATGGGCCGCACGCCGAAGCTCAACAAGAACGGCGGCCGCGACCACTATGGGAACGTCACGCCCCTCGTTCTGGCCGGCGGTGGGATCAAGACCGGGCAGGTGATCGGCAAGACGGACGCCACCGCGTCGGCCCCGACGACGAAGGTGTACAAGCCGACGAACCTCTTTTCGACGGTGATGCACCACCTGTTCGACCTGGGCAAACTGCGGCTCCGCACGGACGTCCACCGCGACATCAAGGCCGCGGTCGAGAACCACGCCGTCATCGACGACCTGTTCTGATCCGCCCCGGAGTCACCCGGGCGGTTCATCACGCTGGCCCGCGCCGCAGCTGCGGGCCAGCGCCCGCTGAGCACGTTACTTTTCGGAGACCGTGATGCGTTCGCTTGCCCGCCTCGTGGCGCTCTGCCTCGCCGTGCCCGCAGTCGCCGCGGCACAGGAGCCGCCGAAGGCGGTCCCGCACCCGGAGGTCACGCAGGTCGATAAGGCGCTCAAGGGGCGGCTGACGGCCGAGGAGCAGAAGGCGCACATGAAGTGCCCCGACGGCTTCGCGGTCGAGTTGGTCGCGGCCGACCCGCTGGTCATCAACCCCGTCACGATGGCGTGCGATGAGAAGGGCCGCATCTACGTCAGTGAGAGCCACACCTACCGCTACGGCCCGGGCGGCACGCCGGTCAAGCCGGCCAGCAACCCGCTCGTGCGGCTCGACCCGAAGCCGGACGGTAAGGGGTACACCCGCACCGTCGTCGCCGAGGGGTTCGACGACCCGGTCATGGGCATCGCCGTGAAGGGCGACAAGCTCTGGGCCGCGGCGAACAACTACCTGTTCACCTTCGACCTGACCCCCGAGGGCAAGGCGGTCAACAAGAGGACGCTCGTCACGGACAAGAACAAGGCGTGGAACCCGTTCGGCATGTTCGTCCTGGAGTGGGGACCGGACGGGCTGCTGTACCTGAGCGTCGGCGACCACAACATCCACCTCGTCGGGCCGGGCGGCGAGCTGAAGGGCCGCGGGCGCACCGGGTTCGTCATGCGGATGAACCCGGACGGCACGAGCATGGAGCACCTCGTCCACGGGCTGCGGGTGCCGTACTCGTTCGAGTTCGACCCGTTCGGGCAGATGTGGCTGCTCTCCAACGGCGAGGGGAACCCGAACCGGTTCCTGCGGGCGATCGAGGGCGTCGATTACCACTGCTACAC
>SXGS01777530.1_pt1 | contig 12372 bp, 4 predicted proteins | sample 3174681 | NCBI WGS metagenome assembly SXGS01 (sample SAMN11356861, study PRJNA531348) | freshwater metagenome | isolation source: freshwater sample F1-80 | place: China: Fuxian Lake, Yuxi | collected 2017-12-25
ACTCGAACCACGGAAACGTCATTTGGTAAAGTGGACACGTCATTTGGTAAAGCGGATTCATTCATGCGACACTTATAGCGCGATCAATTTCTTCCGAGTAGGCCGCTTGATAAAAAATCACAACCTCTTCGGGTTAGTTTGCGGCGCTGAAGACTCGCTCGGCGTGTTGCCAATGCGATCGTGGCAACTCGCCCGCGACATCCAGCAGCATGACCGAGTCGATGTGGTCGAGCCCGTCTCGTTCGGCGGCGGTCCCTGCCAGTTGGCACAAGCGAACGATTTCACGCGGCGTGCCGCCACTCAGATCGAACAGCGTCTCGAAGGCGTCACGGTCGAATGTGTCGCGATGGCGGCCAGATTGGAGAAGCCACTCACGGACGAAGGTCACGGACTCTTGCCGGTCGAGGCAGGGCAACTCGATGCGCAGATCGGAGTGCTCCGCGAGTTCCGAGAGCAGCAATCCTCCACCCTCTTCGCGAGCGGCCGCCAAGACCGTCAAGCAGCCGTCGTTCGCGACGTCGAGATGCAGACAGCGTTCAATCAAGCCAATGCAATCCGCTTCTGCCCGATCCAGATGATCGAGCAGCAGCACGCTCAGCAGACGCGCCGAGTGCAGTGCGTGCCAATGATCCGTCACTGCTCGCCACAGAGTCGCATGTGACCAGCGCTCGGTTGGCCCCAGTCGCAGGGCGATGGCCAATTGCCAGAGCAAGTCATGCGAGTCGATCCCGAATAGATCAAGCGACGCAACCTCGCGGCCGAGTCGCTTCGCTTCACGAGCCGCAGTACTCAGGACGAGCGATTTTCCAGTGCCGGCAGGGCCGAGCATCAACCCAAAGCGGCGACGATGCTCGACCAGATAGCTCAGCCGAGCCAACGCCTCTTCGTGTGGCGGTGTCTCGATCAACCCGCCCCGACCGAGCGGGCCTTGCAACGCGAAGTCATTCCGTTCCCAATACCGCTCGTGCATTCGCGTTCTCCGTAGCCCGACACTCCAAGTCGGGTGCGTTCAAAACAACCCGACTCAGAGAGTCGGGCTACTCAAGTCCGTTTTCGGCAGAGGCTCCGGCATCGCATGACTCGCGCACAATCCGCACGACCAGAATCGCCGGTCGAACGCTTCTTCCTTCCGCAACCGCTACAGCTTGCCACCGTTGAGCAAGTCGCAGTCGAACTGGATGGTTCCGAGGCTCATCACCTCTTGCACGTTCTGCGAGCGAAAGCCGGTGACCGAGTCGGCTTGTTCAACGGTCAGGGAGACGAGGCCGTCGCGGAACTGGTGACCCATCGCAAACGCTCTGCCGAGCTAAGGATTCTCGATTGCTGGACGACGCCGGCCGAGTCCCACGAATTGATCCTCGCCACCGCTCTGCCGAAAGGAGATCGCGCCCGCTGGCTGGTCGAGAAGGCGACGGAACTCGGAGTGACGCGAATCATCCCGCTGCGGACGACTCGCAGTGTGGTCGAACCGGGCGAGGGAAAGATGGACAAGCTCTCGCAGGCTGCCATCGCTGCGTGCAAACAGTCCGGACGCTCACGTCTGCCGCGACTCGATTCGCTGACGGCGTTGTCCGACGTGCTTCGCGAATTCTCTTCGCCGTTGCCGACTCGAGTTCTCTTGCTGGCCGATCCGCACGCCGAGCGAACTGTTGGCGAATTGCTCGCGACAGTCGGACGTCGCACTCCAACAACGATCTCATTGGTCGGCCCAGAGGGCGGGTTCACCGACGCCGAGCACTCCGCGTCCATCGCCGCCGGGGCAATTCCGGTGCGGTTGGGTTCGCACATCCTGCGCATCGAAACGGCGGCGCTGGCGATCAGCGCGGCTTGGGCTCTTCACAGTTCGCCCAACAAACCGGTGTGAGCGCACGAAAAAACCTCGCGGTGTGTCTCTCGCACCGCGAGGTTCGTATTTGCTGGTGAGGTCTCTCAGTCTCAATTCAAAGAAACGCCAGCTCAGCTCTCAAAAATGAAAAGGGAGTGCCCTCCGCAATCGCTCGGGCACTCCGCGAGCCTGACGAGGTCACCTCCACCGCTCTCACACAGGGGAGGCTCACAACGGGGGACAACCACGTTGCGTCAGCGCTCGAATCGGTCTCGCCGCAGACAGCGGGGGTCCAAAACCGGAGAGAGAAGTTCACGATCAGAGATCGCAAAATGTTTTGGAGCACCGCCCGTCTGCGAGGCGAATCAACATCGCCGATCAATCGCAGTGTTCGTGCCAGAACGAGCCGTTGCCGAACCGCCACAGTCGCAGAACCCCTGTTGCCACTCGACAACACGACGGCAGATGCGTCACGGACTCGTGGCTCGGCAAGGAGTTGCAGTCACCACGTCAGGAAACTTCAGAAGACTTCGATGACCGCTTCGCCACGCTGCCGATCAAGTCTCCGAGACGACAGCGCTAAGGTCGATTGACAACTTGTTAATCCCAAGCGTTGTTGATCACGAACACTCTGGGCTGATTCCGGCTCTCACTGACATCGCGCGCTAAGATTCTGAAACGCCGTGAGCAGGCGGCTGCGCATCGGGTGCCGAGTTGGTGAAGTGGTAGAGAAAAATCCCCGCCGCGATGGCGACGTTCAGCGAGTCGGCCGCTCGCATCGGAATCGTCAGCCGCCGATCGCACAGGTCCAACCATTCCGGGCCGAGACCATTCGCCTCGTTGCCAAACAGCAACGCAAGCTTCGCCGGTCGGCGGGCTTGGACCAGCGGTTCGGCGTGTTCCGTAGCCCGGACGCCTACGTCCGGGAGTCCGGACGTAGGCGTCCGGACTACGTCATCCGTCGGATCGTCGTTTTCGACGACGGTCGCGGCGAGTTGCACCTGCCACTGCGACTTCAATCGCTGCAAGTCCGCATTCAAGTCGCGGCTGCACACGATCGGCAGCGTCAGTGCGTTGCCCATCGAAACTCGCAGCACTCGGCGAGAAAACGGATCGGCACTCGCTGGTCCCAGCAGCATCGCGTCGATGCCGAAGGCAGCTCCGAGGCGAATCAGCGTGCCGATGTTTTCGGGATCGTTCACGTCAGGGCAGACGATGAACGTCATCTGCTCGCCGCCGCGAGCCATGATTTCGTCGAGGCTTGGATTCGGCTTGCGTCTCGCGCACGCCATCGCGCCGCAGTGAAAGTTGTAGCCGACCAATTCAGCGGCCAGCGTCTGCGGCATCACAAAAGTTGGCACGTCCGGCCGCAGCCACGTCGAGAATTCTTCAATACGGCCTTCGGTGAGCAGCATCGACTCAACGACGTAATCGGTCGCGAGCAAGCGTTTCACTAGCCGAGCACCCTCGGCAACAAAGCGGCCTTTCCATTTGGAATGCCGAGTCGCTTTGACGTCGCGAAAGACGACGAGTCGCGGGTCGTCGAGAGTTTGAATCGGAATCAGCGGCATCGCGAAATAGTAGGCCACACTCTCCGTGTCCGGAATCGTCGGAACGCCCGGACGTGGAGTCACTACTGGGTGGCACAGCTTGCTTCTCTTTGGACCGGGGACAAGGGTAGCCCGCCGGCTTGAGCACCTCGGCCATCGTCGCACACTGCCGGTTGAGGTCTCCGCGATAACCGTTGTGCCCGCGATCCTCCATCATGTGCCCAATGCCCGCCTGATGCGGATGCAATCCGGTGAGCAACGCCGCTCGCGTCGGGCAGCACCGAGCCGTGTTGTAAAACTGAGTGAACCGCAGCCCACCCGCCGCCAGCGTGTCGAGGTTCGGCGTCTTGATCTCGCCGCCGGAGCAGCCGAGGTCCGAATAGCCCATGTCGTCCGACATGATGACGACGATGTTCGGCTGCGAACTCTCCGCTGCCAGCAAGCGGTTCCAAGACAAGATCAAAAGCACAACGGTCACGAGTTTTGGAGAAGTCAGCGGCGGTCGAAGTCTCATTCGTCGTCTCCCTAAATTCGTCGTACCCTTCTCCTGATTTGAAGAAAGGGTACGACGAATTTAGGGAGACGACGAATTGGAGGGAACGCCCCAGGCTCTTCTCAGAACATTGCCATCACGGTAGGCGCGGATTGCATTGACCCCGGCACGCTCGGTTTGCTGCAAAGGCACGCCAGGACAAGCAACGAACGACTCGTCACTTCTCCTCTCGCTCTTGCTTCCATTCGATACGCGGCGAGCGATATGTGATGACGGTCTCCCTGGTTCCGGCCGGATCAATCAACCGAACGGCACGCAGCAACGACGTCTGTTGGTCCAAAATGACCGTCAAATGTTGATAGGATGACGCTTCATCATCCGTCGGCTGGAGAACGAGCCAAAGCTCGTTGTCATCTCGTCGAGTGATCTGGATCTTGTGCTGCGATTCCTTCACTGGCGGAAGAAAGCACGGAACGCGAGTGAATTCCGCGAACCACTGCGCTGCGACGTTTCCCCAAAATCCCTTCGGACGCGGCGATTCTTGGGGGACTCGAAGTGAGTTTCGTTTGCCTGGAGAACCTTCTGCAAGTCGTCCGTCTTCCCATGTGATCATGTCACCTTGACGGCTCCAAGTCTCAGACTGACCCGCCTGAATGCGAAACGACGTGAGTTGGCCATTGTCCCAATGCTTTCTCTGTTCGGTCCCAGATTCCAAATTGGCCTTCGGTCGAAGCTCGAGTTGCCATGAGTCAGTTCCTTGCCAACGGAAAGTTCCCTCTCCGCGTTTCACCAGGTTGAAAACATAGTCGTATTCCCAACGGGAGAGCTCTGCTTCATACGAAGCTAAACGATCTGTGGACTCCCGCCATCGCTCGACTGCTTCGGCCGCCTGCTGAGATTCTGAATCCGTGATGCGATCAGCTTGGTTCGGGGCTGGTTTGGAAGTCCCGCGATCAGCGCGAGTGTTCTGCTTCGGTTCCGGTTGGCCGGTGAGACACATCAGGGCAAAGCTGGTCCCGATGAGTTCGGTGTTCTCGCCGGCTCCAGTTCCGGACCAACTGCCGTTGGGGCCTTGTTGGTCCAGCAGCCGTTTCGTCGAATCGGCAGTCCAGCCGAGCTTGTCGAACTGAGTCTGGCCGCTCACATGCCCTGCTCGTTCCAGGCAATGAAGCGCATAGAGCGTGGCCGGCACCGTTCCTTCGATAAGCAACTTTTTTTCGAGGTACTCCGCCGACCTTAGAAGAGCTGCGTCGCGAGCTTTCCTTTGCTCATTTTGAGGCAAGTACCGATTGGCTGACGCCAAACCGGCCACGCCGGCCAGGGTCATCGACAGACTCGCTTGCCCCGGCCCCGAATAGCCCCAGCCTCCCTCCGCGGTTTGAGTGGTGAGGTAATACTCGCTGACTCGCTGCCACGTCTCGGCCTGCACGTCGAACCCTGCTTTCTTCGCCGCGAGCAAACTCATCACGGCGAAACGAGTATTCGATCCGTCGCCGCTTCCGACCGAACCTGCCTGGTAACTCCAGCCGCCTTGTACCAGTCCGACGGCGATCTGAGTCTTCTCGAGCCACGCCACGTTCTGTCGAATCAACTCCGCATCCTCTTTCGGCGATGCGGAGCAAAAGACCATCGTTTGCAACGCGACCGTGTAGGTCTTGTCCGGCTTGATCTTCCGCAGGGAGGCCAACGCTTTCTGAATGACCGCGTCCTCGGGCTTCACGCCAGCTTGCAGCAAAGCCAAGGTACACAGCGACGAAACACCGCCGTTCATACTCGGTTGAAGCTCCCGCCACAGACCCCCTTCCGCTTGCTGACCCTTCAAGAACGCGACGGCGCGCTCAATGGCTTGCGCTCGGCGCGGGTCTCCCGACCCCGCCGCTTCGTCCGACCGCAGGTCTCCCTTCGTGGTCTTTTCGACGTTCTTCTGTTCGCGTTTCGCGTCGTCTTCCGAATCGGGGAGACCTTCGGTCGGGTTCTGGGCGGGGTCGGGAGACCCGCGCCCAGCGCGCTCAGCGCTGGGAGGCTCGCGACCAGCGGCGGGTGCCGGTTGCCCGACGAGCGGAATTGCTCCTTCTGCCAGCAGTGCATCGACGAGCGATTTGTCGATTAGCGCTTCCGTAGCGAGCTTGCGGAGTTCGGGTTCGTCGGCCGGATCGCGTTGATAGTTTTCAACGCACATACGAGCCAGTTGCCTACGATGCTCGACCATCTGCCGAACGAACTCGGCCTGACGGCGAGCTTCCAGTTGAGCGTCGAGCTCTTTCATGCGATCGGCTCGCTGTTCGGAGGACTCACCCTCGGTGTCGCCGATTTTCAAGACGATCGCACGCTCCGGCGCGTCCTTCGGCAGTTTGAGCAACGCAATTTCACGATAACCGGTGAGCCACAGCTTCGCGGCGTTGCGACGTTGCTCGGCGAACGACGTCGTAGTGGGGTCCACCAGTGCTGCTGAACCGACCAGTGAAAACAGACTCGCTCGCCGAATCGGATCGACGTCGAGCTTCAAAGCCGCCAGGCAATACTCACGCACGCGAGCGTTGTGTGCGACGAGATCCCACTTGGCAAAGTAGTGGGCCAGATGATGCCCGACGCGCGATCGCAGTTCTTCAGAACCCTTGGGGTTCATCCGGTCCCGTCCCAACTCATCCAGGAGTTCGAGACGTTTTGCGAGGGGGAATCGTTGGTCCTCGCGGACGTTCTGCAACTGCGCGTCGATCTCCTGCAAGATGGCCGAATGGCTTCGGCTTTCCGGGACGAATTTCAACGCCTTGCGAGCAACGGTGCGTTGAGCTTCATCACCAGAAACCGAACGGCGGAGCAAACGATCTCGAAATTGTTCGCTGTAATCGTTAGTCGCGTAGGCGGTGATGACCTGCGCCGCTGCCGGCCATCGCGATTCGTCCGCAGAACCAAGTTCGTCGAGCAGGACGTCCAGCGCATCGAGATGATCCGATTCGAGCGGCAGCAAATAGGACGCGGCTAAGACTCGGCAGCGGGGCGAATCGTCTTTCAGCCGCCGCCGCCAGGACGAGAGAAAAGGCTGCGACCGACTCTCTGATCTCGCTCGCTGCAGCGCGACAAAACGTGTTTCTTCGTCGTTGTCCGCCATCGCGAGGATCGCCAGTTGCTCGTAGGACGGTCGATCTCTCGGAAGTCTCAGTGCGAGACTGCAAGCCCGCCGGAACTCCACCGTCGACGTCGGGAAGATCGCCAGCAACTCGTCAAAGACCTTCGGATGGAAATTGGACAGCGTATTGATCCACTGTTCGCGCACGCATTCGTCCTTGTTGTGCCAAGCCTCTAGAAACAGCGGCCAAGTGCTGAGGTCGTCGCGACCGATTGCCAGCAACGCCTGCCAAGCCGCTTGACGCACGATGCGGTCTGCCGACTTGGTGAGCTTTTCCAAATCCGGCCGCGCGCGAGCGATCTCTTCAGATCGAGCCAACGCGAACGTCGCATGTCGTTGCACCACGATATCTGAGTGAGACAGCAATTTCTTCACTGCCTCGAACTGTTTGGCTTTCGATTCTTGACTGTCTTCGCCCGACAGCTTGCGGCCCAGAAGCCAGCCTTCCCAGGGGAGCGCCGCATCCGCTGCTTTCAGTTTGATCAGGGTCTCCGCAAAACTTTCTGGAACGGGATGCCCCAACCGCCGCACTTCGTCCGGCGTTGTGATTCGCAGTTCTCCCGCCTCCACGAAATAGCTCAGTCGCTGAGCATGGAGAATCCGCAACAACGTCGCCCCCAGATCCTCGCCAGTGGATGTGAAGGTGACGAGAACGTTGCCGAGTACTTTGGCTCGTTCCCTCAACGACGCATCCAGCGTGATTGGGATGTTGTGATAGTCGCGGAGGTAAATCAGCAGGTCGCGAAACGGCGTCTCGGCGAAGGCCACGTCGGTCAGTTTTTGCAGCTCTTCGCGGACTCGCCGATTGGCCGCGTCAACTTTGGCATTCTTGTCTTCAGGCTGAGCGGCGGGTTGCGGAACTCTTGGCAGCGGTCTCGGCATCTTTGGCGTTTCGATGAACCGTTGATTCCAGTTCAGAACCTCCGCTGCTTCGAGCTTCAGTCGGCTCGGTTCGTACTCCAATTCGATTCTTGATTCTTCGCCCGGCTTGATCGTGACGACGAGCTTCTTCTGCAAGTAGCCGACTCGCTCGTGCCACACGCGGAGCTCATGCTCACCCGGCGGCAGGCCGTTGATCGAGAAGCGTCCGTCCGCATCTGTCACCGCCGCGAACGGGTGATCGAGCGGCAACAAATACGCGCTCATCCACGGATGCATGTTCGAGCCGACTTGAATCGGCAAGTTCTCGGCGACGTTGAATGCCGGAACAGCCAGCCGCGTCTCCGGCGGCACGAGCCGATTCTCCGCAACGTTCTTGAGTGGCATCGTGCGAAAATTCAGTTGAGCCTTGTCAGCATTCACGAACTCCAACGGCTGACCGACACGCACCAACGCCAAATGAGGCACAAATCGCCCACCGCTCGATGTCAGCGCGAACGCCTTGCGCGGATCGCCCGCAGTTTCCTGAATCGGAAACTTCGGCCTCCACAAATACACAAACACATTCGCCAAGCCGCCGTCCTTCGAGAACACCAACGACTCATCCAACACCTTGCCGGCCGGGACAACCACTTTCTCCAGATCCGGCAACGGCTTCTCGGTCTTGAGCCGCACTCGGCCAACGAACCGGCCTGTAGCTTCGCGCATGTCAGCGTTTGGCAGGATCAGCTTTGCGAAGAACTCGTCGATCTCGTCGTGGACGTCTTCATGCTGGCGGATGATCAATGAGTTGGTGGGGAGATGCGGTTCGATCGTTCCCTTGCCTCCGGTGGATTTCCAACTTTCCGGGCGGATGGATTTCTGGAGGCGGTTGGCCAAGTCGTCGGCTGGCGTACTGATGGGATAAAGGACGGCAACGAAACCGCCTTGCGCAGTCTGCTCGTCGGTGATCCGGATGACCTCATTCCGAATTTGAAACCGGAGTTTCAACGGTTTGCACAGGCCATCGAGAATGTCTCGCAGCGGCGCGTCTTTTTGACTCAAAGTCACTCGCTGTTTGGAGCGAACTCCAACGGCGTGTAATCCGCTCTCGTCCAGCACCACGTTGGCATCGGCCGCGGTCGCGATCTTGCGAACAGCGTCGAGCAGCGCGACTTCGCCCAACTCCAATGTGAAACGCTGTGCGAGCAGCTTTCGCAATCGTAGCGATTCCGGCGTGGGTGGACGCGGCAAGACGTGCGTCAAAAAGCGGTCCACCTCGTGTTGGATCGACGGAACATGTCGAACGACGAACTCTTCGCGGCTCGCATGGAGTCGAATGCTGCCAGGACCACCCGCGACGTCCCAGCTCTTCGGTTCGACGAAGGATTGAATCGCGTCCTTCAGCCCGCTCATCTTCGCTTCATCGGCCAAAGTCTCCCCGAGATCGAGCTGCACCTCGACCGGCGTCTTGGCGATGCGCGCTGCACTCGTCACAAGCAACGTCTCATTCTCGATCAAGTACCCAAGTTGGATTGGTTGCAAGAGGAGCTGCAAGGCAATGGCTGTCGAAATGCCATCCACGCTGATCGACACCGGAGTGTCGGTACCAATCCCGCTCTCCTCCAATGCGTCTGAATGCAACCGAACATCGATCTTCGCTTCTCGTCCGATGTGCTCGATGACCTGAGAAAGCGGAGCATTCTCCATGGCCAGCGAAATTCGATTCTGAAGTCTTTCTCGCACTGAATTGCGTTTGACCTGCGCTCGGCGCGGGTCTCCCGACCCCGCCGCTGCGTTGGACCGCAGGTCTCCCTGATTGGTTTTCTCACCATTCTTCGCTCCCCGTCTCGAGTCGATTCGCGAGTCGAGGGGAGGTTTCGCTGAATTTAGGTCAGGGGGACGAGGCTCGAGTCGACCGCGCAGTTCCGAAAGGAGGCCGTGGCCAGCGACGTTACCCTTGGCATCGACAAGGACGTAATACGGATACACGCCAGTTGGGTAGCCACCGACTTTCGGATTGTTCGCGTCAACCTGCGAATCTGTGGCGACAAATGTCGGAACGACGAAATTCTGGTCACGGAGGAAAGTCTCGACGACTCCGGAGGAGGTTCCGGACGGGTGCATTCCGACGATCGAGACACCGCTCTCCGACAGTTGTTTGAGCAGTGGCACGTCGATCCTGCGTGGATAGCTCCACATCGCCCAGAAGTGCAACAGATATTGCTTGCCGGTGAGATCTGGGCGTTCGCCGCCCACCCAACCGTCGGCCGGCAATTGCGGCGCTGGCTTGCCGACCATCGCTGCGATCGCCTGTTCCATCCGTTTGAAATCGACCTGGCGTTCGAGGAGTTTTCGAGACTCGCGGTCAGCCCATTCGCGGATCTCGTGATCGGTCCGGTTGGGACTTTGGATGTCGCGATATTCGACCGCCACGCTGAACCGTTGATCTTGAACTTTGTCGCCGTCTTTGGGCAACAGTTCGGCGTAACGTTCGGCGAGGTCACGATCCGTCCGGACCCTTTCCACTTTGAGTTCCGAACGCTTCAGCTTGCTCTTTCCTTTGACGGTGTCGGACGCATGCGTGAAGGTTCGGACTTCGAAGAACGGCAACCACACACCCGGCGAGACTTCGCGGTAGTCATCGAACTGCGCGAGTTCGTTCACTCTGGAGTTCGCCGGGAAATCCGCAGCACGTCGCTTGTTCCAAACGAGTGAAACTTGTCGCTTCTGATCCGCGTTCGCCTCACTGTATGACCACTGCGCATAATCAAACTGAGTCGCGAACTTTCGGCCGGCAATGCGCTGAACTTCGTCCGAAATCCTCCATGTCTCGTCGATTGGGCCCCCCTTGGGATAATAGATGGCAACCCCGCGAAGGTGTCCTGAATCCTGTCCAATCCAGATCCGCTGGGCATGGAGAGCCGACTCCACAATGTCACAGAGTTCGTCACCAAACTGCTCGACTCCCAGATGCTTCCAAGTGGCCTTTTCGGGTGGGATGACGGTCATTGGCTGGTGCCCGGAATGCACCATGTCTCCCCACCAAAACCGGTGCACTGGCAGCCGCAGATAGCCGTATTCAAATAGATGAATGGAATGCCTCCAGAGCATCTCCGGTCCTGAGTGTCGCGTGAATGTCAGCACGGATCTGTCTGACGTCTCATTGCGGCTCCACCCCTCTGTTGCTGTCCAAAAACAGAAGGACAAGATTCCGGCGGGCTTTGACTCGTCATACCGGTGTTCCGAAAGGAATCGTTTTTCATCCCACGCCAAGGTTTCGCCAAACCAGCCATACCAATCCTCATCGAGGGCCAGCGCTGTCAGTCCTTGCTTGTGCTGATCAAGCGAGGGGTCGTCGATGGCACGCATCGAATCCACGATGCCGTGCCGATAATGCACTCGGTAACTGAATCGTGGCAGCTTGCTGATCGCGGCGGCCTGCGCGTGCGCACGCAAGGCAAGCTGCGTGGCGAGTTGATCCTTGGGATCGATCACCTCGCCGGCCTGTCGCTCATTGGCGACGGACTCGCGCTCGGCGCGGGTCTCCTGACCCCGCCGCTGGGTTGGACCGGAGGTCTCCTCTTTTGCTTCAGTTGATTCCGTTGGCATAGGTTGCGGGTCGTTCGGGAGACCTGCGGTCGGCTTGTCCGGCGGGGTCAGGAGACCCGCGCCGAGCGCTCCGGCCATTGTCAGCAACACGAACGACAAGAGGCCCGCGACCCAGCCGGTTGGCCGACGCTGTTGCTCGGCTTGACCGAGCAGGCGAGCGACTCGTGTCAGTAGACTTCCGCCGCTCGATGACATTGCCAAGCCGAGTTTCGGAGCACGCAACTCTTCCAGCGCGACGAGCGCTTTCGCATACGTCAGGCCATCGCCACAGACCTGCACGGCGAGGTCGTCGCAGCAGTGTTCCCGTTCGACGCGGATGCGGTGCGAGATCCACCAGACGGCGGGGTGATAGAACAGCAGCGTCTCGACCACCGTTTGCAGCAGGTTGATGAGGTAGTCGTGTCGCCGCACATGCGCCAGTTCGTGAGCGAGCAGCGCTTCGAGTTGCTCGGTCGTCAGTCCTGTCATCGCGCTGGCTGGGAGCAGGATCATCGGACTCAGCCAGCCGATGACCGTTGGGACTTCGACGAGCGCCGACTCAACCAGCTTCACCGGGCGAGAGACTCGCAGCCGCTCGGCCGAGCGGCGGAGCAATGTTTGCCATGAGTCGCTCGCTGGCAGGGACGAGCGACGACGCAGACGCTGCACGCTGAGCCAACCGGCGAACAAACGGAGCGACAAAACGGTCACACCCAGCAACCACACGGCGACGATCCAGCCGAGATGCCGCTCCATGAGCGACCGATTTTCTTCCAGCCACGAGGGCTGGGGTTCGCTCGGAGTTGCGGAAGCCGCTTGCGTCCTCGATCCGATAGGAACTGTCTCGCCAAACATGGTCAGTGTTGCTTGGCCAAAGTCAAGACGTTCCGCCGTCGCTGTTGCAGTCGCCGTAGGGTGGGGGGGGGGG
>SXGS01310409.1_pt1 | contig 12370 bp, 13 predicted proteins | sample 3174681 | NCBI WGS metagenome assembly SXGS01 (sample SAMN11356861, study PRJNA531348) | freshwater metagenome | isolation source: freshwater sample F1-80 | place: China: Fuxian Lake, Yuxi | collected 2017-12-25
CCACCAATCCCCGGATTACACGGTACCGCAAAGCACGCCAGCTGCCGTAATTATTGAGTGACTGATTGCCAAGTGCCCCAGCCCAGATGAACATTTGACGCGCCAGAAAGTGGGAATTGACGCGCCATAACTTACCGATGAACAAACAAGACCAACCGGCGTCAGTTGCCCTGCTTTACGGCATCTGCCGCGCAATCGACCAACTCCCATCCGTTTGCAGAGTGTACTTAAAGCGATCGTGCTGGCGGTTGGGGCGGCCCTGCCAAAACTCGAAGCTGTGCGGCGTGACGCGATAGCCGCCCCATTGATCCGGCAGCGGTATCCCGCCATTTGCAAACCTGGCTTTCATTTCCACAAACTTCGTTTCAAGCAGCGCCCGCGTCGATATAACCTCGCTCTGCCGTGAAGCCCAAGCGCCAATCTGGCTTTCGCGTGGCCGGGAAAGAAAATACTTCAGCGATCCGGCGGCCGAAATTTTTGGGCGCTGCCTGTGGCACTCACCTGCCGCTCAAGCGCCAGCCACGGAAACAAAAGCGCAACCTTGGAATTAGCCGCCAGATCACGGGCCTTGGCACTTTCGTAGTTGGAGTAAAAAACAAAACCGCGCTCATCGAAGCCTTTGAGCAGTACGGTGCGCACTGCCGGCCGTCCGCTAGCATCCGCTGTAGCAAGTGTCATTGCATTCGGCTCGATCACTTGCGTTTCAATTGCCTCGCGCATCCAGTGGTCAAACTGTGCAAATGGGTTTGCATCCAAATCGGGCAGATCCAGCGACCGCGCGGCATAGTTCCGGCGCATCACCTCCAGTTGCATAGTTGTAGTCATAGTACTTTGCTTGTCTTACATGCAGATTTTACTGCACGCCACATAGCGCGCGTGAAGGTAGGAAATTCATCACTTCGCCGCCTTAAAACGAAAGCTTGCTTCCGGTCAGTCCGCAGACTACGGCCGTAGGTACGACCCGGTAGAGCAGCTGTCCGGGCCAAAAAGCGTTTCACGGCCAGCTAAAGTTCATCGGGAACTTTAGCGTCTGCGAAACGGAGAGCCGCCAAAAATATCGGATGCGGCCTTTCCAGCCGCGCAAGAAATACTCGAGACTAAAGGCGTACCCGCATTAGAGGGGGTATAGACCACGCCGTACAACGCAAACGCACCGCTCTGTATGAAGCGCTCATGATATCTGCGCTTCATTAAATTCTTCCCCGGTGTGGCCCAGTGCAACACAATTAGTTTCAAGCCAACGCAACAACAAAACCACAAGACCGCTCCCTCATCATGGGATTAATAACAGAAGATCACCTCAGATTTCCCCGAATCAGAAAGTTCGAATAGACGATCATGCTCGTACAAAATGTGAGTCCCGTGATATACGCAACGAGGATTGCCCAGACCGACACTCTTCAACAACGCTGCGGAATTCTCGGGGTCACAGTCAACTACTATAAATTCTTTAGAGAGGCGCTTATTTTAGCAGGCAGATCGCTGTCAGAACGACAAACGAACCCAAAACATCAAGTAAAAAAACACTTTCCAATTGCACTCATATTTTACAGCCTGAGGAAACAGGAGAGCTCGTTTCCATAAGGCAAAGGACATTCAGGCACCGATACAGCAAAGTCCATCACTTAATTTTACAAAACCTGTGAACTTTTTACACGAAACCACAACCCATCCTTCTCTTAGGGATGTGCTTATCCTACCTAGCCAATTACGAAACGCCTTAAGCAAAAGCAACTTCTCTGGCAATAGCGGGCGCCCGAACCCAGTGGCTCTCACACCATATTGAGGCAAGGTAGCATCGCCGGGAGAGAACATGTGTATTCATGCACAAACAATCCTACAACTAGCCGATTAATCGCTATTCGTCCAAATACCCCTACTCATTACTAAAGTCAACCTCTTCAACCTTCATAATTACCCGTATGAACTGATCGGTACCCCTATCCTACCTCAGTTCACTAATTTACCCTTCCTGATTTTTTCGCAATAATCCATCAGTCGCACTGTATCTAACTTTCCAAATATTAGAAGCCCTGATCGAAGCTATCCTTCTTAGCACGATACTCAACCCAAGCTTTCTGCAAATCAGCCAGCGTCAAACCTTAGTTCAAGCCGTGGCGAAATTGCCAGCCGTGCACATTGCAAGCTAAGACATCTGTGGGATCAGACGGATAGGCAAGGGAATTCCTCGGGAGCGCACTAGTGATGTCGACCACCAAAACTTATGGGGCAGCAGGATTGAGAGGTAGCAAACCTAATAGGCATGGCGGGGGAAGGCAGAGTCGCAACCGGTGATTAAACGTGGAAAATGCAGATACTTGTGCTGCAAACCCAAATCACTCAAAAAGCAGGCCACGCAATAATGGTCAGGTTTCCAGTTTCGGTGTTGCAGTTCGGGCGTGACACGGCTTTAGCCGCAAATCAGAAACTAACCCAACACCTCTCGGATCGCTTCCATGAGCATTTCATCCTCCGTTGTTAACGAATGAAATGTGGGGCATGCGAAAGAAGTCCAATGCTTCAAGACCCAATTTCAAAGGGCAGTAACGCATCATAAAACCACCCATAGTGCGATTTTGTGCGGTCGCGAACTCGACAGCATCGAGGATTGATAACAACTTCCAATTTTGGGCGCAACTTGGGAGCCAATCCTTCCAAATAAGAAATGCGGACTTTTAGCGGGACAGCCTTTTCGTTGCACTGAAAGACGCTGGCGGCTTCGCACGCAAAATGAAATTTCAAGTCCGATATTTATTCCGCCTTGAGATTGTGTTCTTGGCAATCATCGGCGCCTGTCTTCCACCCACTAACGATCTGCAACACCTCCTAAACCTTTATGTCTGCGGTGACCTAACTATGTTCGGTAGTAAATTATATTCTTGCTATGAGGCATGCCAATCGCACCTTGTTTTCCTCTCGGGTACATTTTTTTAGTCTACGGCCCGGCCCGACTTTTGTAGATCTTCATTAGATCTAAGTACTACCTCCGCGCTACAAACGGAAGGATGGCATCACTCGCGGTCACAATATCCTCCGAGCTGTTGTAAAGATGTGGAGAGAAGCGGACACTATCTCCCCGGATTGAGGCCTTTACACCAGCGTCCTCTAGTCTTACACGAACTCCGTCTATGTCCTCAACTGGCGCACAGACTAATGTTGAGCCTCGGTATCTGACACCAATCTTGGCAGCTAAAACCCGAGACAAGTCAACGACGTTAGCCAATGACCCAGCAGCCTTCCATTCCGCGACAAGACGCAAACTAGTCAGTGCGCCGATCCAGGCTATCCAGCCCATAGAAACATCAAATCTAGCAGCATCTTCCGCTAGAGTAAGTGGGCCGCCAAAGTACCGCTCAAAAGGCCGGTCTGCGGCACGCCAACCTGCATTGAGCGGCTGAAGATCAGCCCAGCGCGCTTCCTTCACGTAGAGAAACGAAACACCACGGGGACATAGCAGATGCTTGTAAGCAGAGCAAACAAGATAATCAATTCTGTTTACAAAAGCTTCGAGCGCAAAAAATGGCACAGCCTGTGTCCCATCCACAAGTACACGCGCACCCACAGCCTCCGACCGGTCACAGATCGCAGAAATATCTGCAACCCGGCCAGTCTGCATTTGCACAAGACTTGTGGCAACCAACGTAGTTTCCGGTCGAATTGCGCTGGCAAGATCATTAAATGGAACTTGCCTTACTCGAGCGCCACGCCGTTCTGCAACCAGCATCGGAAATAGCGTGGAGGTGAATTCATCAGCGGGCACGACTACTTCGTCATCCGGAGTTAAACCAGCAGCAACCAATCCTATTCCTACGGAACTCTGCGGTATCCGCGCGATTTCAGCCTCGCGCGCGCCGATCAAGTAAGCAAAGTGCCGTCGTGTCTCGTCAGCAGGCTCCTCCCAGTCTGTGCGCCACGAAGCAGTACCGGACTGCCATGCGTGAATAGCAGCGGTCATACAATCCACGGTTGGCAGTGGGGGCAGCCCATAGCTTGCCGTATCCAAATAAACTGATCCGGTCGCTGGCTGAAAAAGTGATCGAATCCGCGATAATTCAGAAGTGATCATTAGACCCAACTAAACTTACTACCGCCAAAATTAATACAGTGCGTCTTGAGATGCGTGAAAGTATTGAGCGCCTCGACGCCCAAATCCTCACCTAAACCCGAGAGCTTATGCCCCTCATACGGAACATTCACAGGTAGATAGTGTGGGCAGTTTGTCCAAATGATGCCTGCATGCAGTCGTTCTGCTACTCGGAAGGCTCGTTGAAGGTCGTTGGTCCACACAGTTGCCGCCAATCCATACATTACATTATTCGCAATCTGAATTGCCTCATCTTCATCTTCAAAAGTAAGTACCGACAGCACGGGACCAAATATCTCTTCCTTGGCAATCCGCATCTCAGTCGTAACATCCACGAACACAGTAGGCTCTATAAAGTAGCCACCCGACACAGGCACGCTTGTCCTGCCACCGCCCAGCACCAACCGCGCACCCCCTCTAAGCCCCTCCGAAATATAACTTGTGACTCGATCGTGCTGTTCAGCAGAAATCAGTGGCCCCAACTGAGTGGTCGCGTCAGAAGGGTTGCCAACCCGGATTGCAGCTGCACGAGCAACAATCGCGTTGATAAAGCGGTCCGCATACTTGCGTTGAACTAATAACCGGCTGCCGCTGGTGCAAATCTGACCCGTATTGTAAAACGCGGTGAAAATCGACCCTGCAATAGCCTGCTCTAGATTTGCATCCTCGAACAGGATGTTCGGGGTTTTGCCGCCCAACTCCAAGTGGACACTTTTCACGTGCTCCGCAGCGGCGCGTAGTATCGCCTGGCCAACAGCGGTGGAGCCAGTAAAAGTCAGTTTAGGCACATGCGGGTGGGCGACCAGAGATGCGCCGGTCGTCGGACCATCGCCGTGGACCACATTAAAGACGCCGGCAGGGATACCTGCTTCGAGGGTCAAGCGCGCAAGGTAAGCGGTTGACAGGGGAGTCTGCTCCGCCATCTTGAGCACTATGCTATTTCCAACCGCGAGAGCTGGCGCAGTCTTCCAGCACGCCAGTAGGAACGGATAATTCCACGGTGAAATTGCACCGACCACACCGTATGGCTCACGCTTCGAATATACAAAGTAGCCGGGATCAGCAGGATAGGTATGACCATCCGGCAGCTCGGCGTGGCCCGCAAAATAAGTAACGAAATCGGCAGCTAAATGAACCTCACCCGTCGCTTGGGCTAAAGGCTTGCCTGTGTCCGAGGACTCAATAGCACCAATGATGCTTGCGTGGTCATGGATGAACATCCCCAGGACGCGCATCCGCTTGGCTCGCTCGCCAGGTGCCAGCTTCGCCCAACAGCCTGCCTCAAAAGCCGCGAGGGCTGCCCCAACAGCGCGGTCGACATCACCTGACTCACCGAAAGCGACCTGCGCTAGCTCCACGCCGGTCGCCGGATCCACTGAAGCAAAAGATCGACCAGATATCGAGTCAACCTCCTGGCCATCAATAAAGTGCTTCACATTACCAATGCGTTCCATAGTTAGCATATTTTGTATTCCACTCCTTGCATCTTATTTACAGGTAGGTTAAAGACCGATCAAACACAAATACTGACCAATCAGGCCGCTGCACAAGACGCAGCCCGCTTACGTGCATTTTCCTCATGGAGCAATCGAGCATGCGCAGGTTCACGCTCAGGCGCGCGCAGTAGGCTTGTAGCGTGGCAACCGATGGCTTAGTCAATCTCGACCCTATCAAATTCCATTAGTAACTCTCGCAAGGGGCAATGACTTACTCCTCATGTAGCTATGGATGGAAATGTCGTCGCTTGGAGGAAGCCAAGGAAATTTTTTATCCAAGTAGTGCCCCTTGGGGGCGAGAAAAGGCGCCCGAGCCAGCCGAGTAGCATCAAGGTATCAAAGCAATGATAGACACAATCTACTTGATAATATACTTTTATAACCTCAATCTTGTCAAGTTAGTTTAGGACCGCCACTAGGCTGGCAACCGTGTTTCAGACATACTATTCATTGCACCTAATTGCATCGCAACCCCCTCGACAGCTGCAATAAAAGTTGCATCTTGCACCGCCTTTACCAACAGCAACGTATTCCAATTGTGGTCCGCTGAATTCCACACTGAACTACCCAGTTACCTGCTCAAAGAGGCGCAGAAAGTTTCCCCCGCAGATCCGGTCGATGTCGGGGGCGCTGTAGCCTCTTTCCTGGAGCGCGCGCACGAGCCGGGGTGTCTCGCCGCTGTTGGCGAAACCAGGTGGGTAGTACCCGGGCTGGTCCTTGAAATCAGTGCCGATACCAACATGGCTCGGGCCGATGAGTCCGACCAGATAGTCGACGGTGTCGAGCAGCAAGGGAAGCCCGGGCCGCTCAGGGGACGGCCCGAGTGGTGTGGGCGATGCACCCACAAGGCCACCTGCCCGGGCCACCGCCCGAATTTGTTCGTCGGACAAATAGCGGATCGAATCTGTCACGCCGCGTGCGCCACCGTGGCTGACGATCACCGGGCCGGAGATGGTTTCGAGTACATCCCAAAAAGCCGGCTCAACGAGATGCATGACGTCGATGAGAATGCCCAGCTGCTTCATCTCCCCGATGAGAACTCGTCCTGCATCGGTGAGATGTCCTGCGGGGTCCAGCGCGGGATCATAACGCCGCATTTGTCCCTTCTCCCAGACTTGGGAGGCGGCTCCAAATTCGTTAGCGTGTTCGTGGACGAGGCAGACGTGCCGAAGTCCGAGTTTGAAAAGCTTACGCAGCACCGCCGGATCCCCGCAAAGTGCATCCGTTCCTTCCATACCCACGATCAGGGCCACTTGGCCGGTGTCCCCTGCCGTTCGCAAATCGGCACTGGTTTTGGCCAGCAGGACGTCCTCGCCAGCAGGCCCGCTCAGTTCCCGATGCAAATAATCCAGAACGCTCAACAGGGTAGAAAGCGGTGCCTCCACGGAGTGGGTGTGGGGTCCGCTGAGTGAAATGTCCGGAGTCCAGTTCGCACACAGCTGCGCAGTCACGCCACCCAGCCGCATCAACGGGATGTCGGTGTTCCCTCCCATTGGTGCATTCAACCGGTGGCCGCTCCGGTATGCCAGATCCAGCGTATGGCCGTGGACATCAATAATCATTTGGCATTACCTGCTACAAACTGGAAGAGGCGAATAAAATGCATCTTACTTACATCTCCCTCTTTCTTCTCCAAGTATCAATTACCGAGCTGCTCCAAGTTAGGCAAACTCAAAAAGTTTTTGCGGGCTATCCAGCACATCGCATTGAGGAATTTGGCCCTTCGCCCACTCAATAGAATCAGGGCAAAATACTCTAAACTCTTGGCGCACAATAGTACATGTGCCACACAAATTGCTACTATGGCGGACAGTTGTCCGCCCACTATGAAATCAAGCGAGGGGTCACTAAACCACCTGTGCGATGCTAGCGGAAACAAATTCTAAGACCTTGCCACCCAAATTGCACTGCGCTAAAAATACGGTAACGGCCCCGCAGTTCACCAAGATAATTTGCACTTGGCGACGCACAAAATCCGATCCAAGATTAACCTCCAAATCGGAGGCTTGGGGCTTAATCAGAAGCAAAACTGACCCGTACAGCACCCAGTCAGTCGTAAGTGGTTAACCATTTACCCCCCCGTAGGGTAGTAACCCCCGCGACTACATAGGCAAGATACCGGTCAGCTCATTGCGAAGTTCAGGATTCATAGTGTATTCCAGTGCGTCAAATGCTTGGTCTACATGCGTTACCTCCCGTGCACCAATGAGCATAGCAGTGATTGACGGATTGCACAACACCCACGCTAGCGCCAAGCCAATTAAAGAAACATCCAAGTTAGCTGCCTTTACCTTCAGCGCCTCAACAATACTGAATGCTCCCTCGGAGAAGTAGGGGTCGGAATGACCCTTCACCACATCGAATCGAGTACCAGCCGGAATCAATCTGTTACGCCCATATTTACCCGTTAGAAATCCTGCGCCCAACGGGCTGTAGCCCACAAGCCCGAGCCCCTGATTATTTACGAGCGGAATCGTCTGCTTGTCGATTTCGCGAATCGCTAAATTATAGCACTCCTGATCCGACTCAAAACGTTGCCACTTATTGACATCCTGAATCCAAAGCGCCTTACACAACTGCCATGCAGCGTGGTTACTGCAACCAAGGGAGACCACCTTTCCCTGCCTAACCAAAATATCCATGGCCTCGAGGGCAGGCTCTTGAGGATTTTCCCCATCAAAGTGATGCAATTGGAAAAGATCGATATAGTCGGTCTTGAGACGCCGAAGACTCGCATCACAAGATGTAAGTACACGGTCCCGCGTAAGGTTACCGGCAACCTTAGTAGCCAATAATACTTGTTTCCGGATTCCCCGAGCCTTAATCCAGCTACCAACAACTTCTTCAGACTGCCCCCCTGAATATGCCTCAGCAGTATCGAAAAAGTTAATGCCCCGAGATATCGCGTGATCCATTACACGAAATGCCATTTCCTGATTGATTTCCCGCCCAAAAGTAACACATCCTAAGCCAATCCGACTGACATACAAGGAGCTCCGCCCAAGCCTACGATAGTCCATTTGCATAGCTGCATCATTTTAAACCTGAGATCATAGCGAGTCAAGTTCAGGGCTCGGTACCCCTAAAACTAGATCAACGTCAAGAAGACATTCGTGGCACACTAACTGAGGAGGCACCATCATGCGCACCTCCAAGCTAATCAAGAGGCAAATCATAGATATTCCAAAAAAGCAGAAACGGGCTTTCCACTTAAGAATGTCTCGCGTGAGAACCAAACCTACACAGCCTTAATTGCTTAAGTGAAAATCCAAATACAAATAACTTGGAAATTAGTGCGGTAAGCAGCCTAAGGGATTAAGAGCAGGATCACCACCGCCTCAAGTCTATCTGCACAATTTCGAGCCTGCAGAACTAAGTGTTCGAGGGCATTTTCGAAAGACAACGGTAAAGCTTTCAGAGTAGCGGGCTCTGGAAGAGAGCGCCCAAGACACGCGCGGACTGAAGGTGCTCGAGGCATGTCGCATCTAACACAATCCCTATATCTGCGCCTATCAAATAATGAAGTCAGATGAGGGTGGGCTCGCAACGCAATTGCACCGACAGGTGCCGGCATCGACCATACTGCAATTAGGGTAGGCTTAACAACCATTTGCACCACCAACGACGCAAAAGTAAATGTAGACACACCCGACGAACCGAAACAGCTATAGAACAAACAATTTTGGGAGCTACACAAGCCAAGCCCGATGGAAATATGGCGGCAGTCCATGTGAAATCCTACCCAACTAAGCCTAGTCACTGAATTTCATGAATGCCGGGATAGTGGATGGCATAGCACTTAACGCACTGATCCTTCGAGTTGATAACAACCACCAAGCCTTGCCGATTGATTGGGAAGTAATTTTGCCTGCGAAACGGTTAACCTGATTGGCAAAGATACCCGCATACCGGCCGGTTTCACTCCACTTCCAACTCGATGACGCACCTCAGCGCACTAATGTCCGTCCCACTGAATTTGGCTTTCCACTTGTAAAAGGAGGCTTTGCTAATTCCGACCTAGTACGAGACCGCCTCAAGCGGCAAGTCAGCCTCTGCTTCCCTCACGATACTTGTGATCAGACTCTCGGTGCACCGAGATGCCATCATGGGGGTGGTTCCTTAGTTTTGACGCCGTAAGTATCTTCTATACGTTGGTACTATTTTAGAAGGTTCCTACCAATCTAGGCTTAGAACCAAAGACAATAGTTGGTTTGAGGCACGAGCAAAGTGGCGCGCGACAAGCTCGAGGTCATGGGGCAATATGTGTCTAGGTATAGGCGCTAGAATTTCGTATCCGTCTCCTTTAGGTCTCGGATGATTTCTTTGTGGATATCCGCAAGGTGGCCATTGGAATGAAATCCCATCCTGCGGCTGTGCAACAGGGTGCAGGCGACCCTCAACCCGACACGGCGCACCATTTGCCCGCGAGTATGGATCACGTTCTGGCACTAGGGGTCGACGAACATACTGCTTTGCGCCGTCGCCAGTGACCGCATCGGGATGTCCAAGTCGATCTTCGCGGGTCTGATCGTGGATGGCGCCGCATTTGGTGCTCCTAGGGGCGCCGGTCCCGCGGTGTTCTCGGCGGAGCTAGCCACGCTCGTCGACGGTGTCGGACTTCAAATGTACGGCGACTTGAAGCGGTAAACCTACGATCGACCGATCGACAACTGGCACGCCAAGCCGCTTTTTACCGCGGGTTGGTTGACTCTTCCACGGTGGGACCCTACGATCGCATTTGTCGGCCGGACGTTCGGTAGGTTGAGCACCCGGTCAGTGGTCCAATGAATCAGTATCCGTCCGCAACCATCGAAGCGATCGAGACTGCTGAGGTCCTTGTGCCCCGGCGTGCTCGGATGGCATCTCCACCTCCTACCCGACGCTGCCCGATGCCCATCATGTGCTGGTGCGCATCCGCGTAGGCGAGATCATCGACATTGGCGAGGCCCCCGCCGAGCTCTGGTGGACCGGCCAGGACGCAAGCTCCGTTCGCAACGCTACTGGGCAATATCTGGCACCCGCGCTGGTGGGCACTCCGGGGGAGCCGCGGGCCGCCACCAGTCGCACCCACGCGGCGACTGCTGCAAATCCCTACGCGAAGGCAGCTATCGAGATGGCCCTATGGAGTAGCATTGGGCAACCGCCAACTTGCCTCTCTGCACACTTCTCAGTGGCGGTCCGGTGCATGTCCCAATCAAGTATGTGATGGGTATGATCACCCCGGAGCAGGCCCGCGAGGAGAGCCTGTGGGGCATCGAACATGGCTTCACCAAGCTGAAGTAAAGGTCGGCCGCTCGATTGACGAGGACATCGCACGCATATAGGCGGCTATGGATGCTGCAGATGGTGCCGCGCAGGTCGGCGTAGATGCCAATGGTGGGTGGACGCCGATCGAGGCGTTCCGGGCGCTGCCTATCCTCGTCGTTTTGGGAGTCGCTTTCCTTGCGCTTCCTGTCGACCGCCTGCTGCCGCACGTCATGCGCGAGATCACGAATCGCTCCTCGATCCCCATCGTCGCTCAAGAGAGTATGTTTACGTTACGCGATGAAGCCGATGCCGCGCACGCGCCAATCACGAATATCTGGGAGCTCACCCCAAGCACCCATGCCGGGTTGGTATCGACGCTCGACCAACTTGGAACTTCACGGACGATCGGAATCCCGTGCCTGCTCGGCAGCACGATCCAGCTCGGTATCGCCACGGCGTTCATAGCCCACATCGGCGCTACCTTCGACACGGTCCATCGCAGTCCTGTCCCCTTCGACGATATCGGACCCATCTACCACGAGAACGACATTGTCGCGACTGGCGTGACTCTCGCAGGCGGTTTCGCGCGAGTGCCAGATGGCCCCGGTCTCGGCGTCGAACTCGACGAGGGGGGAGTGGCTGCCCACATGGTGAGCGGATGGCGGTAGCGCACTTCACCGACCTCACTGCACTGGAGGTAGGTGCGCTCGTTCGCAATAGTATCATCGCGCTGTGGCCAATTGGATCTACCGAGCCGCAAGGCACTCACCTCACCACGGGCTTCGACTTCGCAAGCGCCACTGCAGTGTACGAGCGCGCTACCGCCGCCGCAACCCAGTCCGTCCTCCTGCTGTCTGGTCTGGCGCTCGGCAGTTCCGACCATCGCATGCCGATGGGCAAGACGTGTTGTTGCGATAGACGACGCAGGTCGATGTCGAGCACCTCGGGTCCACATGTAACTGGGATCAGGGGGCATCAAACTTGCGCGCCACCCCGCGACCTCGATCGCACTAAGCATTGGCGACGGGCTTATCGGCCTTGTAGACTCCCTCCACACTCGGCAGGGCGCTAGCCATCCGGTTTCACCTAACAGACCCCCGGGGAAGGGCCGGCACGAGCACAGCGCCACCTCGAGGAGGACCATGAAAGGGACCTCCAACAATAGTACCGACGTAAAGTCGACATTTATAGTGTACAAACAAAGAAGTCACGCTCATGCACACCCGGGTTCACCGAGAGTCAGCTCCTCAACAACCTGAAGGAAGCAAAGGCGGGGTTGCCGCTTGAGACTGACTTAAGCTAGTCTGGAATTAGCAAAACCACTTTTTTCAAATAGGACAACAACGACAGTGGGATGGACAATAGTGTGCTGAGGTAACTGAGGAGATTAGCGGTGGACAATCGTGGCATCAAGCTGAAGTACTTTCATAAACTTATGGACATCCGTTTTTCAAGGATATTGTCGAAACTTTTCTGAAATACTATAAGAGCGTGTCCAAACTAAATATGGGATGAGCAAACGCAGGGAATGTCGCACAATCAG
>SXGS01122649.1_pt1 | contig 12368 bp, 9 predicted proteins | sample 3174681 | NCBI WGS metagenome assembly SXGS01 (sample SAMN11356861, study PRJNA531348) | freshwater metagenome | isolation source: freshwater sample F1-80 | place: China: Fuxian Lake, Yuxi | collected 2017-12-25
AGGCCCTCGTCGAGGGTGGAAACACACTGGTCGTGATCGAGCACCACCTGGACGTGATTCGCGCCGCTGACTGGGTGATCGACCTTGGGCCCGAGGCTGGCGAGGCGGGCGGACGCATCGTGGTGGAGGGAGCTCCGGCCCGAATCGCAAGTTCCAGGGAGAGCCACACGGGGCGCGCGCTGAGGGGCGAGCGATGAACAGGTGCCCGGCCCTGGCGTGGTTCCTCGCGGCGCTATTTCCTGCTGCCAGCGGAATCCCGTCCGAGGAGAACCTCCAGTCACCGGAAACCGTCCTTGGGCTGAATGCGTGCGGCGAGGGTGCTGTGCTGGATTCGACGCAGGCCGGCCGGTATCTGCGTCGCTTGCAACAGACCACGAAACGAGCGCGGCTCCTGACTTTTGGCCTGTCGACCGAGGGGCGTCCGCTCCTGGCCGCCTTGATTTCTTCAGAGAGGAACCTCCTGCGCCTCGGCGACCTTCGAGAAGAGCAGACGAAGCCATCGGCTCTCATCACCTGCGGCATTCACCCGGCCGAAGTGGGGACGACTCTCGCCGGTCTACGGCTCGCCTACAGGCTCCTGGCCGGGCTGAGCCCCCGAGCGGCCGAGGTTCTCGAAAGTACGATCGTGATCCTGGTTCCCTGCATGAACCCCGATGGCACGGATCGCGTCGCCTCGTGGCTTCGATCGGGTGGCGGGAAACGCGATGAGCGGCTCCCTTTCCTCCAGCACCGATTCGTGGGCCACGACTTGAACCGCGACTGGCTCCTCGGAACTCAAGCCGAGACGCGAGCTGCAATCGAGCATCTTCACAACCGTTTCAAGCCGTGGCTCACGCTGGATCTTCACCAGATGGCGTGGAATGGCCCTCGTCTCTTTGTCCCTCCCTACGCCGAGCCTTACGATCCCGAGGCCCCGCGGGAGCTCATCGAGGCGACCCGGGTGCTTGGCGACCAGGTGCTCGAGCGATTCACGCGAAGCGGTCGCCCTGGCGTCGCCAGGCGATTCGGCTACGATTTCTGGTCGCCCTCGAGAGCCTATAGCGTGTACCACGGCGGAATTCGATTTCTCATTGAAGCCGCCTCGGGAAGGTATCAGGACTCGATGGATGTCGCGGCCTCCGCGCTCCGAGTGTTCGGGGGCACGAACGCCGCCACGGACGACCATCCGATGCCGTGGCGGGGGGGGCGCTGGGGCTTGCCCGAGATCACGGACTATCTCTGCGCAGCTTGTGAATATGCGCTCGAGATCAGTCTGGAGGATCCCATCCGCAGTGCTCGAGAGGAGTGTCGTTTGCAGATTGGGAATCCCTCGGCGGTGAGGCTTGACGGCATGGAGCTCGAGGACCGGGCGACTCGAGATCTTCTCGAGTCGCTCAGGGTTGCAGGAGTGCGTATCGAGCAAGTACTCGACAGGCCTACCTGGATTGTCCGTGACCCCGAGTGGGGCCGTGGGTGGTGCCGATCGCTGCTTCTCTCACGCTCCTATCCAGCGGTGGACGCGGCGCCTTACGACACCTCGGGGCACGACCTTGCACGCCTGGCCGGGCTTCGAGCCCGCTCGCTCACCGGGCCCGAAGTGGAGAAGCTGTCTCCCTCTCTACGCTCCTGGAGGGGAGAGACGGTGGCTTTTTCCCGGCCATCGCATCCTCCGGAGTCCTACGGGAAAATCTTTCTCCTCGCTCCGGGGATCCCATCGAGCGATGAGGGCTGGCTTCGCTGGATGCTCGAGGACTTGCATTTTCAGTTCCAGAGCCTGAGTACGAACGATCTCGAGACCGACAAGCTTGACAGCATTCGTGGGGTCATCATTCTTGTACCCGATTCAACAACCGGGATTTCCGTCACCGTCGTCCAGAGGTTGCAGGCGGTCGTACGCGCCGGGGGACGAGTCCTCGCGATCGGACGCAGCGCCCGTGACGTGGTCCGGGAAGTCAGCCTGGGCCTCGTCGAGGCTGGAACGGGCACTCAACCGATTCACGGAGCCATTCTCCAGACTCGGTTTGGGGTGGCGCGTGCCGAGGATCCGGTTCTGGCGGGCTACTTGGCCCCTCCGGCGGTTCTCTTTGACGAGGGGCCCGTCTGGCGACCCGTCGATCGGTCCAGGGTGGAGACGCTGCTCAGTCTGGACCGCGAAACCCCTCTCGTTTCTGGCCTTCTTGGCCCGGAGACCTTGGCCGCTGTGCGGGGTGGGTCCGTGCTTGCACGCATCCGCGATGGCACGGCCGGTGGCGAGTGGATCCTCCTTGGATTTTCGCCCACTTTTCGAGGCTGGACGTCGGGCTGCGTTCGCCTGCTCGAGAATGCGCTCACCGCCTCTTCACGTTGAAGTGGCGGTCGGCAAACGCCAGAAATGCCTGCCAGTCCTCGGGGGTCATCGAGTGCTTGCCACGGCGAATGAAGTAGCCGAGTTTGCCACTGGAAAGCTCGCCCTGCCTCGGCATCTCCTCTGTCTCAAGCCCATCAACCCCCAGGAGCTTGTAGACCGAATCCGCAGCCTTTAGCACGCTGAACTGTCCTGGAGGATTCGACCACAGGTCCTCCTCGGCGTTCGAGAAGAGAACCGGGCGTGGCGCGCAAAGGGCGACGAGGGCATTCTGATCGAACGGCAGCTTCTCGGGGGTCTTGTTGAACTCCTTGAAGCTGCGGCAGAACCAGTGTGGAAACACGCTGTTGATTTGTTCGATCGACTCGCCGACTTTCGTACGACTTGGCGCCGTTCCACCGCAGCCGGCCTGGTGCGGGATCACGAGCGCGATGCGCTCATCCAGGGCAGCAGCGAGGAGCGCTGTCTTGCCGTTGCGCGAATGCCCCACAGCGGCGATACGCTGTGAGTCGAGGTTTGGCTCGGTCATGAGGAAATCGACGACTCGGTGGAAGCCCCATGCCCAGGCAGCGATCGACCCGCGATGCTCGGGCGTGGGCTTACCACCGGGATTCTTCTGCCTCGCGAGCCAGGCGTAGACGCCATCGGAGAGCTCCTTGCGGTCGCTGTCGATGTCGCCGGAAGAGAACGTCGCAAGCGCATAGCCTCTCTCGAGTGTCTTCTCGACGGCCCACTCAGCTGCCTGGGAGCCCCGGCCGGCCTCGCTCGCATGGCCGTCCATGGCTCCCCTGCAACTCGCGTAGACCCAACTGCGCGTGATGGGCACTCGCGGGTCCTCGACCACGGCATGGTTGCCACAGAAGTTCATGGTCAGAAATACAGGGACGGGGCCACGGCGCTGGTTGGGCACAAGCAATAGCACGTCGATGACGGGTGCCCCCGGAGGTCCTGTGAGGACTGAAACGAGCTTCATTGTGCCGAGGCCCCCTGCGAAGTCCTTGTGAACGGCGACGAGGCTTGACTCGACACGCTCGGGCCTTGGGGGCAAGTAGCCGTACATGTAGTGCTGAAGAAGCTCCTTCAGCTCCGTCCGACGTCTCCCGGACCAATCCTGCTTCGACAAGACCCTCGTGCCATCGAAAAAAACAAGAGGATCGGGCATCGATGTCCGGACCGGTAGCGTTGCAGGCTCGGGAAGACAATCCAGGGAGAGGAACGGACCAGGAAGGGCCAGGGCGAAAGCCCCCCCGGTGGCCGCCACGAGTAGCGCAATGGTGGGGATGGAACGGTACGCGGAGTTTTTCACGACAGCCCATGGTAGGGACTATTGGCCCGCGGGACAATGCCCGGGGGTGCATAAACGATCCTGCGGCTGCCGCAGGATCGTTTATGCACCCAATGCCCGGACCGGTGCGGAGTTGCCTGCCCGGAGGCATGGCTATACTCCTCGCCGGGGAGGAAGACCTCCCCCGCACCGGGGCGCCTGGCGGCACCCCTCCCCCTCCTCGGCGCTCGATAAGCGCCGGGCGCCTCCGGCGCCGATTGTGGGTGAGCGTTGGTCAAGATGTCCCAATCATGGCCGCGCGGCGTCTACAGGGACTCGTCCAAGCGGGCTGTTAACCTGCGGCGCTGTCGACAGGCGTCTGAAAGGCTCTCGCCCGGAAGAGAAAATCGACAATGTTGCCCTCGTGCGGCTGGAGCCAGTCGAGCTTGATGGTCGGGATCGGACCGACGTTCAGGCGGTCAATGTGCCGAGCGTCGACGTAGGCCCGCTGCAACGCCCGGTCGTTCGTGATGACCGTGCAAACCAGAGTGAAACCAATGCGATCGAGAATCTTCTCCTGGGGGCACGTGACCACGCTCACGAAGGGGAACATGTACTCCCGGTTTGCCATCGCCCGGTCCGGGGAATCACAGTGCATGACCGTGGGGCGCAAGTAAGCGCATCGCTCCTTCTCGATAAGCCTCGGGCCGTGGCTGGAGGTCATGTCGGTCACACCCGGTTCCTGGGCCTCCTGCGCAATCTGGCGCCAGACTGCCTGCGCGGCCCCGGGCACCGTGAAGGCGGCGAGGGCCGCCCTGGGGTCCTCGGGCGGCAAGGCCTCGATGGGCCCAATCCGCTCGGCGATGGCTCGCGCAATCTCCTTTGTGTGGCGGGAGGCCCAGATGCCCGAGCAGTTGATGCAGCCGCGTCCACTGTTCAGGTAGACACTGTCGACCATGATGTCGAGGTATTTTTCCCACTCGTCGACGACGTCGTCGCCCAGTACGATCTTCGAGAAGCCGGGCCCGTGTACCTGAACTCGCGGGTTCCCCTTGTAGCGCTCCACGGTGGCGGTGCCACCGAAGATCATCGAGCGGTGCAGTGAGTTGACCACCGTGGCACCCATGTCGGCGCCTCCGGGATAGATCGAGATGGCCTCCTTTGGCTCGCCCGCCTGGGTGAATGCTGCCGCCATTCGGTACGGAGTCCAGGGTTCCTGGGGGCCTGGCTTGAGGACCAGCGCGATCTGCATTGGGATCACGGGCAGCCAGAGTGTATGAACGCCCGGGGAATTGGAGGGTAGCACCATGCCGAGGGCGGGTGTCTGCGCCTGATAGCTTACAAGGACGCCCCGGGGCTCCGCGCCGTAGCCCTGCGTGAGAATCTTGAGGTCGAGGCCGCGTGTGAGTGCATCGAGGATCTGATCCATGCGGGAGAGTACAAAGTGGTTCTTCTGCATGTTTCCCTTGCTCATGTGCTCGGGGAGGCCTGTCGTGGCCGACTGCTGCCTTGCAAAATCGTCGGGCGATTGTTCTCCATCGCCCATCGGCAGCGTCGCGTGAAGATAGAGATCGGCAGCCTTCTTCATCATCTCCGTGAGCTCACGACAGGGAACCTCCCTGAGAGCGTCGCGAGCACGCTGCGCATATCGCATGTCGCGGACCAGGAGACCTGTATTGGCCTGGCTCACACGGGCGAGCGGCTGGCCGGAGAGGAAGTGGACGACCTCTTCGACCTCGAGGCTCGTGTACGGGGTACCCCAGCGGAGGATGGGAAGGTTTAACATGCTCAAGTCTCTCTCGAAGTGTCCTCTGGAGCCGGAACGATCAGTAAACGCCAACGACGGTTGTGGCCGCAAACTTTCGGAACGGCCGCACCCCACTGATCCCGTCCCAGGGATAGAGCGCGCAGGGGGGCTCTCGCTCGCCCTCGTCGCGTTCGAGGAATCCGGGGACGAAAAACTCCTTCGTCAGCGTCGTGAGGCGTACCCGGCCCGTCTTGCCGTGGGGCACGACCTGGTCCCGGTCGTCGAAGCTGACCACCTCGATCGCGGCGCGTGGCTGGGGAGCGTAGTAGGCGATCTTGTAGCCATCCTCGGCCGTCACGGGCCGGGAGCAGGCGAGCCCCATGAGCGTGTTGCCGTAGGTGGGGGTCATGTACGTCCCGTCGAGGAGCTCCTCCGTGGCGAAGCGAGTCCACTGCGGGGTAAACTCCGTTCCACCCGAGAAGATGCCCTTGATGCCGGCTGTTCGGATTGTTGTGCCACGGCGTTCAAGGCCGAGCGCGAGGGACTCCAGCAGCTTGGGCGTGGTGAACATGCACTGAATGTCGTGGCCAGCCTCCAGAATCGTCAAGGCCTGATCGATCACATGCTGTTTGTAGAGCTCGAGTTCGTCCAGCCAACCCTTGCGGATCAGCTGGATCACCCAGCGGGGGTCGAGGTCAACGCAGAAGCAGACTCCGCCCCGGTGCTGACAGAGGTGCTCCACCGCCAGGCGGAGTCGGCGCGGCCCCGAAGGCCCGAGCATGAGCCAGTTGGCGCCCGGCGGGAAGTGCTCGTTCGGAAGCGTTCTTGAGAAGACCTCGTAGTCTTCCCTGAAGTCGTTGAAGCCGAGTCGACTCTTGGGGACGCCGGTCGTCCCTCCGGTCTCGAAGACGTAGGCGGGCAAGTGAGCGAGGCCCTTTGGGGCCCAGCGACGCACAGGCCCGCCACGCAGCCAGTCATCCTCGAAGGGCGGGAAACGTCTCAGATCCGAGAACTGGTGGATTTCTTCCCGGGGATCCCAGCCAAGCTTGCTCGCGAAATCGAGCCAGAAGGGACAGCCTGTTTGAGGATTGAAATGCCAGTGAATCATCTCGCGCACCTGGGCGTCGAGTCGCTCCCGGGCCTCCTGGGCCCGACGGACAAGGTTGGCGGAGTCAGTAGCTGGGGCAGAGTTCATGGATCGCAAGAAACTACCGGACGGGGTTCCACCTGACAACTGGTTTTGACCCGGCTTCTTCTCCTCGGGGCAAGATGGCCGGCCGTTCGTCCCCCGTGGATTGCCACTCACGTTGCCGCCTCGGGGGAATTCCATCTTCTGCCTCGGGCCCCGAGCTGGCACAATAATCTTCCAAGTGATGGTGACTGGAAGGAGCCCAAGTTCATGAGTTCTCTCGGGAAAGTGGCCATTATAACCGGAGCCGGATCGGGCGTGGGCCAGGCCGTGGCGCTAGCGCTCCTTGAGGAAGGTTATCGCGTGGTGCTGGCGGGGCGCCGTGAAGAGGCGCTGCGCGAAACAGCAGCGCTTGCTCGCCCTGCGGCCGAGCAAGCGCTGGTAGTACCCACGGATGTGAGTGACCCCGCATCGGTGGCAAACCTCTTCGCCAGGGCCCGCGAATCCTTCCAGCGAGTCGACGTCGTCTTCAACAACGCCGGGACCAACGTTCGTGCCGTGCCGCTCGATGAGCTGTCCCTGGACGATTGGCAGCGCGTAATTGACGTGAACTTGACGGGAGCCTTTCTCTGCACACGCGAGGCGTTTCGAGTGATGAAGAGCCAGTTGCCGCGTGGCGGGAGAATCATCAACAACGGATCGGTCTCGGCTCAGGTCCCGCGCCCCAATTCGTCGCCCTACACAGCCACCAAGCATGCCATCACCGGCCTGACCCGCTCGACGGCACTTGACGGCCGCGCATTCGACATTGCCTGCGGGCAGATCGATATTGGGAATGCGGATACGCTCATGGCGGCTCGCATGAAGCAAGGGATCCCTCAGGCCGACGGCCGAATTGCCATCGAGCCGATCATGGCTGTCGACCATGTCGCTCGAGCCGTCGTCTACATGGCCAGCCTGCCACTTGACGCCAATGTCCTCTTCATGACGGTCATGGCAACTCAAATGCCATTGGTTGGGCGAGGCTAGGAGCTCGCCGAGATGGGTCGCGTGGCACCGAAGTCAGGCCGCCCTCGGTGTCGCCGGCGCGGGGTTGTTCGACAGGCTGTTTACCTCCCGGGACGCAATGGTGAAATCCGATGGATCAGCCTTGGATTCGCTTCGCTTACCGTGACGACGCTTTCGTCGGAGTCGAAGCAGATCGATTCGCCCTGGACTTCCAGCAGGCTCGTGGGCAAGTTGATTTTCGGTTGGGTGAAGATCTCCTCGAACGGCTTGCCAACGGGCAAGAGGTAGAGCTGTACCTCGAGGTAGGTGCGCACAAGCAATTTCTTGCCGTCCGTGGACAAGTCCGCGGCCGTGATCATCGTTCGGCCAATGCCACAGACCTCCTCGGCAGTCTGCAGCTTGTTCTGAATGCCTGCAAGCGATCCCTCGATCCTGAAGACCGTTCCACCCAGGATCTCCTTGGTGAGGAGGTAGATCTGGCCTGTCTCCGGGTGCACGATCATCGCCTCACAATCCCTCGCCTTGCCGGGATAGCGAAAACGAAGCCCTGTCGCCGGCTCCGTGTCGAAAGCGGCCTCCTGCATCGCGGCATCAGGCGAGGCGAGAGCCTTCGGCAGCTCTGGCTCGCGAAACCGCCAGACGACAAGCTCCTGCCGTGTTCTATCGTTGTTTCCTGTGTCGGCGACAAAGAGGCAGGTTGGCGCCCTTGCGTCGCTGGAACTCTTCGGTCCTGGGCCTTTCGCGATGTCTTCCCAGTCGGTGGCGGCGGCGCGAACCCTGATGTCTGCGATGACTTCCCCTGTCTCACGGATTCCGAGTATTCGGGGTTTGTCGCCCGAGTCGTTGTGGACCCAGTAGCAGCGCTCGAGTCCGGTGATGGGAACAAGACCCGAGACCTCGCAGAGGCGCTTGTCATCACAAAGGCCGATCCTGATGGGCTGGGAGTAGAGACCTTCTGGCTTCGAGTCGGCCTTCAGAAGGGTCCTGGCACCCAGGGCCAACGTGAGCGCTAGTAGAGAGACGCAGCTTCTCATGGAAGACTACTTGTCTCGTGGCCGCCGTTGAATCCAGGAACTCCAATTCTGACTTGAGCAGCCGTTGAGCACAAGATTGGGCTCCTCATTGCCCCCGGGTGATTTCCGTGAGAGCATCCCACGCTTCGTGGAAGCCTGGAGCCCTCATGGCCCGAATTCTTGATCTGTCGCTCAAGCACCAGCTCTTCGTGCGGACCTACAAGTTCCGCAAGCTGAGCCCATCGCCCTGGACGGCGTTCTCGGGGGCACTCTCGGGGTCTCGTGTGGCGCTCGTAACCACCGCGGCTTTTTACCTCGAAGGGCAGGTTCCGTTCGACGATGCCATGAAGGGCGGGGACACCAGCTATCGAGCGCTGCGCATCCGTGAGGCCGACGGGGTTCTGGCAGCTGCGCTCGAGAGCGTCCAGATCGGTCACCGATCGAGCGCATTTGACGCGGCGGGAATTGAGGCTGACTACAACCTGGCATTGCCCGTCGAGCGGTTTCTTGAGCTGGAGCGGGAGGGTGTGATCGGCCGGCTGCATGATGAGGCTCTGAGTTTCATGGGCTCGATCACGGCACCGGGCCGGCTTGTGAAGAAGACGGCGCCGGAGGCGGCGGCACGGCTCAAGGCTGCTCAAGTCGATGTCGCCTTTCTTACGCCCGTCTGACCCATGTGCCATCAATCCGTGGGATTGATTCAGGCAGCGATCGAAAGCGTTGGGATCGCCACGACAAGCGTGAGTGTCTGCGAGGAGATCACGTTGCAGGTGGGACCTCCGCGGTGCCTCTATACCACGTTCCCCTTCGGCTACCCGTTGGGGCGACCTCGAGATCCAGTAATCCAGCGGAGGGTCATCCTCGAGGCGCTCGAACTCCTGGGGGACAGGGGGCCGCCGCCGGTGGCACGTCACGCCTGCGTGAGGTGAGCGGTGGATTGATGTGCGTTTTTGCACGCGACGAAAGAGATCCTGCAAGCACCCGCCTCATGACGTGGAAACGCAGCCAAGATTGTCTGGCGTCGGGTCGGGTCCCGGAGCAGGGTAGGGGGCAGGTGGCCTCAAGCCCTCCCGGAAAAGGAATGCGAGTGTGTAGAGGACGTCGGAGAGGTCCAGTCTGCCGTCATCGTTGGAGTCGACGGCATCATGGCAAGCCGGCTCGCCTTCCCCCAGGAACATCATCAGCAGCGTGCGAATCGCATCGCTGATGTCAACGAGCCCATCCCCGTTGGCGTCTGCCCGCACGAACTGGGACTCCAAAGTTGAAGCTGTTGTGAACGACCAGGACACATCGGAGAGTAAAGGCGTGCCCGAGACACTCTTCAAGCCGGAGGATCCGCCCTTGAGGGTCGCGGTGTAGGTAACCCCGCGCTCAAGTACGGAACTTGGAGTCAGGTACGTGGTCGTGATGAGCCCGTCGTGGGTGACGGAAGCGGATACTTGCAAGCCCGATGAGTCCCGAAGAATGAAAGTCGAGTTGGTGACGGAGAGGGGATCCAGGGCCGCCTTGAAAGTCACCGAAATTCGTACCGTCGGCTGCACACTGGTCGCGCCGCCTTGCGGCAAGGTCGACGCCACCGACGGCGGAAGTGTCCCGGGGCTTGACTCGCTGAACACCACGTCCACCCAGTAGTTCGAGGCGCGGTAGGATTGATCCGGGTACCCGCTCGTGGTTCCGTATCGATAGACGCCGTTTGCGCCCACCTCGGAGGCTGGCGGAGCCCGCAGTGGGGGGGAAGTTATGCCCACGGTGGTGAAGTAGTCCAGCGTCACAGCAAAGTGGCCGAACGGCGCGTGGTAGCTCGCGATATAAGTGTTGCCGTGAGAAATGGCCACGGGGCTCGAAAAGAGCACCGTCTGCCAACCCGAAATCGTCTCATTCGTGAATAGAGCCGTCGCGAGCAAAGTGCCGTCGCTCCTCCACAGGTTGCCTCTATGTTGCCCGGTGTTGCCGCTGCCCTTGAAAAAGCGAATTCCCGCCACGTTGCCATTCGCTTCTGTTTGGAATTTGACTCCGAGCTCAACGGCGCCGCCATCGGAGGAGGAAGCGATTGCCGGCAGGTCTGTATCCTTGAAGAGGTGGCAAGGACAGGGCGATTGAAACTGGCTTGGGTCCAGCTCCAGAATCCACTGCGTGATCAAATCGACGGCTTCCGTGTGCACCGTGCTCTTGGCCAACGGAGGCATCGCGCAGCAGCTGTCCAGTGAGATCACGCGCTGCAACAGAAGGGAACGAGCCGGGTCGCGCGGCAGGACAACCCTGGAGCCAGGAATGCCCAGAGAGTTCTCGACCCCTCCATTCACGATGTTCTGGAGGGCGAGCGGTGTGGACAGACGAGTATCAAAGTTGGCCCGCACGCCGCCAGGCCGATGGCATTGCGCGCAATTACTGTCGAGGTAGGACAAGACGCGGTGCTCCACGGTGTCCTGCGTGCTCGAGAGCGGAGCCGACGTCAGAAACGAAGGAATGGCTGCTTCATTCAACGCCGGCGACAGAAAGCCCAGGTGATTGATCGCGCGGAGCTGATTGTCGACGATGCCCGTGGAAGGGTAACTGTAGAGCCCGTTCAACTGGCGCGTCTTGACTCCCAGTACCTGCTCCGCGGGGACGGAGTGGCAGAACAAGCACTCGGAGCGGCTGGGATAATGCCAGGCAAGCTGTCCAGTGATTCCATTGGCATCCGTTACAGGGATCGACTCATCCAGGCTGCTTGCCAGCAGGTCTGCGTCGCTTCGGTCGGGGCGCCAGCGATAGGTCAAACCGTAATAGTCTCCATCGCTCGCTCGCACGAGAAAACGTGTCTCGAGCCAGCGCTGCACGCTGGGATTCCTCAGATCGGTGGGGAGCATGAAGTGCTTCATGAACACCGTCCCGACTGGAAATGACCACTCTCCGGTCTCGGAGAAAGCGATGGTTTCCCCGGGCGAATTGGCCACACCGTCGTTCGGGATCGCGAACCAGCGCCTTTTCTCCGCTCCGTCTGACCACAATGGGCTGTTGACGTCATAGGGGAGCAGACCGGCACGTGTCTGGAGGGTCTGTAGATTTACGAAGGCCCCAGTTTGTGACAGGAGCGCTGGCGCCACCTCGAACGCAGTTTCCGGCTCGAGCTGGAGAATCGTCGCGCCTGGTTTGTTGCTGCCGGCCAACTTCAGGAAGTACAGCTCGGCAGCAGCGTCCTCTCCCACGGACGAAATTCCGCTGAGCTCGTTTCCATTGGGTCCGGTGACAATGAGATTCACCTGCCCCGGCAACCCCGGCGTGTAGGACATCGCAAACACGGATTGCGAGCCATTGTCGGCGAAGATATAGGTTCCACCAAATTGCGCCGCAAACCTTTGGCCTCTGTAAACGATGCCTCCGATGACGCAGTTGCCCTGGTCTCGAGAGTAGTCGTGGACCGGGGGCGTTTCCGTTCCGATCACTGTCGCTGGACGAGCCTTCGGCCCAGGCATGCTGCCTTCCCTGAAGGGCCACTGGAAGTTGGCTCCCTTCTTTAGCAAGTCGACTTCTTCTCTCGTCGCATCCCCTACATCACCAATCCAGATTTGATTCGTGATTCTGTCGATCGTCATCCGGTGCGGGCTGCGAAGCCCGATCGCATAAAATTCTTCCAGCACGCTCCCGTTGGGATCGAGCCAGGGGTTGTCATTCGGAATAAAGTATCCGTCCACTGCGTTTGCGTTCGAGAAGGTGTTCGGCCACCCTGCGGGCGGAGCAATCAAATTACGCGGCTGTCGCCGGATGGGATGCGACTTCGCAGGGTTCCGGTCGACATCGATCCGGAGCACACCGCTGAAAAACCCCGAGTCGATCCTTTGAGCGCTGTCAAAAGGATCTGACGTTGCACCCATGTCTCCAACGCTCCTGTCCAGGACGCCGTC
>SXGS01687774.1_pt1 | contig 12367 bp, 10 predicted proteins | sample 3174681 | NCBI WGS metagenome assembly SXGS01 (sample SAMN11356861, study PRJNA531348) | freshwater metagenome | isolation source: freshwater sample F1-80 | place: China: Fuxian Lake, Yuxi | collected 2017-12-25
AACATCTTCCCCTCGACGCCGACCAGCGAGAGGATCGGAATGTACGCGGCGATGATGATTCCCATACCGAAGATCGCCGGCTTGAGCACTTCGGCGGCGGCGCGCTGGATCGTGTCCTCCCGCTCCCCCTGCGTCAGGTCCCGGCCGAGTTGCTTCCGTCGCTCCGCCAGGAGCCGGATAGTGTTCTCGACAATGATGACGGCGCCGTCCACGATCAGTCCGAAGTCAATGGCGCCGAGACTCATCAGGTTGGCGGAGACGCCGCACTGCCGCATCCCGATGATTGCGACAAGCATCGAGAGCGGAATGGCGCTGGACACGATGAATCCGGCCTGGACCTGGAGCAAGAAGAGGAAGAGGACTACGATCACCATTAGTCCGCCTTCGGCCAGGTTCTGGACGGCCGTGTGCAGCGTCCGGTTGATGAGCATGGAGCGGTCCAGGAAGCCGTTGAGCTGGGTCCCTTCCGGGAGCGCCTTCCGGATCTCCTTGATCTTGTCTTTCACCCGCTCGACCACTACCCGGCCGTTCTCTCCGAGCAGCAGCAGGGTGATCCCATAGACCTGCTCCCCCTCCCCATTTCGGGTGATCGCACCCTGTCGTACGGCCGGACCGTACCCCACCTCCGCCACGTCCCGGATGGAAACCGGCGTCCCGTTTTCGGCAGCGACGACGATGCTCCGGATGTCATCCAGGCTGTGGACCAGGCCGGAGCCCTTGATGACCTGCTGCTCCGACCCGCGGGTGATGTAAGCGCCGCCCGCATTCCGGTTGCCGCGCTCCAGAGCCTCGAACACCTGGCGTATGGTGAGCCGGTGGGCGATCAGCTTCTGGGGGTCTACCGACACCTGGTACTGCTTCGCCTGCCCGCCGAACGTGTTCACCTCGGCCAGCCCCGGCACCGTGCGGAGCTGCGGCGCCACGATCCAGTCCATCATGGAGCGCCGCTCCATCAACGACTGGGGACCATCAATGGCGACGTAATAGATCTCCCCCAAACCGGTGCTGACCGGGGACAGCTCCACCTCCACGCCCGGGGGCAGGTTCTCCTTCGCACCCTGTAACCGCTCGTTCACGAGCTGGCGCGCCCAGTAGATGTCAACGTCATCGTTGAAGACAACCGTCACCTGGGAGAGGCCGAACTGGGAGATGGAACGCATCTCCTCCCGGCGGGGCAAGCTCGCCAACGCCACCTCCAGCGGGAAGGTGATCTGCCGCTCCACGTCCTCCGGACCGAGCGCCGGCGCCATGACGTTGATCTACACCTGCTTGTTCGTGATGTCCGGCACCGCGTCAATCGGGAGCCGGGTCGCCGCGTACAGTCCCGTTCCGAGCAGCAGGGCCGTAAAGATCAGGATGAGGACGCGCTGCTTGATGGAGAAGCGCAAGATCGCTTCGATCATCGTTACTCCTCGCCCAACGAGCTCTTCATGGCCTGGGCTTTGACGAGGAACGCGCCCACCGTGACCACGCTGTCGCCCGGCTCCAGGCCGGAGGTGATCACCGTTTGCTCGTTGATGGTGCCGCCCATCCGCACGGCTCGCGCGCTGAATTCCCCCGGGCGACCCGCCGCCACGAACACGACGGGCTTGCCCTCCATCTCCTGCACCGCATCCTTCGGGACTGCCAAAACCTGCGCCCGCACGCCGGTCGTGACCTTGCCGCGGACGAAAGTCCGCGGCTTGAGGACATTACCCGGGTTCTGGACGACGGCCCGGACTTTCACGGTGCGAGTCGTCTCCTCCACCAGGTCGCCGATGGCGGAGACCACGCCGGAGAACGTCCGTCCGGGCGCGGCATCCGTGGTGAGACTCACTGTCTGCCCCATCCGAACGGACGGCAGGTCTTTCTGGTAGATGTTGAGCTGGACCCAAACCGAGTTCAGGGCGATGACCGCAAAGAGCGTCTTCTCTGGGGTCACGGTCTCCCCCAGGGTGACCGCGCGCTCCGTCACACGGCCCGCGAGCGGCGCCGCAACTGTGAGCAGATTGCCGCCTCCGGGAGTGCCGCCGAGCAGCCGGATGTTCTCCGCTGCGGCGCGGTGCTCGGCCTGAGCCTGGCGCCATGCAGCCTCGGCTTCCGCGATCTCTTTGCTGGTGAGATAGCCGCCCTGAAAGACTTTCTCCTCCCGGGCCAGCGCTTCTTCCGCAATCGCATCCCGCTGTTTCGCCGCGGCGAGCCGGGCCTCGGTTTGCGCTTCCCGGGAAAGTGCCGTCCGGATCTTGTCGGCTGCTTGCTGGGCCCGTCCCTGGGCGGCACGGACCCGCGCCTGGGCGGCGGAGCGGTGGGCTCGGGCCGTCTCCACCTTCGCCTGCCCCTGCGAGAGGTTCGCGCGGGCGGCGTCCACATCCGACAGGGCCTTCTGGTGGTCTGCCTCCGCCTGCTCCCAATCCTGTTTCGAGACGAGCTGCTCTTTGAGCAGCGTATCGTAACGGTTGAATCGGCTCTGCGCCACCTTTGCGCCCGTCTCCGCCTGCGCCAGCGCAGCCTGGAGTGCTCTGACCTGGCCCAGGGCTTCCGTAATCTCGCTGTCGGCACTGACGGCCTCGCTCTCTGCGCCGGCGACGTCGCCCTCGAAGGCCGCCTGCTCACTGCGTGCCTCTGAAACTTCGTTCCGGGCGGCAGCCAGTTCGGTGACGGCGGCATTGATCTCCCCATGCGCAGCGATCTCCCGGTCCCGCGCCTCTTCGACTTTGTGCCGACCGAACTCCCCCAGACCGGCGAGTTTCTTCTGCCGCACCAGGTTGCTGAATGCCAGTCCCACCCGGGCTCCGGCCTGGCGATAGGCCGCCTGAGCCTGGGCGAGTTCCGTACTCGCGAGAGTCGCCAGGGGCTGTCCCTGCCGCACGTTGTCACCGGCGCCGACCAGGACCGCGATGATCTTGCCGACGACCCGCGGCGTCACGTTGACGACCCCATCCGGGTTGGGCTCCACGGTTCCGGTTACCGCGAGGCGCACCTCGAGGGCGCGGGAGCGGACGGTCTCAACCTTCAACCCTGCGAGCTTCAGGCTCTCTTCCTCAAAGACGACGAGCCCGGTCTCCTCGCGCCCTTCGCCAGCGGGAGCCTTCGGCGCGGTCTCGCCCTGAATGGAACGAGAGGCAGGGACGGCAGAGCGCCGTCCAAGAAAGAAAGCACCCCCGAGGGCGAGCAAGCTGGCCAGCATCAGCGCCCGGCGCCGGTACTGATCCGTCACGGAATTCGAACTTCCGGATCTGGTGGTGACGCTCACCTGAATCTCCTCGTTTGTGAAGCGGAATCCGGGAGAAGGCTGGCCGGCACCGAGCCGGTAGCGCGCTCCAGTTCGGCCCGCGCCTGGGCATAGTTCGTCAGCGCGGTGGTGTACTCGGTGACAACGCCCCGGTACGTCCGCTGCGCTTCCAGCACCGTGAGTATGCTCGCGCCCGGCGCCCCCAGTTGCAGCGCGCGCAGGCTCGCATCCAGAAGCCGGCGCGCCTGCAGCAGCACGCCTTGCTGGTATTGCTGTACGACACCCGCCGCCGCATCCAGGCGGACGAGCGCCTGCGTCACTTCCCGGCCAACCTGATTGCGGGCCGCTTCGATGCGCGCTGTCTGCGCCCCGGCGGCGGCCTCCGCCTGGCGGATGCGGTTGCGGCGGCTGCCGTAATCGAAGAACGGCAGCGAGATCACGAGCCCGATGCCGGTGTCTTGCACCCCGCGCGTGAGTCCGCCGGCTCGGAACTGCGGCGCCAGATCGGGCCGACCCTCCGCACGAGCCAGGCGCGCCTCGTGGAGGAACGCCTCCCGCTGCGCAGTCTCGGCAGCGATCTCCGCGCGTGCCGCCAGTGCCTGCTGGAGCGCCTGCTCGCGATCGCCGGGTTCCGAGGGCTTCGCGTGCGGCGCAGCGGGATCTTCTACGGCAGCGAGTAGCGGCCGCGCGACTACCGGTACTGCCGGCCCCCGACCCATCAGCGTGTTCAGGGCCGCCTGTGCCGTCGCCACCTGGCTCCCCGCAAGCGTCAACTGCTGACGGGAGCGGTTTACCTCGATTTCCGTCTGCACCGGATCAATCTCCGGCCGGAGTCCCTCGTCCGCCTGACGGCGAACGCCCCGGTGGAACTCTTCGGCGGTGCGGAGCACCTCCTGGGCGAGTGCGTATTGCTCCTGGGCGCGGGCCAACTCGTAGTAGGCCGTCCTGGTGTCGAGCACCAGGTCGCGCAGTTCCACCACCGCTTCGGCCTGTGTGCGGCGCAGGTTGGCGCTGGCGACCCCCGTCCTGGCGCTGCGGGTACCGTTCAGCTCGAGAGGCTGCTGGAACAGCAGTTCCTCCCCGACGCCGTTGATACTGGTTAACCCGGGCGCAAATGTGAGTGAGGGATTGGTGAGCGCTCGAGCCGAGCGGAGACCCGCTCGGCCGGCTGCGATCTCACGCGTGGCCGCCGAAAGACGCGGGTTCTGCTGGACCGCCAGCGCCACCGCTTCGTCTACGGTGAGTGCTCCCGCGATGGGCACAGACAGACCAGCGGCAATCGGCGCCGGCTGCGGCGGCTCTCCCTGTGCCAGTGCATTCCCCGGACGGAGACCGGGTATCAGGCAGACAGAAACAGAGGCCGCGGTTCCGAAGTGACAGAGGTTGATTCGCAAGGTTGCTTCCTGACATTCCCACGGAGCGGGGAGTCAGGAAAGCAGTGCGGACGGATGAAACGGAAGGCCTGACGCCCCGGCTCAAGAGCCGATGGTGGAGAACGCCGGGGCAGGAGGACCACGCAGCGAGGGCGTGGTGAGGCAGACGGCGGGCAAGGGAGGCCCACGCGTTTCGCTGAGGCGCACATGTGATTCGCTGGGCAGCAGAACTGGCACGAGCGGCGGCGGCGGCACCAAAGCGGGATGGAACGCCGCGGCGACGCCGTGCGTGCCCGGGGCGGGGCCTGTCGCGTCCGCCGCCTGCACCGTGAGCACGCAATTGCAACCGGCCGGACAGGCGCCTGCCAGGGCGCCGACCGCCCCATCGCCCGCGCCGCTGCCGCAGTTCAAATCGCGAGCGGTATCCGGCCCCACGCAGCAGCAGAACAGGAGCGTTGTCCCGCACGTGCGGCCCTCACACTCCCACGACGCGAACGCGCGGGGCGCCACTGTCGAGCAGAGCAGCGCGCAAAGAACGGCGAGGCAGAGGATGCGGGAACGTCTCACACAAGTATCATCGCACAAACGAGCGCCCAGCACAGGGAGAGTTTGTCGTGGGGCTCTCCCCTGCCGCCGTTCGCGGCGCAACACCCGGCGGCTCCGAAGCGGAGTGCGGCGGCTCCGCGTCGCGCCTTTCGTGCAAGTGGTCGAAAACTGCGGACGCGTCTTGATCGAACCCCCGCAACACAGCCTTGATCGGTACTTCAGAGTTCTGCGCGCAGGGACGTAGGGGCAATCCCCCCGTGGTTGCCCCCCGCCGCCGATCTCTGGCCCCCAGCGGACGGGTTGAAACCCCGCGCCTACCAACTCCTATACGCACGGGTTGAAACCGCGCGCCCACCAACTCCTATCAGGAAGTGTCCATCAGTTTCGATGCTGAACACCGCTGACCACTCGTCATTCGCCAGGGGCTGACCCGGAGCGCCCGGGGGTAATCGCAGGTTGGCGTTGACGCCGGCAGCACGAGCCGACTGCGCCAAACCCCTCCGGTGCGTAGGTATCTCGCAGGCGCAGGGTAATACGCGGGTTGGCGGCCTGCGCGGCGCACGCCAGGGACCCGGCGAGAATCGCCGACCACCATCCAGCAAATCTATGCATGATACGACCTCCCATACAGCGGATCCCGACGCAGGATTCGATGTACCGCGTACCGCTTTGGTTTCCTGGCTCCGGCGTCCAGGCGCAACTCCGTGCAATCACCAGTCCAGGTTCCCGAACTTTCTGCCTGCACGACGGCCTCATCCTGAGTAGAGGGGATCGAAACACACGGATGATGTCCAGCACCGCCGAAGCACTGACGGCCACCCGCGTGGCCGCGGCAGAAGACGCCGCACGTTGGGTGGCCGAGGCGGCGCGCGGCGACGAGGACGCGATCCTGGCCCTGCTTACCCGCTGGCGCCCTCCACTGGTGCGTGTGCTGACGGGAGTGGTCGGAAACCCGACCTGGGCTGAGGACCTGGCGCAGGAAGCCTTTCTCGTGGCCGTCAGCCGGCTGACGGACCTCCGTCGCCCGGAGCAGTTCTATCCCTGGGTGCGGCGGATCGGCCTGCGCCTGGCATTGCGTGCTCTCCGATCCCATCGGGCGGCAGTTCCCCTTTCGGCCGCTGAGGGGGAGTGTGTCGCCGGGCCTGAGGACCAGGTAGAAACACGACTGGCGATCCTCGCAGTACTGCGCCAACTCTCACCACCGCTCCGGACAGCACTGGTGCTGCGCGAAATGGAAGGGATGGACTACCGGGAAATCGCCGCTGAACTGCAGCTTCCGGTGGGGACGGTGCGATCCCGCCTGTCCGCCGCCCGCGAGCAATTCCGGGCCCTGTGGGAAACTCGGGAGAATGAGTCATGAAGACATCGCCACTCTGTCTCCGGACGCGCCGGGCGTGGGAACGGGAATTCGATGTTGCCGGAACAACACCGGTCGCCGAGCCGGTCCGGTTGAACCCCGCGATGCACGCGCATCTTGCCAATTGCGTCGAATGCCGGGAATTCGTTCTGGGGGCCCGCCGCCTGCGTGTAGCTTTCGCTTCTATCCCCACCACGCCTCCCGATCCCGCGGCAGATCAAGCGCTACTCCGCTCGCTGCGGCTGTGCCGCGAGCACCGGGCCGTACCGCTGTCCCGGCTACAGCCGGTCCGCGCGGGTCTCGCCGCAGTCATGGGTTTCGCACTGACTCTACTGCTCGGGGTCGGGCTGAGTCGCGCGCCCGACCAGTGGGTGGAGGGCTGGGCAGGCCTCGGGCACGCACCCGACGCCGCAGTGATCCCGAACGTGGAAGCCCTGGAGTGGGATGGCCGGTTGGCAGATGTTCCCGGTCGCGCCTGGGCGCCTGTCCCCGTGGTCCCCATTCCGCCCGCGGAAGCGCCTCCGCGAGTCCCAGTTTTCCGCCCCGCGCCGCCGTCCCCCGCCTCGGACCCGACGGGCTGACCGGCCGCCAGCGTACTGTCCATCATGCTAAGAGGAGAAAAATCCGATGTCGTTTCGTCTACGAGTCTTCTGGTCCGACGCGGATCGAGGCGCCGCAACCCGAGCCCCGCTGCGGGTGCTCTATCGCCTGCGGGTGAGCGCGGCAGTGCTGCTCGGGGCGTCGCTGGCGGTACTGGTCCTGCCGTTGCACCGCACCTACGTCGAGGACCAGGCCACCATTGCGTGGCTGGGGCGCACGCCGGACTGGCGCAGCGCGGCGATGGGGCACGAACCCGTGCCGCCGCACATCCGGGCGCGTCTCCACCAGGCTGCGCAGGAGTTGCCTTCGTCGGCGCGCGCACCCCTCGCCCTCGCCGTGGCCGCGGATCGCGTTTCTGAACCGGAGGCGTACACTGCAGGCCTTACCCCCGCCGCTGTCTCCCTGGAACGAGCGCACGCGCGGGTGGGTCCATCGGCAGAGCTTGTGCCCCATCTGCTCCGGCACTACTGGTCGGAGATCCGGCTGGAGAGGCCGGGGACGCGCGTTCGCAGCCGCGCACTCGGTCGGGTGCGCCCCACCCCGCGCTGGGTGGAGCGGATGATCGCTCTCTCCAGAGAAGGGAGTGCTGCGGAGTCTCGCAACGCGATGTATCCGGCCATGCACGCTGCGGCGCTGCTGGCGGCGGGGCGGGACGCGGAGGGATTTGCGGCGCTGCGCCGGGTCCGGGGCTGCACCGAGTGGGACGATCACGCACTCGAAGAGATGGACGCGTCCCGGCTGCTGACCCTGCACGCGCTCGGGGACCGCGGCTTCTGGATGCACGCTCTGCCCTCCCGGCAGCTCCGGTTCCCGCATCTGGCTCCGCTCCGTTTTACCGCGGAGATTGCAGACCGGCACGCCCGCCTGGCACAGGCACGCGGCGAGTTCCGCCGTGAGCATGAGTTGCGCGCGGATGTGTCCCATCTGGGGAGCCTGATGCATCGGCGGGGTACGACACTCATCAGCCGGCTGGTGGGGCGGGCCCTGGTGCGCTATGCGCTGGGGGTTGGCGATATGGCGCCCCCTCCACGGCTGGTGGGCGCTGACTGGCTGGAGTGGCAGCGGCAGCGAGACCGGCAGCGGCGCGAAGCCGTGCTCGCGTACCTGGCCCGCGTCCGGCGCCAGGCTCCAGGGTCTGCGGCGGTCCTGGAGGCGGCCGCTGCTGATGCCGATACGGAACCCGGCGCGGCCGGTGTTTTCTCCCGGGGCCTGCAGTTCCACGAGCAGGTGTGGAGCGCCCAGATCTACCGGGACCAGCTCGGGGTGCTGTTCCTGCAGTGCCTTGCGGTTGTTGCAGCACTCTGGCTTGCGGGCGCCGCGGCGATGACGCTCGGGGCCCTGTTCCGCACGCGTTACCCAAATCGGGTCGAGCGTATCGGCGTCGCACCCGCCGGGCGTGCCTGTCTGTGGGGGCTGGCAGCCTTCGCACCTCTATTCCTAACCGGCGTGCAGGCGGTGTGCCTCCCGACGGCGGCGCTGCCCCCACTGTTGTTCCGGTCTGTGTTGCTCTGCGCTGTGGTGGGACTGGCCGCGATGCGGCTGCGCAGTGGTAAGGAGCGCGCCTGGAGTGCCGTCCACGGCGGACTGCTGGTGCTCGCGTCGGTCCTCGGCACAGCCGCGGCCCTGCTGTTCGCTCAGTCCCCGGACCAGTGGGTGGAGTGGTGGCGCTACGGGAGCAGTGCCGGCGCGCCGCCGGCTGGAGCTCCGATCCCTCCGCTGGTGATGCTGCCGATGGTGGCAGGGGTGGTTGGCGGGACCCTCGTCATCGCGCTCTTCCGGCGCGCCTCGGCCTGCTCCCTGCTGGACGGCTTCATAGTGGGCACGCGCGCACTGGCAGGAACCCTCGTGGCCGGATACATCCTCTACCTGCTCGTTGCCGTGCCCCTCGACCGGGCCGCCGTACGGCTGCTGGATCGCTACCAGGCAGCCGAGCGGAGGGCGGAGCAACTCCCCGTGGTTGCTCCCGCCCGGACTCCTCAGTCACTCCCCTGATGAGCCGTACGCAGCCTTCGAATCGTTAGCGCACGCGCAGCGCGGTGATGATCCCGTCGCGGATCGGAACGAGCTGGAACACGAAGTCCGGGTCCGCCTGGAGCATGCGGGTGAATTCTCGCACTCCCTGAGTGGCCGGCGCCTGATCGGCCGGATCGAAGATCCGGCCGTGCCAGATCATGTTGTCAATCAGGATCAGGCCCCCGACACGCAGCTTCTCCTTCATCGCGGGGAGACTGGCCGGGTAGCCATCCTTGTCTATGTCGTTGAACAAGATGTCGAACGGGCCGTCCGCCAGGCGCAGCAGCCCGACCGCTTCGCCGTGGTGGAAGCGCACCAGGTCGGCATAACCCGCCTCGGTCAGGTTCTTCTTCGCGCGCTCGTGGAGGTGCTCGTTCCAGACGGTGTGATGCACCTCTCCCCCACCGTTCTCCCGCACCGCACGGGCGAACCAGAGCGTGCTGTAGCCATAGCCGGAGCCGAGCTCGAAAATCCGCCGGGCGCCGATGGCGCGCGCCATCATGTACAGGAATTTGCCCGCGGCCGGGCCGACGATCGGGAACCGTTCCTGACGCGCCTCTTCCTCCATTCGGAGCAAGATGGGATCAGCGTGAGACGAGAGCTGGGTGTGGTAATCGCAGATCTGTTCGTAGGTTGCAGGCATGGCAGAAATTGTGATCGGAGGAGATACAAACGGAACACGACCCGAATCAACAGTAGGGGCAACCCCCAGTGGTTGCCCCCGTCAACAGTAGGCAGGGCAACCCCCCGTGGCTGCCCGCCGGCCACCACGCCCCGTGGTTGGCCCCACCGAGACCGCACTGCGGATCAGCGCACCGCGAAGGTCTGCGTGGGCATCTGGCCGCCGACGGCGACGCTGTAGCGTTCTCCGGAAGGATCGAGGGTCATCCGCAGGAACTCACCCCGGCACTTCTCCTCCGGATTGGCGATGTGTGTGGTCTTTGCGTTGTCCATCGGGGTACTGGTCACGTTCCGGTGCAACTGGAAGATTCCCTCCAACGACCGGGTCTTCTTCAGCGTAGCGAAGGTCCGGGGGTCACCCCCCTTTCGGGGTCCATTGCAGATGATAGCGCAGCGCGGCTCAATCGCTTCGACCAGCGCGGGGTTGCCGCTCTGCGGCGCGCCGTGGTGCGTTACCTGCCACAGATCCACCTTTCCGACACGGTTCTGGGGGCAGGCCAGCTTGTGCTCAATGTTCCACGTGAGGTCGCCGCAGTTCAGGAAGTCGAACTTGCCGTAGCGCAGGTGCAACGCGAGGCTGCGCATGTTGTCCGATTCGTCCTTGACCGGTGCGTCGCGATGCCGGGCGCAGGACATCGGACCCGCGGTGTCGCCTTCCCCGATCACCTTCCCGCCGCCGGCCACCACGCGCAGTTCAACGGGCATTCCCGCATCACGCAGCGGAATGCGATCCCCGGGCTTCAGCGCTCGGGACTTGCCGCCGTTCGCGCGGCGATAGGCGGAAATCAGCGTCTGGTAGCCGCGGGGATCGTCCGCCAGCGTTTCAGGCACACCGTGATCCCAGTAGGTGCCGATCGGAATCCGCTTTGCGAGGCCCTCAATCCCTCCATAGTGGTCCGTGTGCCAGTGGGTCGCCACAAAGTGGTCAATCCGTTCCAGCCCCAGTACATACCGGGCCACGTGCTCGATCCGCTTCGGGTCGCGGTCCCCGAGCCCGGGCCAGCCGCAATCCACCAGCACCGACTCGCGGTTCGGGGTCACCATCAGGGTTGCCGCGCCGCCTTCGACGTCGATGAAATACACCTCCAGCGGCGCCCGCACCGGGCGCTGCGCCCGTACCACATCCGTCCGCAGCGCGAGTACCGAGGCGATCGCCGCCAACCCGACGAGTCCAAGTCGTTTCATCCTATTTTGTCCCCTCCTGCCGGAATATTGGACACCGGCCCGCGTGATGCCTTCTTCCCCCCTTCCCCCGCGAACGGCAGATCGGAGACACGGGAACAGTGGGTCCGGCGCTCGCTTCAGTACGGGAAGTCCTCCGGAGAGGTGCGCGACCGATCCACCACGCAGATCGCCGGAAAATGACGGGCGGAAAACGCGAACCACCGCGCGAATCCGTGTGATAGACTCCCCTGACCCACACCGTCCTTTAAGTCGGTCCCGCGAGACAGGCAAGGACACCGCTCCCCGACAACCGCACCTGGCGGCGCCCGGGGCCCGAGTGCGCCTCCCTGTCCGGCGGGACACGGAGGCGATTTGCCATGTCCGCACCGGTCCGCAGCGTGCAGGTGATGTCGGCGGAGGAGATTCGCCGGGCGCTCACCCGCATCGCCCACGAAATCGTGGAGAAAAACCACGGCGCGGACGGGTTGGTCCTCATCGGCATCCAGCGCAAGGGGGCGCCGCTTGCCGCGCGCCTGCAGCAACTCATCAGCCGCTTCGAGGGCGTGGACGTGCCGGTTGGAGTGCTCGATATCACCCTGTACCGCGACGATGTCCTCGACCGGCCGCACGAGGTACATGCGACGCGGATGCCTGTGGACCTGACCGGGCGCAAAGTCGTGGTGGTGGACGAGGTCTTCTTCACAGGGCGGACGGTGCGTGCGGCTCTGGATGCCCTGACGGATCTGGGACGCCCGGCGGCGGTCCAACTCGCCGTACTCGTAGATCGTGGGCACCGCGAATTCCCCATTCGCCCGGATTATGTGGGGAAGAACCTGCCCACCTCCCGACGTGAGTACGTGATGGTGCGTCTTCTCGAGATCGAGGGGGACGATGCCGTCCTCATCGAGAAGACGCCGGACTCCGGTTCGGATTGGGAGGGATAGAGAAGTGCCTGCCGCCCTCGCCTCGCCGCCCGTACTCAGCGACCGGGAACGCACGATGTACCTGCCGGGTGGTCTGCAGCAAAAAGACGTGCTGGCGCTCCGGAACATGGAGCGGAGCGATATCGAGACCATCCTGCGTAATGCTGCGTCGTTCAAGGAAGTTCTCGGGCGACAGATCAAAAAGGTGCCCACATTGCGCGGGAAGTCAGTGGTGACGCTCTTCTACGAAGCCTCCACCCGCACACGCACCTCCTTTGAACTGGCCGCGAAGATCCTCTCGGCTGAGGCGATCAACATCGCGGCGGCCTCCAGTAGTGTGGTCAAGGGAGAGTCGCTGAAGGACACGGCGCTCACACTCGAGGCGATGGGACTCGACCTGATCGTGATCCGCCATCCGCTGTCGGGAGCGCCGGACTACCTCGCCCGCCTCGTGAAGATCCCCGTCATCAATGCCGGCGACGGCCTGCATGAGCACCCG
>SXGS01525446.1_pt1 | contig 12366 bp, 3 predicted proteins | sample 3174681 | NCBI WGS metagenome assembly SXGS01 (sample SAMN11356861, study PRJNA531348) | freshwater metagenome | isolation source: freshwater sample F1-80 | place: China: Fuxian Lake, Yuxi | collected 2017-12-25
GCCACGTTTTATGGCAGCTCCGCCGACGACATTGGCAGTCAAATCGCCCTGGTGTCCCAGACCAACTGCGGCAATACTGAAGAGTCTTTCCTTTTGGTCTTTGGCTCGACTCGAGGCACTCTTCCCACCGTCAACATTAATGGTGAGCCTTTTTATCGAGCAGCGAACAGCGGCGGGGTAGATATTTTCTTCGCTGGCTTCAAAAGCGATTTGACTGGCCCGCTGCACTTTGCCACCCATATGGGCGGGGCTCAGAATGACTATCTCGGCGATACGGGGGCACCACGAGGCGCCAACCACTTAGGGGTCTACGGGGGGAATGTATATCTGGGGACGACCACGCACAGTGCGACCCATACGCCGACTCTTGTGTCCGGCGGGTTTGATACCAGCAAGTCAAATACTACTGATGATACGCACATCATTCTTTCGATCCAGTTTACCTCACTCTTTGAATCCGATTATAGCGATGCGCCGGCCAGTTACGGCGCACCCGCGCATATCCAGAACTGTGCCAATCTGCGCATCGGCTCCACGTTGGATGCGGAAGTCGCCTCATTACCCACCGTGTTGGCCGATGGCGATGATCTGAATGGCAGCGATGATGAAGACGGGGTCGCCACCCTCCCAACGCTCACGACTGGCGTGCAAAACATTAGCCTCACCGTCTCCAATGTGTCGAACTCGACGGGAAGCACGGCCACCCTCTATGCCTGGATTGATCTCAACACTGATGGGCTGTTTGCGGCCAGTGAGGTGCAAACTGCGCCAGTGGCGACGGCAACGGTGAATGGCACGGTGACTCTGACCTGGACTGGCGTCACCGTCAGCGGCGCGACACCGTATCTGCGGGTGCGGTTGACCACCGATGCGCTAGCCGACAACCCAACCACCGTGACTGTGGATGAACGGGCGACGCTGGCCGCCAGTGACGGCGAGGTGGAAGATTATTCGTTAACAGCAACCTCTACCCCGGCCCTGAGCATCGTCAAGACGGCGACGCCGACGACGTACAGTACGGTCGGCGCAGTCATCAGCTACAGCTATCTCGTGACCAACAGTGGCAACGTAACCATCAGTGGACCGATCACGGTGACGGACAACAAGACGACGGCCACCTGTCCGGCGACGGCGAGCTTGGTCCCGAATGCGTCAATCATCTGTACGGCGAGCTACACGATCACGGCGGCGGATCTCAGTGCCGGGTCGGTGACGAACGTGGCCTTGGCCCAGGGCACGTTCAACGGCAACCCCGTGATCTCGCCCACGGACAGCGAGACGGTGACGGCGGTGCAGAGTCCGGCGCTGAGCCTGACCAAAGTGGGTGTGTTGGACATGACGGTAGTGACCCCGACGAACCGCGCGGATGTGGGGGACCGGATTAACTACACGCTCACGGCGACCAACAGCGGCAACGTGCCCTTGACCAACGTGACGGTGGTGGATCCGCTGCTGGCGACGCTCGTCTGTGGGCCAGCCCAGCCGGCAAGCTTACCGGTGGGAGCGTCGATCGTTTGCACGGGTAGCTACACGCTGGTGCAGGCGGATATCAACGCAGGCACCCGGGTGAACACGGCCACGGCCGACAGCGATCAGACGCCACCGACCGTGACGCCGAACACGGTGCCGCTCCCGAATGTGGGCAACCCGGGGTTGACGATCACCAAGTCGGCCAACCCGCTGACGGTGGCCCCCTATCAGCCGGTGACTTACACGTACCACGTGTGTAGTACGGGCCAGATTTCGTTGTTTGATGTGCAGGTGACAGACGACAACGGCACGCCCACCTTTGCCGGGGACGATGTCGCGGTGGGGACGATTGCGCGGCTCGACCCCGGTGCCTGTCAGGATCTGACGGCCACGATTATCCCTGTGATTTCCATGGAGGGGATTGTCAACGGTGGCACGGCCAACGGCACCACGGTGAATGCGGGCTCAGTGATCGTAGCCACGGTGTTGGCCAACGGAGACATCGAGGCGACCTATCGACAGAATTTTGCGGTCAACGACAACACTTATGGCACGGGCGCGATCGGGTGGCCGGCGTCGAATCGGCATACGTTTGATCATCTGACCTACAGCGACAAGCTGGAGTTTGCCTTCTTTGATAAGAACGGCACGAAAGTCCTCGACTTCTACGTGGATGCCCTCTCGGCGGCGACGAAGGTGACGGTGCCGGGCACCGGGCAAGTGATTACCTACTGCACGGCCACTCACACGATCACCCAGGCCGACCTCAATGCTGGCTCGGTGACGAACATTGCCGCCGCGCATGGTTTCTTTGGAGCGACGCCTGTCAACTCGCCCGCCGACACCGAGACGGTGACGGCGGTGCAGACTCCCGGGCTGACGGTGGTGAAGACAGCAAGCCCGCAGACGTACAACGCGGTCAATGCGGTCATCGGGTACAGCTACCTCGTGACCAATAGTGGCAACGTGACGCTGAGTGGGCCGTTTACCGTGACGGACGATAAGACAACGAACGAGAGCTGCCCGGCGACGGCTAGCCTCGCGCCGGGAGCGTCGATTACCTGCACATCGAGCTATACGATCACCCAGGCGGACCTCAATACCGGTTCGGTAACCAACATTGCCGCCGCGCATGGTTTCTTTGGCGTGACGCCGGTCAACTCACCGACCGACACCCAGACGGTGACGGCGGTGCAGAATCCGGCGCTGACGATGGTGAAGACGGCGACGCCGCAGACCTACAGCGCGGTCAACGCGATCATCAGCTACAGCTATCTCGTGACCAACAGTGGCAACGTGACCCTGAGCGGGCCGTTTACCGTGACGGATGACAAGGCGACGGCCACGTGTCCGGCGACGGCCAGTCTTGCCCCGAATGCGTCGCTGACCTGCACGGCGAGCTACACGATCACCCAGACGGATATCACCAATGGCGCGGTCACGAACGTGGCCTCGGCCAGTGGCGCGTTCGGCAACCAGACGGTGACCTCGCCGACTGACACCGAGACGGTGACGGCGGTGCAGATTCCGGCGCTGACGCAGACCAAAGTGGGCGTACTCGACATGACCGTGATCACGCCGACGAACCGGGCGGATATAGGCGATAAGATCGACTATACGATCACGGCCACCAACAGCGGCAACATCTCCCTGACCAACGTGACCGTGGTCGATCCGCTGCTGGCGACGCTTGCCTGTGGGCCAGCCCAGCCGGCGACGTTGCCCCCAGGAGCGTCTATGGTCTGCACGGGCAGCTACACGCTAGTCCAGGCCGACCTCGACGCCGAGGCACGGGCGAATACCGCCACCGCCGACAGCGACCAGACGCCGCCGACCGCGACCCCCAACATGGTGCCACTTCCGAATGTCGGGGCACCGGGCTTGACGATCTCCAAGTCAGCGAACCCGCTGACGGCGGCCCCCTATGAGTCGGTCACGTACTCTTACCACGTCTGTAGTACGGGACAGATCACCCTGTTCGATGTCCAGGTGACAGATGACAACGGGACGCCAGACTTTGCCGGCGATGATGTTGTGGTCGGTAATATCCCGTCGCTGGCCCCGGGCGTCTGTCAAGACTTCTCGGCTACGATCATCCCGGTAGTTTCGACAGAAGGCATTATCAATGGTGGTGCAGCCAACGGCGCAACTGTGAACGCTGGCGCTATTATCGTGGCCAGGTCGCTGGCTAACGGTGACATTGAGGCGACCTACCGACAAGACTTTGCCATCAACGACAACACCTATGGCACGGGCGCGATTGGGTGGCCAGCCAGTAATGTTCACACGTTTTCCCATCTGACGTTCAGCGACAAGCTGCAATTCCGCTTCTTCGACAAGAATGGCACCAAGGTCCTCGACTTTTACATGGATGCCCTCTCGGCCACCTCGAAGGTGACGGTGCCGGGCACTGGGAAGACGATCAACTATCCTTCGGGCTATGGCACGCTGGGACCCTTCGGGGGCGATGGCTCGGTGGTATCGGGGAATCGCAATAACATCGTCTCCTTCTCGACGGCGATCTCGGATAACTTGAACAATCCACTCAACGTACCGAACAAGGCTGCGCTCATTGTGAATTCACCCACGACGCTGGTGGGTCAGAACGTGGTGGTAGACCAGTTTATGGCTCCTGGTGGCTGGGACCCGATCAACACCTTCACGGTGGTGGTCAAAGGCTCCACGTTCCCCACAGGCTTTGGCTCGGTGACGATACCGGATCAGCACAATTCGCCGAACAAGTTCCTGGCGGCGAATAGCATCATCACGGTGCCGATCGACAGCACGGTGGTGAACACGGCGACGGCGACAGCGAACACGATCGCGGCGGGTCCAGTGAGCGCGACCGCCACGGCGGCGGTGTTGGTAGTCGTGCCACCGCTGCCCAGTCCGTGGCAGACGGCCGATATTGGTCTCGTCCAGGCGAAAGGAAGCGCGAGCTATGCTGGCGGTGTCTTTACGGTGACGGGGTCTGGGAGAGATATTGGCCTCAACGTAGATGAATTCCGCTCGGTCCACCAATTGGCCAGCGGTGACGCCAGCGTGGTCGCTCGGGTCACGAGCATCCAGAATACGGACCTCTTTGCGAAGGCGGCGGTGATGATTCGCGAGAGCCTGAATGACAATGCCCCCGAGGCCAGCATCGCCGTGACGCCGGGTCGTGGGATTGTCTTCTCCTACCGCACGGCCACTGGAGCCAATACCATCAAGTCCGTGAAGACTGGGCTCAAGGCTCCCTATTGGGTGAAGATTGTCCGGAGTGGGAACACCTTTACGGCGTCCTATGCGTCGGATGGCGTCGGATGGCGCGTGCTGGGAACCATATCCATCCCCATGGGGCCAGCGCCCTACATTGGCCTAGGCGTGACGAGCGTGAAGGATGGTGTGGTCGCGACCGCGACGTTCGACAACGTGACGGCGACGCCATAACCCTAGTGAGAGAACCGGCTTCGACCGAGGCCGCTGGTTGAAACCAGCGGCCTTTATCCTGAGAACTGGTGCAATTTCCATAGCGCAGCTCTGCTACTGCGGACAAGGCAGCAAGAATGAAAATGCAACGAACACAATACCCAAGAGTTCTAGTGAGCGCGGGGGTACTCTTCCTCGTCGGAGCGTTCGCGCTCTGGCGCTGGGTCGGCCCATTGGCCAATCCGGAAGCGACGGCTCCTCCGGCAGCGGAAAAGAGGCGAGAGACTGTTACTCAGCCTCTCGCGCGGACTGACGGACGGCTAAGGAGCATGCCGCCTCGGGAAATTGCTATATCGCCCACGGCAAAGCCGAACGACGAGCCGTCCCGGCAATGCGCAGCTCCGTTGATTTCTTCATCGCCTCTTTTTCTCCGCGACTTTGCCGCAGCCTTGACTGCGATCCTCAACGAACCGGACCTGGAGTTGCGGGAAGAGCAAGTCGAGCATTTGGCTGGGAAGATTGCGCTGAGCGATCTTCCTGCCGCGGTCGAATTCTCTCTAAGCCCGGACAGTGAGGAGACGAGCCGCGATGTGGGGAGGCGATTGTTCCAACGCTGGACAGAACATGCTCCGTGTACTGCCGCCACTTGGGTGAGCCAAAGCGCAGGGGCCTCGATTCCTCAGGACATTATTGCAGCAGTCGCCAGTGCTTGGGTGAATCAAGACCGCACCGCCGCTCTGGAATGGGCGCAGAGTCTTCCCACCGAAGCGCAACGGCAAGGGGCGTTGGTAACGATCGGATATGAAACTGCGCGGACCGAGCCGATAGAAGCCTTGAACTTAGCAAACGTCCTTCCCCCCGGTCCCGCTCAAGACAATCTGGTGACCCACGCCGCCAATCAGTGGGCCGCCAACGCACCAGAGGAGGCAGCGGCATGGGCAAAGGGCATTCCTGATGATGCTTTGCGCGAGCGTACACTCTCGGTTATCGCGACGGCGTGGGGCGAAACTAGCCCACGCGCCGCAGCGACGTTGGCAATGCAATCGCTGATCCCTGGCCGGCAGCAGGATGATGCTGTGGTGGGGATTGTGCAGCGGTGGGTGCAGAAAGACCCGGAACAGGCGGCAGCCTGGGTTGCAGCTTTTCCCGGGAGAGCGGTCCGTGATGCCGCTGTCGAAAATCTCGTGCGACTGTGGGCTGATCAAGACATGGAGCAGGCCGAACAGTGGCTGACCAGTTTGGAAGTGGGCGAGATGCGAGATGTTGCTATTGGGACCTACGTGAGCAAACTGGTACTGCAAGAGCCGGACGCAGCATCACGCTGGGTGGAGAAAATTGAGGACCAATTCATCCGCGAACGCGAGATGATAGCGGTAGGCGAGGCGTGGATGGGTCATGACGAAGCCGCTGCGCGATCCTGGATTCTTCACTCCTCTCTACCTGACACAGCTAAGGAGCGCTTGTTCGCTCTGTCCGCAGATTAGCACCTCCGCATGTGCCGCAGTGTCTCGGCCGAGTGTACTGACCTCCAACCCTCCTCTCCATTCCGCGATAATGCTGATATCGCGGGACCAACTAAAGTCCTACCCTAGTAAAAAAATGGGCCTCACGCGATTTTATAACGCCTGAATAGTGGAACCTAATAAAGGTCCTATCTTAGTAAAAAAACAGGTCTCCTGCGATTTTATTACGATTTTTTTCTAAAAATTGACCTATTTTTAATGAAAAATGAGTCCTTTTTGATCTTGTGCTGCACCGACTTTCCGACAAATATAAGCCGCAGACGGTCAAGCGCACGGAGCGCTTGACCGTCCGGGAGAAAATCTTTTGTTGGAGGTCGTCATGTCGTTTCGGTTCTTGAATCGTTTTCGTGCAGTCGGACGTTCCGCCAAAGTGAGCCTCGGGGGCTGGGCAGGAGCACTTGCGTTCGTCATGGCTTCTCATTCTGTGGCATCGGCAAACTGTGCTGCCCTGGGTGGTACCAGTAACGCTGGCGTATGCACGGTGTCCGGCGCGGTCACACGCCAAGGGGTCTTTAGTTTGCCTGAACACCTACGGATTACCGGCGCTGGTAGCATCCGCGTGCCGGAAGGACAGGTGCTCGCGCTCGACATCGCGGGAGACCTAACGATTGAGTCGCCTGCCGGATCTGGCGGTCGCATCGTCGGAGACACGACGACTCCCGCTGGTCGGGGTGCCGAGATCACGGTGACGACGACCGGCGACATCACGCTACAAATGAACGCTCGCATCACCTCAGAAGCCAACGCGAGTGGCCAAGCGCAGTCAAGCTGCGCTACCTCGCGGGGTGGCAGCGTTCGGCTCAACGCCGGGGGCGATGTGACGACCGTAAAAGGCTCGCTTATCTCTACCAGCTCGAAATGTACGGCGGGCGAGATCGATATCGATGCTGCCGGATCTGCGAGTGTGGAAGGCAGCGTGCTTGCTCAAAGTTTGCTGACGGGCATCCCATGGGGGTACCCAGGCGGTGGCCCAATCTCGATTGACGCCGGGTGTACGCTGGCCGTGCAAGCGGCGGGCGTGGTGAGCAGCAAAGGTTTGGATCAAGGCGCTGACCTCGTCCACCTGGGCGGCGGCTGTAACGTCAACATCTTTGGCCTCGTGCAATCCACGGGTCCTGGGCACGTCGTCCCGACGAATCCTCCGAATCGCTGTAACCTGACCAATCGTCCACATAACACGACTATCGACCCGATGGCTTGCGTCGAAATCTGGTCGGGCGGGTCATTGTTGATCGACCGGACCGGTGCTCGCAAAGGTGAAGTCAACGCCGATACCGGGCAAAGCGGCGGCACGCAGGTCGCGTGGATTGATCTATTTGCGGCAGATGACATCACGATTCTTGGGCAGCAGGCGAAGTACGCTGTGCATGCCAATCAATTTCTGACCAATGGCAGTGGCGGCCTCATCACTGTCGTCTCTACGGGTGGGAAAGTCGCAACCAGCCGAGCGGCTATTCAAGGGAACGTGACTGCCAATGGTGGGCGCGGGGGTGTGGTGACCGTGGAAGCTGAAGACCCCGTGAATTTCGGCACGGCGACGATCCAAGCCAAAGGTGCCTCTGCTGGATTTGCACCGGTAGGCGGAACGATTACTGGACGCTCGTTTAACGGTGCCATCGTTGGTGCACCGCCGGGTAGTTTGGATGCCGGTGGCGGCGTCCCAGCCAATGGCTCGGTCACGCTACAAGGCTGTGGCGCACCGGATGTAGATTATTCGGGGGCGACGGTGCCGTCGCTGGCCATCCTACCTCCCCAATGTGGCGGAACCCCCATCCTCCCTAGTTATGTGACGTTGCCCACCTGTGCTTGTCACCAGATACAGCCGAGCATTGCGGCAACAAAAACGTGTACGAGCACGACGGTTGATGGCGTCACTTTCACTGTCAATTTCAGCGGCACAGTGTGTAACGACGGTAATGTAGCTGTCACCCTGACGCACCTGACAGACGACCAGCCGGTGGCTGGTACGAATATCTTCTCGAGCTTGTCCACGACTGCACTCGCCGTGAACGCGTGCGCCACCTACGGCGGCAGCTTCTTGACCGCCAGCAATCCTTCCACGGATACGGTAAATGCTGAAGGCGAGGGAGCCAATGGCTCCGGCCATGTGTCGGCCAGCGCCACCGCCATCTGCGACCCGGTCGTGGGGTGTGGCAATTTTGTGATCGAGTCTGGCTTAGGCGAGCAGTGCGACGACGGCAACCTGAACCAGAACGACAGCTGTAAAAACGACTGTAAAAAGAATATTTGCGGAGATGGCGTCCAGAATCCCGCCGCTGAGCAGTGCGACGACGGCAATCAGAGCGATAACGACGCCTGCAAGAAGAACTGCAAATTGAATGTGTGCGGCGATAAGCTCGTGAACTCCGCCGCCGAGCAGTGCGATGACGGTAACAAGAGCAATAACGACGCCTGCAAGAACGATTGCACCCTCAGCGTGTGCGGCGACGGCGTGCGCAATCCCAAGACTGAGAAATGCGACGACGGCAATCAGAACAATAATGACGGCTGTAAAACTGACTGCACCAGGAACACCTGCGGCGATGGCGTTGTCAACTTCCTAACCGAGCAGTGTGACGACGGCAATAAGGTCAACAACGACGGATGCAGCAATAGTTGCGCCCTCTCGAGCTGCGGCGATGGCGTGCTGAGCCCAGGCGAGCAGTGCGATAACGGCCCGGATGTTCCGAATGACAACTGTTCGGCTACCTGCCAGTTCGAGGTACCGCAACCGTTCTGCGGCAATAACATCGTCGAAGTCGGTGAACAATGTGATCCCCCGAATCCGGGCAATGGTTGTTCGGCGACCTGTCAGATGGAACCGCCACCGAATTGCGGCAACGGACAGCCGGATGCCGGCGAACAATGTGACGACGGGAACACCAATGACTACGATGCCTGCCGCAACAACTGCATCAGCAACATCTGTGGTGATGGTTTCCTTAATCCCCCGACCGAGCAATGCGACGATGGGAACTTGACCAATGCTGATGGCTGTTCCTCGACGTGCAAAGAAGAGTGTGGCGATGGCGTGAAGCAGGCTGGCGAACAGTGCGACTATGCGGCACCAGGAACGCCGAACTGCTCTTTCCAATGTCAGCTCGCCAAGTGTGGCAACGACATCGTCGAAGACCCGGTGGAGGAATGCGACGATGGTAATACCGTTAATAACGATGACTGCACCAACCAATGCACACTCAATGCGAGCGGCAAGGAGTTTATGACTGGTGGTGGCAATTTCTATACCAGCAATGGCATCAAGGTGACGCACGGCTTCGAGCTCCACTGCGATGCCAACCACTTGCCGAACAATCTCGAAATCAACTGGAAGGATGGTGGAACGACCAACAATTATCATCTGGGGAATATGTTGACCTCTGCTGTGTGTACAGAGACGGCGCTCGTGCAGGCTCCGCCAGCGGCAAACTTCGACACTTACACCGGTACAGGAACCGGAACGTGTAACGGCCTGCCGGCGACCATCAGTTTCACGTTTACGGATGCTGGGGAACCTAGCGTGAACGATCAGATCGTCAATTTGGTGATTGTGGGAACGCCACCGTGCAACCTGACGATCACGAATACCAAGCTGACCGGCGGGAACCATCAGGCTCACTAGTCGCTGAATTGGAGAATTCCGAACTCCGGGTGTCATCATCGCGCCCGGAGGCAAATGCTTCCTTTGCACCTTCCAGGGCGGGCACAACCCGCCCCTTTTCATTCGCCCCCTCGTGTTTGGTAGTGGTACAGTTTCGTTTTGTCTTGTAGGGGCACCCCTATGTGGGTGCCCTTTTGCTGGGCGGCCACGCAGGGCCGCCCCTACGAAGACATAGGAATGAATCAAATTGAACCACTACCTCGCGTTTCCTTTCCTTGCCCGACTCGGACAGGGATGGTACAAGAGTCAGAACTTGTCTCGCGCTGGCGACGCTTCAGTCGCGGCGCCTTCAATTGCAGAGACAGCAGCAGCCCGACTTAGGAAGGAGAAGATATGAAAGCTGGAGTCTTCATGATGCCCTCGCATCCGCCGGAACGGAATTTTTACACCGGCCACATGTGGGACCTGGAACACCTAGAACTCTGCGACAAACTTGGTTTCCACGAAGCCTGGATTGGCGAGCATTTCACTGCGCCGTGGGAGCCTAACCCGGCCCCGGACTTGTTGATCGCGCAGGCTATTCTGCGGACCAAGAACATTAAACTGTGTCCCGGTGCCCACCTGTTGCCGTATCATCATCCGGCGGAACTGGCCCATCGCGTGGCCTTTCTCGACCATATGGCACAGGGGCGCATTATGCTCGGCGTCGGCACCAGCGGGCTGCCCAGCGACTGGAAGTTGTTTAATGTGGATGGTGCTGCTGGTGAGAACCGTAAGATGACGCTCGAAGCGCTCGACATCATGTTGAAGCTGTGGGAGAGCACGGAACCGTTCGAGTACCGAGGCGAGTATTGGGACGTGAACCGCATCGACACTATGCTTGGGACGCTGAAGCATCACCTCACGCCTTTCCAGAAGCCACACCCGCCCATCGGCATTGCTGGCCTGACGCCGCGTTCGGATACCCTCAAATTTGCTGGTGAGCGTGGATTTATGCCGCTGAGCATCGCCTTGAGTGGCAGCTATCTCAAAACCCACTGGCAGGCCGTTCTCGACGGAGCGGAAAAGGCCGGACGGACGCCCAGCCGGGCGGACTGGCGCATCTCGCGCGAAGTCTACATCGCCGAGACCGATAAGGAGGCGCGTGATAAGGCCGTGAACGGCATGCTGGGGCGGGTCTATCGCGAGTATCTGTTACCGCTCTTCAAAGCCTTCGGCATGGTCAGTCTCTACAAACATCATCCTGAAGTGCCGGATTCCGACGTGACCATCGAATACCTAGCCGACTACTGCTGGCTGGTAGGTTCGCCCAAAACCATCGTCAATAAGATCGGCGACATGCAGCAAGAGACTGGCGGGTTTGGATGTCTGCTCGCCTTGTGTTTCGATCAAATGGATAACAACGAAGGCTGGGCCAATTCACAGCGTATGCTGATGGAAGAGGTCATGCCGCATTTCGCCAACGTGTAAGCTTCTTCGCGCGCTTCTAATTGGTCACGCGGAGACGCGAAGTCGCAACTGCTCACTGTTTTCCCTGCGTCTTAGCGTCTCCGCGTGAGTTGAAGAGTGCCCCTACCACTCCAACCGATACCACACCCGCCCGATCCATTCGTGTAGTAGTATGGTGCTCGTTTCCAACGTCGAACTGTGGGGCAGAAAATGCAACACGGACAGAGGCTCGTGTGTGGCAAATATGGTAGGTGCAGGCGTCACCTGGAAACCCACGCGCTCAAACGCCTCGCGTGAGCGCGGCATATGCAGCGCGTGCGTTACGAGATAGATCTTCCGAATCCCCTCTTTATGCAAAAGGGCTGCACTGAGTTTGGCGTTCTCGCGCGTGTTGCGCGACCGATCTTCCAGCCATTGTACTGGCACGCGAAAATCTTGCTCAAGCGATTCCTTGATCGCCTGTGACTCGGGGCGGGCACCTGCACGCCAGCTCCCACCCGAGACCAACACTGGCTTGCCGGTCAGGCGATACAAGTGGGCGGCATACCGCAAGCGCTCCAATACATGACCGCTGATGGTGTCACCGCCATATTCCGGGGCGTTGCGATACAAACCGCCACTCAACACCACGATGGCATCTGCTGATGGAAGCGGAGATGTCGGAGACAGGGGTGCAATCGTTTCAAACTGTCGCCGCACGGCGGAGACCAGAACCGGCGTACTGGCTGCGTACAACGCAACGCAAGTGATGAAAATGACCAGTCGTCCGAGACGCGGACGACGTTTGAGCAACGCGACGCCTACGAACAACAACACGAGGATATTGAGTGGCGGCAGCAGGAAAGCGCTTACGAGCTTGGTGAGCAGGACATCGAGGTTGGGCATGGGGGAAAACGATGAATGCAGAAGGATGAATGA
>SXGS01691476.1_pt1 | contig 12366 bp, 10 predicted proteins | sample 3174681 | NCBI WGS metagenome assembly SXGS01 (sample SAMN11356861, study PRJNA531348) | freshwater metagenome | isolation source: freshwater sample F1-80 | place: China: Fuxian Lake, Yuxi | collected 2017-12-25
CTGTGACGCCGGGCTTGACCCGGTGGCGGGCGAAGTAACCCTCGACGATTTCGCCGAAGGTCTTGTCGCGGGTCTGGCCGAGGATGGCATGGGGACGGGGGCCGACCAGCGAGAGATCGCCGCGCAGCACGTTGAAGATCTGCGGCAATTCATCGATCGACGTCTTGCGGATGAAGCGCCCGACCGGGGTCACGCGTGGGTCGTTCTTGGTAACGGCATTCTTGGCCGTCGGATCGCTCATCTCCGTATACATCGAACGGAATTTCAGGACGTTGATCACCTCGTTGTTGAAGCCGTGACGCTTCTGCACGAAGAAGACCGGTCCCTTGGATGTCATCTTGACCGCAATCGCCGTGGCAATGAACACCGGCCACAGCAGGATGAGAGCGAGAACGCTGAAGAAGATGTCGAAGGCGCGCTTGGCGACCGAATCCCAGTCACGGATCGGCTTGTCGAGAATGTCTAGAAGCGGGACTGCACCGACATGCGAATAGGCGCGCGGGCGGAAGCGCAGATTGTTGGAATGGGCGGCCAGGCGGATATCGACTGGCAGAACCCAGAGCATCTTCAGGAGCTGCATGATGCGGGCTTCTGCGCTGAGCGGCAGCGAGATGATCAGCATATCGATATGGGCGAGACGCGCGAATTCGACGAGTTCCGCCACGGTCCCGAGCTTCGGGTAACCGGCGACCACGTCCGGCGAGCGTGTAGAGTTACGATCGTCGAAGATACCGCAGATGCGGATATCGTTTTCCGGCTGCTGCTCCAGAGCGCGGATCAGGTCTTTGGCAGGCTTGCCGCCGCCGACGATCACGGCGCGGCGCTCCATCACGCCGTTGCGTCCCCAGCGACGAAAGCCAAAGCCGATCAGATTGCGCTCGATCAGGAGATAAATCGCACCGAGCACGAACCATGCGGCGAGTATGCTGCGGTAGTTGGGGTCATGGTCGATAAACAGGAAGTTCGTCAGAGCGACAAGACCGAGGGAAGCCATCCAGCTTCCGAGCACCCGCGCCATAGATCCCATCGGCGAGCGCAGAATCGAGACGTGATAGCAATCGCTGGCCTGCAGGAAGAGCAATGCAAGCAGCGAGCCGACAAAAGCACTGATGCTCGTGTCGAGGAAGTGGGCGCCGGGATCGACGGCGACGAAGAAGTTCGCGCCGAGCGCAATCCCGAACAGGCTGAAGAACTCGAGAAAACGCAGCTGGCCGATCACGATCGACGGCGAGTAGTTGGCGACCGCATATTGTGACGCGATCTGGCGTGCCAATGCGCTGATTTCGGCCTTGCGCTCCCCTTCCACCTTGTGCAGGGGATCGTCGCCGGTCGTCTGACCGCGACGCAATGCGTCAAGATCGAATGCCTCGGGTTTGTCGACCTTGTTCATGTCTGGATCTCGCACGTGTGTGCGGGAAGACTACGGCGAAGGTCCTAAGAAACGCTTTAGGATCCCCTCAGAAATGGTGTGATCTGTGCCGTTTCAGTGCAAGCCGCGGTCAAATGCGCGCGAGTTGCGCCCGATAAAGCGCTTCGATGTCCCTGGCCATAACGGTTGCGGAAAAACGGGAGCGGAAGCTCTGAGGGCTTGGCATTGTTCGCCTCGACCAGTCCGGATCGGTCAGCGCCCTCGCCATCACCGCACCGAAGAGATCGGCGCGGCCGGCCTCGACCAAGGCCTCGCTGTCAATGCCGAGGATCTCGGGAATGCCCCCAACCCGCGAGGCGACGACGGTCTTCTCTGCGGCCAGCGCCTCCAGGACGATATAGGGCATGGCCTCGGCGCGCGAGGGAACGACAATGATGTCGGAGAGCGCAAAGGCCTCGGCGATGGGCATGGCAGGTCTGAAACCGATCCGGCGGCTGAGGCCCTTCTGTTCGACCATTCGGCGATAGCGCTCGAGGTCGGGGCCGTCTCCGACGATTACCCCGCTCAACGGTCGACCGACCAGTCGTTCAGCTTCGGCGAAGGCATTGATGAAGACATCGGGCCCCTTGAGATCGCGCAGCATGCCGATATAGGCGAAATCCACGCCCTCGGCTTCGACCGGGATACGCCCGAAGTCCCTCTCGCTGATGCCGTTATAGACCCGCGTCGCCTGGCAATGGGGTTTGCCGATCTTCGTCTCGTAGGTCTGGCGCTCGTAGTCGCAGACGAAAGAAATCGATTCCGTCATCCGCTCCAGAACGCGCTCGGCCATGAAGACGGCCTGTCCTGACGGTTTTGCCCGCGAGAAATGCAGGCTGCCGCCGTGCGGTGAATAGAGGCGGGCGACGCGATACCTTCGAACCCGCAGCAGTGAGCCGATCAACCGCGCGATCACGCCGCCCTTGGCGCCATGACCATGCAGGATATCCGGCTGCAATTCCTTGATGAGTTTGTAAGCTTCGGCAAGTGCCGCCATGTCCTTCAAGCCGACCGAACGCCGGATCGGGAAGCGGGTGACGCCGAGCGCAAGATGCGGCATGATCTGATCGAAGAGCCGGTCCTCATGGGCGCCGCCCGTCGAGCTGTCGCAGAGGATGCCGACTTTGTGTCCGGCCGCGCTGTGCAGTTCTGCCAGATCGCGGACATGGCGGAAGATCCCGCCGATCGGCGACCGAAAGCAATGCACGATGCGCAGGGACTGGGCTTCGGCCATCGATCAGAACAGCCGTTCGCGCACGTAGACGGTGTCGCCGGCAAGGATCGGGTCGGTGATCGGCACGCGGCCGGTGATGATCTGTCCGTTGATCTTGCGGGTCACGTCGACATCCCGCTGATTGGCCCGGCTGTTGAAGCCGCCGGAGACGGCGATGGCGTTGAGGATCGTCATGCCCGGCACATAGGCGTATTGCCCCGGCTGCCCGACCTGGCCCATGACGAAGATGGACCGGTAGCGATCGACTTCGATCGAGACGTCCGGATCACGCAGGTATCCCTGCTTGAGCTTCTGGGCGATCGCGCCTTCGAGCTGGGTGAGGGTCGCACCGCGGGCCGCAACCTGACCGACAAGCGGGAAGGCGATGTAGCCGGCCTGGTCAACGGTATAGGTGTTGGTGAGGCTCGGTTGTTCGAAGACGGTGACGCGCAGACGGTCGCCGCTGTCGAGCCGGTAGGGCTGGATCGTGGCCTCATGAAAGACCTTCGGGGCAGGGCGATAACTCGCGCAGCCCGACACGCCGATCGACAGGACCACGCTTGCGATCAGAACCATCGCCTGTTTGCCGACCATCGCCATGCGCTGCTGCGCTCCCACTGAACCCAAATTCGTTGGCCTGTTATCGAATGGTTAGGGTTAATGCCGGGTAAACGTCTGGTGCTGGATTGCCTCATACAGGCGCCAAAACTGGGAGCATCACGGTTAACCCTTGAGTTACCATGATCCTTTACTTTCGCGGGCAAGATGTTCCGGGAGTCTGTGATGCCGAGTGTGGACCGCGATCAACATGATGTCGATATCGACCTGGCCCAGCTCTTTCGCGCCGTGTGGGAGCGAAAGGGGAGGATCCTGGCCGCGACTGCGCTTGTCGGGGTGCTGGCCTTCATTGGCGCCAATGCGATCTCGCCCACCTACAAGGGCGATGCCAAACTTCTGATCGAGCCGCGCGAGCCGAACTTCTCGGCATCGGGAACCTCGTCCTCGATCGCCGAACCTTTGCCCGATGAACTGAATATCGCAAGCCAGGTGCAACTGCTCCAGTCCGTCGATCTGATCAAACAGGTGGCCCGGGACCTCAAGCTGCATGAGCGCACCGAATTCGATCCGGACTCCAGCCCGTCCGTCGTCACCGACTTCCTCGTGCTCTTTGGACTGAAGAGTAACCCGCTGGAACTTCCGCCCGAAGAGCGCGTCATCAACGCCTTCAAGGAAAAGCTCGCCGTCTATCAGGTCGACAAGTCGCGGGTGATCGGGATCGAGTTCACATCGCAGGATCCGAAGCTCGCGGCAACCGTCCCGAACACGATGATGGACGTCTATCGGTCCTTGCAGAGCGGTGCCAAGCTCGACAGCAATTCCGACGCCGTCCGCTGGCTGGAAACGGAGATTGCCAACCTGCGGGAAAAGGTCCGCGAGGCCGAGCAGAAGGTCGCCGAATATCGCTCCTCGGCTGGCTCGATGTCGCTTGGCTCCGATCAGAGCTCGTTCAGCAGCAAGCAGCTCTCCGATATCTCGACAGAACTTGCCCGCGTCCGTGGCGAACGCGCGAATGCCGAAGCGACCGCCGAGAACCTGCGCGCCAGCATCAAGGCTGGAAGGTCGACCGAAACGCTGGATGCGGTTGCCCGCTCGGAATCGATCCAGCGCCTGAGGGCGGCGGAATCGCAGCTGCGCGCCCAGATTTCCGATCTCTCCACGCGCCTCCTCGACGGTCATCCGCAGATGAAGGCCCTGCGCGCCCAGCTTTCGGGTATCCGCGAGCAGGTACAGGCCGAATCCCTGAAGGTCGCGGCCGGCCTCGAAAATGAAGCCGCCGTTGCCCGTGAGCGCGAAACACAGCTGCTTGCCCAGCTGAATACCTTGAAGGCTGACACGGCCCGTGCCGGCGAGGACGAAGTCGGCTTGAAGTCACTGGAACGCGAGGCGACTGCTCAGCGTCAGCTGCTCGAAACCTATCTGGCCCGCTACCGCGAGGCGTCGTCGCGCCTCGACAAGGATTCGAGCCCTGCTGATGCGCGTGTGATTTCCACTGCGATCGAGCCACAGGAGCCGAACTTCCCGAAGGTTCTGCCGATTACGATCGTCGCCACGCTGTCGACCATGATTCTCGCGGCCGTCGCCGTGATGCTGGCCGAACTTTTCAGCGGTCGCGCATTGCGCCCCACGGGGGCAGTGGCCCCCGTTGTCGCCCGCCGGGAAGAAGAGGTGCCGCCGCGGCAGGAAGCCGCTCCCCATCCAGGCAAGCCCGAGCGTTCGACCGATACGCCCGCGAGCCTGTTGAACGTTGCCCCGGACGCTGATCTGGTGGAGGAGATGGAGCAGGTCGTCACTGCCGAGATACCGGCGGCTGAGACTGTCGAGGAGCATGACGAATTCTCTATCGCATCCGTGGCCAATTTTCTCGTCGAGCAGGAAACACGGATCGCTTTTGCGATTTCGCCGTCGGGCGACGATGGCTCGCTCGGCACGGTCGCTCTCGCTCGCGAACTGGCCGAACGCGGCAAGCGCATGGTTCTCGTCGACATGACGGGATCGGCCTGCCCGACGCGTTTGATGGCGTCCTGGCGCGATCTTCCTGGAATCACCGATCTGTTGACCGGCGAAGCCGCCTTTGCCGATTGCATCCATCCGGATCGTTCCTCGACGGCCGATATCGTGCCCCAGGGCAATGCGGATATCCGCCAGGCCATGCGTGGTGCCGACCGTCTTTCGATGATCGTCGACGCGCTTGCCGACGTCTACGATCTGGTTCTGGTCGAATGCGGTCCTGCCAATGCACAAGGCGTTGCGCGTCTCAGCCGCAATGGCCGCCACGAGATCATCCTCTCGGCTCCCGATCCCAGGGCCGACGAGCTGGCCGAGATCATGGTTGCCTTCGAGGATGTCGGCTACTCGGATCTCGTGCTGCTCTCGGTGAAGACGCCGCCAAGCCGCCACGCGAGAGACGCAGCCTGATATCGGCCGTTCCCAGGCCTGGAACGATCAATCCTCTGGTTTGGCAGTCGGCGCAGCCGTGCCCTGGGCTCGCATCCTTTGGATGAGGGTATAGAGATGCGGATTGCCCTTGATGAAGGTTTTCGTCCGGGTGAGGCTGCGATGCGTCATCGCCGCGAGGTGACCTGCAGGGCGCAGAGGCAGCAAGACATCATGGTGCACGGTTTGCACCGAGCACCAGCGACGCTTGTAGTCCTGATCGCCAATGCCGAAGTCGAACAGGGCAGCACCGTTCAGGGCGCTGCGCTCGATGACCAGCCAGAACAGGAGTTCGCCGGGGCTGGCCTCCGCCATCAGACTGTCGTCGATCGAGCCGAACTGGCAGATGACGTGGTCGCCCTTGCGCGAGAGACCGGTGATGGCGGCGATCTTGCCGTCATGCTCGCCCTTCAGTCGGACGGCATGCAGTTCGAGCGGCACGTCGCTTCCGCCGCGATCCACCTCGAGAAGCATCCGAAAGAAGGCCTGCGTCTCCGCAGGCTGGAAGACGTTCGGCAAGCCGCCTGAGGCAAACCGGGCAGCCTTCTGCTGAAAGAAGCGTTCGAGCAGGGCTTGCTGGTCGGCAAGCTTGGTCGGGCGGATATGCTCGAACCCGCCTGCGGCTTCCAGCTTGCGGATCTGTGCGCGATACTTCTTGCGGCGGCTCTTGGCATTCAGTGGCGCAATCGTCTCTTCCATGGTCGCACACAGCGGCAGTTGGAAGGATGCGTTCTGGTTGCGGATATGCGGCAGAGCCGAAAGCGGATGCCGCTCGCCACGCCAGTCGAAGGGGATGTTCGTCAAGCTGAGCAGGTCGGCGTGGTCACGCAACGCGCCGACCAACAGTGTTTCGAGCGCGGGGCCGGGAAGCGTCGACGCGATCGACCGGAAGCTGGCGCTGAACAGGCCGCTGTTGAAGTTCGTGAAGGCGGATCCGATGAAGCGGGCATTGCGCACGAGATAGTGCCGTTCGGTCTCAAGCGGCAGCAGGAAGGCGATCTCGTTGTTCAGGCGTCCTTCGACGATGGCAAGCGGATGGCCATGGGTCTCGACCCAGGCGCGGCACCAGTCATAGCCATGATGCAGGGAGTTCCACGGATCGGCCTCAAGCTGTCGCCAGACCCGTTCCAGCGGCGCCATGCGCTGATGAACCGTCAGCGAGAGCCGTCCGGCGGGGCTGTCGAGGGTCGCTTGACTGCGGTCGACGGTGGCGCCGTCATCTGGCAGATCTTCGGCAAATGCCATCGCATCATGGCGTGTCTGGGTCCGCATGTACCCTATCCCGTCCGGTTTCACTGACGCGCAGGAGCTTAGGCGGACACTGCGAACAAACGGTTATCGGCAGCGAACATGGTCCGTCCGACACCATCCCAGGGTAAAGGCGGAGTTAATCCGCGTCCTTCTTCTTGAAGGGGCCGGCCATCCACTTGATCACGAGCATGGCGGGAATGACCCAGAGCAGGCCGGTCAGGAGGAAATAGAGCAGATGAGCCCACCAGGGTGCGGTCGCGAGCGTTGCCGTCGCGATCGTCGTCGCCAGCAGGGCATAGACCGACACGATCAGGATGATCAGGATCGTGCCGATGAAGGATCTCAGTTTCGGGCGCCTTGTCATGCCTTATTCCTACTCGACGTCGCCGTCTTCAGCGACGCGACCGCTTGCCGCAAACCGGCGGGCTTGTTTTGCACGGCTGACTGATGCAAATCAACGGTCGAAAAGAGGATTGACGAATGACAGCAGTACTGACCGGAACCGAGTTGCAGGTGCGCAAGGAAATCGCTCGCGTCGATGCTGACCGAAAGGCGGTCCGCATCTGGCTCGGCGTGGTGATTTTTGCGCTTTTCTGTCTCGTGCTGGTCGGCGGCGCAACGCGCCTGACCGACTCAGGCCTGTCGATCACCAAGTGGGAGCCGATCCATGGCGTTATCCCGCCGCTGACCACACAAGAGTGGGAAGAAGAGCTCGAACTTTATCGTCAGATCCCGGAATACCAGCAGATCAACAAGGGCATGAGTCTCGACGAGTTCAAGTTCATCTTCTGGTGGGAATGGGCACATCGTCTGCTCGCCCGCCTGATCGGCGTGCTGTTTGCCGTGCCGCTCGCCTATTTCTGGCTGCGCGGCAAGATCGAGCCGAGCCTGCGCACGCCGCTGGTCGGGCTTCTGGCGCTCGGAGGCCTGCAAGGCTTCATCGGCTGGTGGATGGTTTCCTCGGGTCTCAGCGAGCGGACTGATGTCAGCCAGTATCGTCTGGCCGTCCACCTGATGATGGCCTGCTTCATTTTCGCCAGTTGCGTCTGGATCTATCGCAGCCTTTACCCGCATACGGACGATGCTGTCCCGACGGAAAAGAGCCGTTTCTTCGCAGGCGTTCTGCTCATCATGACCTTCGTTCAGATCTATCTTGGTGCGCTTGTCGCGGGTCTCGATGCCGGGTTCACCTACAACACCTGGCCGCTCATGGACGGCGCCTGGGTGCCGCAGGGGCTGTTCGTCCAGTCTCCCGCCTGGATCAACATCTTCGAAAACCCCAAGACGGTGCAATATATCCATCGCATCGGCGCCTATGTTCTCTGGGCGGCAGCACTCGCCTATATGATCCAGTCTCTGCGGGCGGCTCCCGAGACCACCCATGCCCGCCGCAGCGTGGTGCTTTTCGTCCTCATCAGCATCCAGGCGGTGATCGGCATCGCGACGCTCGTGATGCAGGTGCCGCTGGCTGCCGGTGTCATCCATCAGGGCATGGCGCTGGTGGTGCTCGCCTTTGCCGTCGCCCATCTGCGCGCCTTCTACGGCGAGCGCCCGAAGCCGGTTGTGGTCGAAGTCCGCGACTGAGCCGGATCAGCCGAAGCGATAGGCGGAGTAAGGTTTTCCGAGAAATTCACCCCGGAAGACCTGCCGCCCGGCATCCGAGCCTGCTGCGCCTGACGCGACGAACAGCGGCACGAGGTGATCGTGGTCGGGCACATGGCAGGCCAGGGCATCCGGGTTGTGATCCCAGGTCGCGAGAATTTCTGAACGCCGCGCGCTGTCGGGTGCGGAGACCGCTTGCGTCAGCCAGTCGTCAAACCGGATCGCTTGCTCAACATGATTTGGTTCGGCCTGCCGGAACATCCGCATGTTGTGATAACTCATGCCCGAAGCGATGATCAGCACGTCTTCGTCACGCAATGGCGCCAGCGCCTTGCCGATCGCCACATGGCTTTCAACATCCAGCGTATTCTTGAGAGAGATCATCGTCAGCGGCACATCCGCATCCGGATAGAGCAGCATGAACGGGATGAAGACGCCATGATCGAAGCCGCGCGCGGCATCCTCGGCGCTCTCGATCCCGGCCTCTGCCAGGAGCGCCCGCGCGCGGGCCGCAAGGTCCGGCGAGCCCGGGGCAGGGTAGGAGAGCTCATAGGTGTGCGGCGGGAAATTGTAATAGTCGAAGAGCATGCCAGGCTTCGCAGCCGTGCTCAACGTCGGCACCGGTTCCTTCTCCCAATGGCCTGAAACCACGAGTACAGCCTTCGGCCGCCGCCCGATTTCCGCATCGAGGCCTTCGAGGAAGGCCCGCAGATCGTCCCAGGGCGTCTTGCCTTCGGCATCCCGGGGGAATTCCATGAACGGCCACGGGCCGCCACCATGAGGAATGAAGTAGACGGGGAGACGATGGCGATGTGGGATTTCGCTGCTCATGACGACCTCGCTGCTACGCTTCCGTCCTACCAAAGGGTGATGAGGCCGGCGATCCGTCATTCAGTCGACAAAGTGTTCGACAAGCAGCGATCTTGCGATCCGGGCAAAGGCCAGGCGCTCCGCAAGCCTTGCATCGCCTGCCAGCGACGACCCGTCTTCCAGCATCCACGCGACAGAGAGCATCGCGTGAACCGCCGCATAACTCAGGACCTTCCTGCCGCTGCAGCCGAAATGAACCGCGAAGCTCTCCGTCAGGCGCATGATGCGCAGCCGATCCAGGACGAGCGTCCCATTTCCCTGCGGGTTTCCGAAGACGTTGGCCACATTATAGACCGGGTCGCCATAAAGTCCCTGCGGATCGATCGCCCGCCACTCGCCGGACGCATCCTGGACTATGTTCTCGTGATGGAGGTCACCATGAAGCGGTCTTTGGCCCAGTTGCTCGCTGAGCAAGCCGCGTGCGATATGCGCGGCCCAGCTTGCGACCGTGCCGAGTTCGGACGATCCTGATGCTTCCGCAAGCAAGAACAGAGACCTGAAATGTCGATCGAGGGGCACGAGCGCGTCTGGAACCGCTCGTCCGCCTGGAGCATGCAGCTTGCCCAGCACACGGAGCACGACGTCCGTTGCTTCCTCGTCGCCCCAGCGATCAAGGTGTTCCCGCAGCGTCCGCGCGCCCCCATCTTCGAGCAGAGATGAGTGGCCGATACGGTCAATGAGGCGAACGGCACCGAGACCCTGCCTCCACTCGAGAAAGTCGAGGCCAGGCAGTTCGCCGTGTCCCGCAGGCTTGAGGCTCTTTACAATGTTTGTCGAGCCACGCCGCCAAACTCGAAAAACAAGACTGGACGGCGTGTCAGCGACGAGCTCCGCCTTGTCGATGCTCCATGCTTCTGTGAGAGCGACGGGTAGCTCGAACAACGCGGCCACGGCATCACGCCGACAGCATCAGGTCCATGTTCTGCACAGCCGCTCCTGACGCGCCCTTGCCGAGAGTGTCGAGCAGGGCGACCAGATTGACATGCGTGCCACCGGGCGTGCCGAAGACGAAGAGCTTCATCGTGTCCTGTCCAACCAGTTCTTCTGCATCGACGCGCGGCAGCTTGGCACTGTCCGCCAGCGGAACCACACTGACGATGTCCTGGCCCGCATAGTGGGCGACGAGTGCTGCATGGATGCTCTCCACCGTCGTGCCGGCGGAGAGATCTTCGAGGAAGAGCGGCACCTGGACGATCATGCCCTGGGCGAAGCGGCCGACGGAGGGGGCAAAGAGTGGTGCGCGGTCAAGCAGACCATGGGTCTGCATCTCCGGCACATGCTTGTGCTTGAGCGTCAGGCCGTAGAGGAAGTTGTTCGCCGCCAGATGCTCCGGATGGGTCTTGTCCTCCATCTGCGCAATCATCTGCTTGCCACCGCCGGTATAGCCCGAGACGGCATTGACAGAAATCGGATAGCCGTCCGACAGGATGCCAGCGGCGCGCAGCGGCCGGATGAGGCCGATCGCACCGGTGGGATAGCAGCCGGGATTGGAAACATAGCGCGCCGATTGGATCTTCGCCTTCTGCGCCTTGTCCATTTCGGCAAAGCCATAGGCCCAATCGGGATGCACCCGAAATGCGGTTGAGGCATCCAGCAAACGGACATTGTTATTCGCTGCCGTCATCTCATAGGCCTGCTTCGACGCATCGTCGGGCAGGCAGAGGATGGCGATGTCGGCGCTGTTCAGCATGTCCTCGCGCATCTTCTCGTTCCGCCGCTCCGCTTCGGGGATCGACAGCAGCTCCAGATCGCGGCGGTCGGCCAGGCGCGTGCGGATCTGCAGACCCGTTGTGCCGTGTTCGCCGTCGATGAAGATCTTCGCTGCCATTTGTCTAATCCTGTCAGAGGTTTGGATGAGAATGCGGAATCTGATTGTCAGTGTGTTGAATCAATGTGTCAGGTGCGTGTCGCGAGTTTCTCGGCGCGCAGGCCCAGCATATACATTGCAACCGTCGCACCGGCAATTGCGGTGATGTCGGCATGGTCATAGGCCGGTGCCACCTCGACGATGTCAGAGCCCCGGATGTCGAGGGCCCCGAGCTTGCGCAGCACCGACAGCATCTTGGCGGAGGAGGGGCCGCCCGCGACCGGTGTCCCCGTGCCCGGAGCATAGGCCGGGTCGAGGCAGTCGATGTCGAAGGTCATGTAAGTCGGAGCCGTGCCGACATGCGAGAGGATCGCGTCGGCGATGGCCTGCGCGCCCATGTCCTCGACTTCGTAGCCGGGAATGATCCGGATGCCGAAATCTTCGGGCGCTTCGGTGCGGATGCCGATCTGGATCGATTTCTTGGCATCGATGACGCCTTCGCGGACCGCCCGGCAGACGAAGGAACCATGGTCGATGCGTTGGCCGTCATCGTCCCAGGTGTCCTGATGCGCGTCGAAATGCACGAGCGCCAGCGGGCCGTGCTTGGCGGCATGGGCTTTCAGCAGTGGCCAAGTGACGAAGTGGTCGCCGCCAAGGCCGAGCAGATAGGCGCCGGAGGCAATGATCTTCGCGGCCTCCTGCTCGATCAGGCCCGGTGTGTGCTGATGATTGCCGTAGTCGAGCAGCACGTCGCCATAGTCGACGACGGCCATCTGCTCGAAGAGGTCACGGGCGAAGGGGTATTGCGGATCATTGTCAAAGATCGCCGAGGCGCGCCGGATCGCCTGCGGCCCGAAGCGGGCGCCGGGTCGGTTGGAGACGGCGGCGTCGAAGGGAATGCCGAGCACGACCGCATCGACGTCATCCAGAACCTTGGAATACTTGCGCCGCATGAAGGAGAGCACGCCCGCATAGGTCGGGTCGGTCGCAGCACCGCGCAGGGTCTTTGCGGTAAACGCGTTGTCGATTGATTTGCTGGCCATGCTGCTGCTCCGGATTTTGAATTTGATCAAATTATAAGGTCGCCATCGGCGGTCAAGCCCATCGCGGTCAAGCATTGAACGCAGACTGCAAAACGAAAAAAGGCGGAGCCGAAGCCCCGCCTTGATTTCCGTTTCCGGTTGTCCAGCGATTAACGCTTGGAGAACTGGAACGAACGAC
>SXGS01254329.1_pt1 | contig 12365 bp, 6 predicted proteins | sample 3174681 | NCBI WGS metagenome assembly SXGS01 (sample SAMN11356861, study PRJNA531348) | freshwater metagenome | isolation source: freshwater sample F1-80 | place: China: Fuxian Lake, Yuxi | collected 2017-12-25
GCAGGTGATCGGCTCGACCAATCGGTTGGGAGAAGTCCCGCAAGATCGACCGATCCATTACCAAGACGTGTTTGCGACGCTCTACCGGCAACTCGGCATCGACGTGAACACCGCCACCATCACCGATCCCAACGGCCGCCCGCAGTACCTCCTCGATCGCCGCGAACCGGTTCGCGAACTGGTTTGAAGTTTGAAGAGGAGACATGAAACCGAAGCACGGATTGTCCCGCTATGGAGATCTGTAATCGGAAGCCTCCGCACGGCGGAGGTCCAACATCTTTCACTGCGGCGCCGATGCAGCAGCATATGCAGGCCGTATTGGATCGTTTAGCGAGGAAGGCAACATGAATCGATTGGGGATTCTGCTGTTCGGGCTGGTGTGGTCGACAGCATGGGCCAGGGCGGACGAGCCTCCGGCGTTCACCGAACAGCAACTGACCTTCTTCGAAACGAAGATTCGTCCGGTGTTCGTGACGCATTGTTACGAGTGCCATGCGGCGGACTCGAAGATCGTGCAGGGCGGGTTGCGACTCGATTCGCGGCAGGGGTTGCTGAAGGGAGGCGACACCGGGGCCGCGATTGTGCCGGGGAAGGCCGAAGAGAGCTTGCTCATCAAAGCACTGCGGCATGACGGGGTCGAGATGCCGCCGAAAGGCAAACTGTCGGCGTCGGTGATCAAGGATTTTGAAACGTGGATCGCGATGGGAGCGCCCGATCCGCGAGTCGCCAAAGAGCCGAAGACGGCGCGGACGATTGATCTCGAAGAGGGTCGCAAGCACTGGGCGTTTCAGCCGGTCATCAGTCCGGCGGCTCCGGATGTCAAAGATGTGACATGGCCAGTCGATCCGCTCGACCGGTTCGTGTTGGCTCGATTGGAAGAGAAGGGGCAGCGACCCGTCGTTGATGCCGACCGCTACGTCTGGCTGCGCAGAGTCAGCCTCGATCTGACCGGCCTGCCGCCGACTCCCGCCGAGATCGAAGCGCTCGTTCGCGACAACTCGCCGCATGCTTGCGAGACCGTCGTCGATCGGTTGCTCAAGACGCGGGCCTTCGGAGAACGTTGGGCGCGGCACTGGCTCGATCTGACCGGCTATGCCGACATGATCGGCACGTCGAACAACGTCTTCGCCGAACATGCGTGGCGCTATCGCGATTACTTGATCGAGGCGTTTCACAAAGACAAACCGTTCGACCGCTTTGTGCGAGAACAGATGGCGGGCGACTTGCTGCCGTTCAACTCGCCGCAGGAACGAGCCGAAAACATCACCGCCACCGGGTTCCTGATGGTCGGCGATGTCGAGATCGTCGAGCCCGACAAAGCGAAGATGGAAGCCGATCACATCGACACGCAGGTCGCGAAGATCGGCACGGCGTTCCTCGGCATGACGCTCAATTGCGTGCGGTGCCACGATCACAAGTTCGACCCGATCGGGCTGCACGACTACTACGGCATCGCGGGGATGCTCCGCAGCTCGCCGGCCACTCACAAGATCCCGTTCGGGGTCTGGAGCCTGCTCAACTCGACAGAACTGCCGGAAACGCCCGAACAAATCGCTGCGAGGCAAAAGCTCGAAGCGGAACACATGGAGAAGTACACGTCGCTGAAGGCCGAGCAACAAAAGTTACAGGCCGAGAAGATGGATGTGGAGAAACAGCTTTCGCTCCGAGCGAGCGAGAAACCTCGTACGACGGACTTCCAGTCCGTCGCTTCCGAACAAAAGCCGCTCTCTGGCGACGGACTTCCAGTCCGTCGTACAGCCGAGGTGAAAAAACGCCGCGACGAGATCGCCGATCAATTGAACAAAGTTGACGCGGCGATTCGGCACACCGTGTTCTTCTCGTCGAAATTGCCGCGAGCCTTCGCGATGCACGACGCAGAGCAACCCGCCGACATGCCGGTTTACATTCGAGGCAATCCGTACGCACCAGGTGCCGTGATCCCGCGCGGGACGGTTCGCGTGGCCTCGTGGGACAAGTTCCCTGAGATCCCCGCCGGACAGAGCGGCCGCTTGCAGCTCGCCGATTGGCTGGCTGACAAACGCAACCCGCTGACGCCGCGCGTCGCCGTCAATCGCATCTGGCAGAAGCTGTTCGGCGAGGGACTGGTCCGCAGCGTCGACTACTTCGGCACGCGCGGCGAAACGCCCTCGCACCCGGAGCTGCTCGATCACCTCGCGTCGCGGTTCATGCAAGGCGGCTGGTCGCAGAAGCAACTGATCCGCTCGCTGGTGCTCAGCCGGACCTATCGTCTGAGTAGTACGAACGACGCACCCAAAGTAGCAGGCACATTCCATGTGCCGTCCGCCAAAACAAACATGTTGGATGACCCACAAGACGGCGACGGCACACGGAGTGTGCCTGCTACTGTGGTCGATCCCGACAACCGCCTGCTGTGGCGGATGAATCGTCAGCGACTCGATGCCGAAGTGCTGCGCGATCAACTCCTCGCCGTCAGCGGCGAACTGAAGCCGAGCCACGGCGGCCCGGCCCTCGTTCTGGAAGAGATCGAGAACTGCGGGGAACTGAAGAAAGCGGGAGTGAACCCGCCCAACTACACCCACCGCAAACCGCGCGCAGGAGAAGAGTTTCTCCGCACGATCTACCTACCGGTCATGCGCAACAACACGAACGCGAACGATCGAGTGCGCAGCTTCTTCGATTTCGTGAACCCGGCCCAAATCGCCGGCCAGCGCAGTCAGACGGTGGTGCCGACGCAATCGCTGTTCGTCATGAACAACGATCTGTTTCGCAAACGTGCGAAGACGCTCGCCGACCAACTCATCGCCGAATCACCACAGCCCGAAGCGAGACTGAATCAACTCTGGCTGCGAGTCTTCAACCGCCCCATCACCCTCGCCGAACGCAACGACGCCCTGGCCTTTCTCACTCAACTCGACGCGACCCTAGAAACCCAAGCCCCGTCCGCCCGCGAGTCGCAACGCTGGCAAGAACTCTGCCACAGCCTGCTCGCCTCGAACGAGTTCCTGTTCCGGATATGACACGAAAGCTGAATGATGAAACACACCCTCTCGCTCCTCACCGCCCTGCTGCTCGCGCCGCTGGGCGCGCTGCACGCCGACGACATCGACCTCGTCCGCGATGGCAAGACCGACTTTTGCATCGTCCAACCCGCGATGTCATCGAAAGTGGACGGTTATGCCGCAACACGACTCGCCGATTACCTCAAGCAGATCACCGGTGCGGAGTTCCCCGTGCTGGAAGCGAAGGCGGTGGGTGAAAGGAGCCATTGCCTGTTTGTTGGCATCAGTCCGGCCGTCGTCGAGCGGCTGGGGGGCAATCCACTGGAGATACTGCAGGACCAGGAACACGTCGCGAGGAGCAAGGGAGGCGACGTGTTCCTGTATGGCAATGGCATCCACGGCAACCTGCACGCCGTCATGGAGTTTCTGGAGAACTCACTGGGCTGGCGCTGGTACTCCATTTTCGAGAATCCGGTCATTCCAGCGAAACCCAGCGTGACTCTGGGCGACTTCCACCGGAAGCGAGGTTTTGCTTTCGTGAGCCGCGAATTGACGCTCTACGGAAGTCAGGATTTCTACTTCCAGAACGGCATGAACATGTCCAGCGAGAGATGGGGCCGCGATCCGGCGTCTCCGTTCGTGCCGTATCTGCGTAACGACAAATTCGTGCATAGCCTGTTCGCTTACATTCCGCCGTCGCCCGACACGCTCGAGTTCCGCCGCGACTTCACCTGGCTCCCACGGACGGACTATTTCAAGGCCGCTCCGGAGTTCTTTTCGCTGGGGTTGAACGGCCAGCGCGTGGCGAACATGCAGTTGTGCTTTGGCAATCCGGCGCTACGCCGGGAACTGACCGATAACGTGCTGCGGCACATCGACGCTGTGCCCAACAATCAGATCATCACCATTGATGCCAATGACGTCCCTGGCAAGTTCTGCCACTGCCCGGACTGCCTCGCAATGGAAAAGAAGTATCAGAGCCAGGGCGGTCCGATGTTCGACTACATTCTGGATCTTTGTGCCCAGTTGAAGACGAAGCATCCCAGCGTGTTCGTCAGGACTCTCGCCTACCGGCGAAGTCAGACTCAGAAGCCGCCGGCGCTGCCCGGCGGCGGCAAGCTGCCTGACAATCTGATCGTGGCTTTCGCTCCGATTGAGGACAGCTACTTCGCCGACTGGACGCATCCCGATGAACGAATCCAGGAGACGTATGCCGACCTGAAAGCCTGGAATGCCATCACGGCGCCGGGAAACTTCTGGGCGTGGCTCTATCCGAACCCCTTTGGGACAGGCATCGAGATGCCCGTCGGGAATCTGGAACGCAACATCAACCAGATGCGGCTGATGCACAAAGCCGGCGTGCGCGGCCTCTTCACCGATCACAACGAATACCTTCAGCGGGGCGGGTTAAGCGAACTACAGGTCTTCCTGTTCTTCAAGCTCTTTCGGGATATCGACTGCGATACCGACGCCGCCATCAAGGAGTTCACTGACCACCAGTACGGAACCGCCGCCCCGCTCGTGCGGAAGTATCTCACCGCACTGGAGCAGGGTCGCAAAGAGATGCGGGAGCTGCCGCCGGGGACATTCCATTTGGATAATCTGGACGATCGGACGTTTCCGTACCTGACCGTCGAGAATATCCATCGCTGGCAGACCTGGTTCGACCAGATGGAGCAACAGGTGGCCGATGCGCCGGAGCGGCTTCTCAACCTGCGGTTGCTACGCCGGGAACTCGATTTCGCCACGCTCTGGAAGTGGTTCGATCTGAAGAAGACCCACCCGGACTATTTCCAGGATCACGAGAAATACTCGGCCAGGATTACGGCAGTCAACAACGTCAAAGCGAATGAAGGGGTGCAACAGCCCGCGCCGATGGGCGCAGGAACGCTGGAGGACATGTTGGCCATGATCGCCGGCGGCGGTCAGGTGAAACCTCTGCCGAAGCAGTTCGACGACATTAATCCGGCGCGCATCAAGCAGTTTCTCCCTCGCAATTACGGCTACGGGTCGCAGCCGAAAATACTTCCCGACCGGGACGCGGCCTTCGGCTATGCCGCCACCGTAGACCTTCCGGATCTGCCCTTCGAAGTGGGCTTTTACCAATGGCTTTCGCGCAGTCCTCCGCCCGGCCAGCCGTCAGGGATTGATGTGGTACGGTTGAAGCTCAACAAAGACCAGATCACGCCTGGCGAGTACCGTTTGTATGAGCTTGGCGAGATCGTGGTGACTTCGGATTCCTGGATCTGGTTCTCGGCCAAAAGTTGGGTGACGCGGCTTGAGATCGGAACACGGGTTTACGAACCCGGCGCGGCCAATACCTGGCACGCCTGGGTCTCCCTGAAATTGGACGGGCCGTCATACGGCGGGAAAGCGGACAAAAATCAGGTGCTGTGCGACCGGATCATCCTGGTGAAGAAACCGTGATGCGGCCCATGAGACGAAAGGCGGCGGTCGCAGGTTGGGTGGGAGTTGATCCAACAGGGTAGATTCTCCCATTCAACCCTGTTGCCTCGAAGCTGCTGGATACAGACATGAAACACAGACTCACCCTCCTCGCCGCCCTGCTGCTCGCGCCACTGGCCGCGCTACACGCTGCCGACACGCCCAAGCCCAACATCGTCTTCATCTGCGCCGACGATTGGGGCTGGGGTGATCTGTCCTGTCACGGCAACACGTGGTTGAAAACCCCGCGCCTCGACAAGCTGGCCAGCGAGGGCATTGATTTCCAGCAGTTCAATGTGCTCAGTCCGGTTTGCTCGCCCAGTCGAGCGGCGGCCCTGACGGGGCGTTTTCCGGGTCGCTTCGGAATCAATACGGTCTTCGGTGTCGGCAAACCTCCGGAGATGCCGGACTGGTTGGACCCTAAGGCACCCACGACACCCCGCTTGCTCAAAGCCGCGGGCTATCGCACGGGGCACTTTGGCAAATGGCATCTGGGGGAGGGGACGCCAACCATGGCGGACTACGGCATCGACGAGTCGGCGGTCTATCACGGGCCGGGACCGAAAGTCGGACCGTATGGAAACGATATTCCCGATCAGGCGGTGAAGTTCATCGAGGCCAATAAAGACCGTCCGTTCTACCTCAATGTGTGGCTGCATGAGAGCCATCTGGCCCACGCGCCCTCGGCGGAATCCATGGAGAAATGGAAGCACCTCGACGAGCAAAAGCAGGTCTACGCAGCTGTCATCACTGACGGCGATAGCAAGGTCGGCATAATCCTCGATGCGCTGGAGCGGTGCGGAATCTCGCGGAACACTCTGGTCGTTTTTTCCAGCGATAACGGCCCGGCAAAGTCCAAGGAAAACGACAAAGGCGTTCCCGGAAAATATCGCAGCCACTACAGCGTCGGTGAAACCGGCGGCCTGCGGGGAAAGAAAACCAGTCTCTTTGAAGGCGGCGTGCGCGTGCCATTCATCGTGCGGTGGCCGGGCCAGGCTCCAGCCGGATTGAAGAACGACACCACGGTTCTGACGGCGGTTGATTTGCTCCCCACCTTCTGCGCCGCCGCCGGAGTCACCCCGCCGACCAACGCCAATGGCGATGGCGAAAATTTGCTCCCGGCTCTCAAGGGCGAATCCATCCAGCGCACCCGACCGATTTTCTGGCGGATCAACGGCAACAAGAAGGACCCCGACTTCTGGCCTGATCTGGCTGTGCGTGACGGGGATTGGAAACTGGTGACGACCTTCGATGGCCGGCAGGTCGAACTGCACGATCTCAAGGCGAATCGCGCCGAAGATGCTGGCAAGGACGCCGCCAAAGCGCACCCGGAAATCACCGTGCGCCTGACCAAACTCGTTCGTGATTGGTATGCGACGCTGCCCACCAATGCAGATCCCGCCTGCGTGAGCAAAGACTAGGACACCGGATCCAGGAAGCGTTCCCAGGAAATCGAAAGTCCGGCGCCAACGACGGAAGCACTCGTCAAAGATCGCAACGCGCCTTTCAACCGCTGGGACACAAACAAGGACGAGTCGCCAAACTTCCGCCGAGCCAACCGATCCCGCCATCGCTGATCGTCGGTGCCGAAATCTGGCTCTCCGCCATCCTTGTTGAGTCTTGTAATGAGTGAGCCGCTAGGCGCTAGCCGCGGGTTCTGAATGCGTCCAGAACCGGCGGCTAGCGCCTTGCCGCTCACAGTCATCAACACGAATGGCGGAGAGTCCGAAATCTTCTACTTCCACGACGCGTACTAGCTCCGCGGGGATTTTTATGATCAACCTTCGATGCCTTGCCGTGCTGATTGTCTCGACGGTTCTTGTCCTTGCTTCGGCACTCAATGCCCAGACCGTCCCGCTCGGTGGTGAAGACCTTACCGTGCTCAAGGCTGACGCCGGTGGCGTGACGGCGGAGCGGGCCTTTGAACGGTGGCTCACGCGCGAGTTCGTGACGATGACCGAGCAGCGTAGTGCGGCCTTTGAGAAGATGCTCAAGAGCGCCGCCGCTTGTCGCGATTGGCAGGAGCAGCGGCGGAAGTTTTTCCTCGAACGCATCGGTGGGGTGCCGAAGCGGACGCCGCTGAATCCGCAAATCACGGGCACACTGAAGGGCAAAGGCTATCGCGTGGAGAAGATCGTCCTTGAGACGCGGCCTGCGTTTCATCTCACGGCCAATCTTTATTTCCCCGAGACTTCGCCGCCGTGGCCCGCGGTGCTGGTGCCATGTGGGCACAGTCATGAGGGGAAGGCGGCAGGGCAGTATCAGCTCATCTGCATGTTGCTGGCGCGTCATGGCATGGCGGCGATTTGCTACGACCCCATCGGGCAGGGCGAGCGTTACCAGATGCTCGACACGACCAGAGAGCGCACCGTCTTCGACGATGCGCCGCATGTGAAAGTGCCGCATCCCAACGTGCGGCTGATGTGTACCACGGAGCACACGGCGACCGGCCTCAGCAGCACGCTGATTGGTGCGAATGTGGCGCAGTTCCGCATCTGGGACGGCATGCGCGTCATCGACTATCTGCAGAGCCGCAAGGACATCCTCGCCGACAAGATCGGCTGCACCGGCAACAGCGGCGGCGGCACGGAGACCGCGTATCTCATGGCGCTCGATGATCGCATCGTCGCTGCCGCACCGGGTTGCTACCTCACCACGTTTCGCAAACTCATCGAGACGTTGGGCCCGCAAGACGGCGAGCAGAACATCTTCGGTCAGATCGCGTTCGGCATGGACGAGGCGGACTACTGCATCATGCGCGCTCCGAAGCCCACGCTGATCTGCGCGGCCACCCGCGACGCGACCTTCGACTTCGGCGGAACGTGGGAGGTGTTTCGCGATGCGAAGCGCTTCTATTCGCGCATTGGTTCCCCGGAGACGATCGACATGGCCGCGCCCGACGCGCCGCATGGTTTCACACTGCAATTGCGTGAGGCCGTCACACGTTTCATGAGCCGCTGGCTGCTCGGCAAGGATGTCGCCGTGCGCGAGATCGCGGAACTGCCGGACTCCTTCACCGACGACGAACTGCGGGCGCTCAGCCGTCCCGATTGGATCGCCGAGCAACTGCAATGCACGCCCCGCGGCCAGGTGCTGCTCATGCCGGGCGAACGCTCCGTGTTTGAGATCAATGCGGACATCGCCACCGCGCTGCGGAAATCTCGCGAGCCTGTCTGGCGCAGCATGGACGATGTCGCGAAGCGGAAAATCATCCGCGAAGTGATCGGGGCACGAGCGGATGACGCGGTCCCTGTCGTCGAGAAGCTCGGAGTTATCGAACGCGACTCCTGCACGATCACCAGGGTAGCCATCGCCGTCGAAGAGAGCTTCAAGCTTCCCGCGCTGCTCTTTGTGCCGAAGAAGCCCGGCCGCAAAGCCACGCTCTATCTTCACGGGACCAGCATGAAGACCGACGCCGCGCCCGGCGGACCGATTGAGCAACTCGTGCAACAAGGTCACAACGTCCTCGCCGCCGAACTGCGCGGCATCGGTGAGACCGAAACCGGATTCCGCCGAAAGGCGTTCGGCGCGGGTCGCTTTGGCCGCGACAATCTCGAAATCCTCACCGCGTACCTCATGGGCAAGAGCTACGTCGGCATGCGCACCGAGGATGTCGGACGTTGGACTCGCGTGTTGAAAACGATGGCCGATGAAGTGCATCTCCTCGCCATCGGTGAAGCCGCCATCCCCGCGCTTCACGCCGCCGCGCTGGACCGTGCCGCCTACAAATCCACCGCGCTTCGGGAGATGATCCCCTCATGGGAATCGTTGGTGAGCGCCACGGACTCGGTCGATCAATCCGTGAACACCGTGCATGGCGTGTTGCGGCACTACGACCTGCCCGACCTCCGCAAGATGATTGGAATCGAGGGTGTTGCTGTTCGCGGCACGGCGATCATCGACGGCGCGTTGGACGAAACGTTCTGGTCGCAGGCTTCCGCACTGTCCGACTTCACGGTGTTTCAAGTCGGCAAGCAGGTTGCCGACACGACATTCCGGCTGGCACACGACGAGGCCCGGTTCTACGTCGGCGTCGACTGCCGGCACGAGTCACTGAAGTTTTTGCAGCCCTCCGTGAAGGGGCATGATCGCGGGGCGATGAAGGATGAGTCGATCGAGGTGTTCCTCGCTCCGCGTGTGACAGAGCCGGCATACTTTTACCACTATGGGCTGAGCTTCGGCGGCGCACGGGAAGAGCGGATCATCACGGGGCCGCGAGCTTTTGAAACAAGTGCGGCGCATCACAGATTCGCAAAACCTCACGCAACTCAAAAATGTGGTCACGCTGCCCATCTCCCTTCCCGAACGTGAGGCGATCTATGGCGAGTTTTTTCACAAGAACCTCGATCGCATGATCGCCGGAGTCGAAGCGGTGAAGCACGCTCCGAATCTCGCCGCGCATTTCATCATGGACGAGCCGCTGCCCAAAGAGGCGTTCAACCAAGTGCGGTTCGGCCAGGAATACTTTGCCCGAGTGCGCCAAGCCGATGGCTACCATCCGGTCATCGTCAACTATTCCAGCCACATCCCCGAAGGCACGGACTACACCCATTGGTGCGATATCCTCGTCACCGATCCCTATTGGCATCCGCCCGCAGGAGACGAGGTGCGCAGCACGCCGAATCACGTCGCCAAGGTCGCGTGGATGACTCGCCAACGTGCCGGGACCGCACGGCAGCCGGTCTGGCAAATTCTGGCCTGTCCGCGCTGGAGCCGACTCTACAAGCGACCGCTCACCGCTGCCGAGATCCGTTGCCAGACCTGGCTGGCGCTCATCCATCGGGCCACGGGCATCGTCACCTTCGCCTACGGCAACATGCGCGATGCCGACTGGCAGACCTGCCAGCAACTCGGCAAGGAAATCAGCACGCTCACACCCTTCATCGCAGGTCCGGAGTCATTGGGTGCGATCCGATATGAGCGCACCGTGCTGGAAGTGGCGGAAGGCGTTCCGACTTTTGTTGAATCCCCTTTCGATCCGAAAGCCGAGCGCTACCCGGATGTCCACGCGGCTGTCCTTCACAATGAGCAAGGGCAGCGCATCCTGCTGGCCGCCAACAGCCGTCATCACCCGGTGCACTGCCGTTTTGCATTCGAGCAACTGACCTCCGCGCGGCAGGTGTTTGGCGATCAAAGCATGGAACTCCGCGATCATGGCTTTGGCGACCTCCTGGAGCCGTATGCGACTCGCGCCTGGTATTTGGAAGGTGCCGATGACAAGACACTGCGCGTGCAGCAAATCGTCCTGAAGGCCGACCTGCTCAAGCTGGAGCCGTTTATCCCCGGCGGATTCCGAAAAGGCCACAAGAACGTGCTGCCCAATCCCAGCTTCGAAGACAGCACGGCCCTGGGTCACCCGGACTACTGCCTCACCACGCCGGGTGCTGCGATTCAGGAAAAGGATGCCCGGTTCGGCAAACGGTGCATCCAGCTCACAAAGACCACCACCAGCGGCTACGAGCAGCTCATGCTGCGCTGTGATCCCGCGAGCGTCTCTGCGAAAACCTACACACTCTCCGTGTACCTCAAAGCCGACCGCAACGGACGCGATGCGTGGCTGCGTGGCATGAAAATGAACGCCGAAAAAGAGCACGGGGAAGCCGTTGCGCTAAAACTCAGCACCGAGTGGCAACGCTACTCCATCACGGGCGTCATCCCCGCCAATGTGAGTGAAGCCAGCTACGAAATCCGCCTCCGCGAGCCGGGACAAATCTGGATCGACGGAGCCCAACTTGAACCCGGCAGCACCGCGACAGAGTTTGAGGATTAGCGACGAAAAGGGCATTTCACCGCGAAAGCAGAAAAGGAGTCAGAGAGCAGGCGCAGAAAAGGGAGCAGGGTGCGCCGGCGTAAGCCGGAGGAGAGTCGCGAATGAAAGAGTCGCACGAGAGAAGACCTAGCCAGTCACCTCGGCCTCGAGTGATGCGGGTTGTCGGGTAACCGCCAAGTCGAAGCGTTCACAGAGGCACAGCCAGGCTGTGTATTGAGCTCCGAAATCATTCCTTTGTGGTGGCCGACCTTGTCCTGACAAGGGGAAGGCAACAGTGATGTCGAACGTTCATGGCAAGTTCGATGTCGCCCCCACGGAGTCTGAGACCACACGCATGGCTGGAAACTTTCCTCACGGAAGCCGGGAGGCCCCGGAAACATCCACGGCTCGCACGGCGGTTCCCGCCGCGCGGGATGCGGATCGGTCGGAGAAGGCGCGAGGCCACACTGCCGACGTGTACGTTTCCGGGGAGTCAGACAGCTCCATAGTACCGCAGAAGCAGGCGAACAAAGACAGCGTGCCACTGTCAGCGGAGTCTGTGGAGGGAAGGGGGCTGACCAAGGAGAACGTCAAGCAGTTGCTACTGGACTGGACTCTGCGCCAGAAACCCAGGTCGCGCGGACTGCTGGGCGTGCGAGAAACGGCACAGCGGGACAAGCAGATGCGGTTCAACAACCTGCTGCATCATGTCACTCCGGATTTGCTCGGTGCGAGCTTCTTCGCTCTGAAGAAGTCCGCGTCTCCGGGGATCGACGGTGTGACGTGGGCTCAATACGCCGAGGACTTCGAGATGCGGATCGACGATCTGCATTCGCGAATTCATCGGGGCACGTATCGAGCACAACCGTAGGACGGCCTTTCCAGGCCGTCAGCCACAAGCGACGGCCTAAAAGGCCGTCCTACAGCACGGTCGGGCGATCCCAACGGGATCGCAGCGGTCGCGGGCATCCTTTCAGGATGCGGAGTTTCGTATCGCAGTCTTCCGGGGGCATCGCTTCGCTCAGCCCCCGGCTAATAGCTGCAATCCCTTCGAGGCTGTGAGTTTTTTCTGAAAGTGGATTCGGATCATTTTTCCCGGCAGCGGTTTTTTGCTGCGGGTTTTTTTGGTCCAGTTCGTGTTGGATTTTGGCAACGGGATTGTTGCCGTCGTTGGTCTCGATTCCTGGTCA
>SXGS01313033.1_pt1 | contig 12364 bp, 12 predicted proteins | sample 3174681 | NCBI WGS metagenome assembly SXGS01 (sample SAMN11356861, study PRJNA531348) | freshwater metagenome | isolation source: freshwater sample F1-80 | place: China: Fuxian Lake, Yuxi | collected 2017-12-25
CACAGACCATGTCAGCTCCCTGATTCGCGCAAGATCTGGCCCCGATTCAGTGGCACCCACTGTCGCTTTCAAGAATCTGATCAGTGGCTGAGGAGACATCAGATGACAAGGTAAACCACAATAAAAAAGGCGTCGATCACGACACATGCCACGACGCTGCCAATGATCGCTTGAGTCGTCACTCGGGGGACTTCCTCAAGTCGAACCGCATTCGCTAACCCCTGAAAGCAGGTGATCAACGCAACCACGACGCCAAAACTCAATGTCTTTAGGCCCAGCAAAATAAAATCCTCCCAACGCAATGACGAGGACATTTGCGCCAAATAAGTGGAGGGCGTCAGTGGAACATCTTGGATGAACGTGAACAAGAACCCACTGATCAACGCGATCAGAACCAAGTAAACCGTCAGGCTAAACACTGACAATGCAACTCCGATCACACGGGGCATTACGAGATAGTGAACGGGGTCGATGCCTAAAGCCTCGAGTTGCTCAACCTCACCCAGCGCGCGGCTCGTGCTGAGTTCGATGACAATCCCTGTCCCCACACGAGCGAGCACCAGTAACACAGTAACCAACGGTCCCAACTCCCGAACGATCACCGAGACCATAATCACCCCTGCATAATCCACTGCGCCGACTCGACTCAACAACGCAACAGTCTGACCACTCACCAGCAGCCCAAGCGCAACACCGAGAAACGTCAACATCGGCAGCGGTAAAAGGCCTGCACGATTAATCTGCCGTGCGACCAATGGACGCAAAACCACAGTGCTTTTATTCCATCGAGTCAGGGTAACTACTAAGGTGATCAACGCGAAAGCTCCCACGCGCTTCGTAGAATCGAGCGCGCCTAAGATCAGCCGACCCACCCATTGGTCGGGCCGAGTCCAGCACCGGCCCGAAGGACTTTGGGACTGTGTTGGGGAAGGATTAAGAAGAGCGTCGGACTCCACGTAAAAAGTCTAATCTGGACCTATAACCCGGTCAATGCCACACCCACCAAAGCAGCAAGACATTGCGGCGGCGAATCAATTCCCTTGGAACATTTTTTCCACCGCTGGATTCGCAGGGTAACCAAGGGCCACCGCTTTTTTATAATGGAACCGAGCTAACTCAAGCGCGGGAGGTTGAGAGGTCGTGTAGGCCATCGAGAGATTGTAATGTGCCCCAGCATAATTCGGATTCAATTGAATCGCTCGTCGAAACGCTTTTTCCGCAGGTCCACGCTGCCCCTTTTGGCTCAGTGCGATACCCAAGTAATTCTGTGTCTCAGAATCCTTCGGGTCTGCAGTCGATGCCTTGCTCAGATAATCGATGGATTCATCGATCTTATCCTGCCGAAACCGGAGGATTCCCATCAATGATTGGAGATGTGCATCAGCAGGATCAAGCCCCAATGCCACGGTCAGGCGTTCGTCAGCCTGAGGTAAATGATTTTGCTGCAGATTGATCGCTGCAAGGTTTGCCAACACCACCGTGTTCTTCTCGTCCATTTTGAGAACTTCTAAATACTTCGCTTCGGCAACATCAAATTGGCCTGCTCCGAATGCCTTCTGAGCTTCTGCCACAAGCGGAGCTGCCCCTGCTGGAAGCGTTCGTACTGCTGGTTTGGCTGCCTCCTGAGTTTGGACAACTGGCGTCGTGGCTTGCGCCTCGGGAGCTGGGTTTGCATTTCGCTTATTACCACTGCGCCAAGGCCATTGTACCGCAGTCAAAAATCGTTTTCCTCGAGGTTCAGTATCCTTTTTCTCTTGAACCTTGGGGACTTCTGAGTTTTTGGGGGAAGCAGCAGTCAATTTCACAGGAGGAGCTTTGAACAAAGCCAACTCCTCAGCAGTATAAGGCACAGTGACGGCCTCAAGCACTTTCAAACGGGCCTGAAGCGCAGCGATTTCTTTCCGTAATTTATCAGACTGGGTGTTGTCCACTCCCACCTTGGGACCCGTTGCAACTGCCCGGTTTTTCAACACCTGATTCTCCGCACGCAGAGCCTCGACTTTTTCCTTTTCCTTAGCCAAGAGCCCCCGTTGAACCTCGTTCGCGGCGACCTGTTGTCGAAGCGACTCAATTTTCGCTTCCGCAGCCTTCAGCGCGCTTGAACTCTTGGACTTATTCTTTGATTCCTCGAGGGCAGCTTTCAATAGATTCAACTCCGAACCTACTTTCACCGCTTCAGCATCCTTCGCTTTCAATTCTTGCTCCAATTTCAGAGTGCTAGCCTGGGCTGCCGTCAAATTCGCCGCCGCCAACTCCCTTGCTTTCTCGAACTCTTTGATCCGCTCCTGTGCTTTAGCGAGTTCACGGGGATCTACATTAGCTGGTTGGGCGGTAAGTGCTTCCTGCAACTTGGCTGCTAGAAGTGTTTTCTCCCCTTCCAATCGAGCGATGGTGTCCTTAAATGGTACGGTAGGATCTGCGGGTGCCGGTGCGGGTTTTTCCTTCTCCGCTTGTGCAGCCTTCTCTGAATCCAACAACACTGACTTTAGACCGGCGAGTTTGGCATTGACGTATTCGAGACGAAATTTAACCGCATTCGGATTCCACTCTGGTGAAGTTTTTTGAAATATGGTGAGAGATCCAAGCGCTTCCAGATACTTTTGCTTCGCTCTGGCTTGTTGTTGCGTGGCTAGCAGTTGATCGGCCTCCTGAATAACGAGATAAATCTCCACATACTGCTCGTCCCCTGCCGCGTGCGCGGGCATAGACCGGAACAAAGCCACAATGAGTAATAAAACAAAGGACCAACGCATGCCGTAAACTAAACAGGGAGAATTCCCTTTGGCAATCCGGAATAGCAAGGCGGGAGGTTTGAAACCGTGGGAATCCCGATTTCCGCCAAACTTGACACATTCATTCTGCCCACGATAGGATCCCCCGCGGTCAGACTAAGTATGAACTCGTTCCTAAACCAGCAGGTTTTAGTACTTAACCGCTTGTGGCAGGCGGTCAATGTTTGCACCGCACGCCGAGCACTCACCCTCCTTTTCGAAGGTCAAGCTCAGGTGGTTCTGAACAGTGGAGACGGTTCGTTCCGCACGCTTGATTTTCGCGAGTGGCAGGATCTTTCCCATAAGGATCCTCACTCGGAGAGTATCAGCACCGTTTCTTTTAAAATCCGCGTTCCTCGCGTCATTCTTCTAGTTCTGTTCGATCGCGTTCCAAAAAAAGAAGTCAAATTCACACGCCACAATATTTTTGAGCGGGATAACAATACCTGCCAATATTGCGCGAAAGTTTTCGACCGGCGTGACCTCAATCTCGACCACGTCACCCCGCGCGATCGAGGTGGCCCCACTACGTGGGAGAACATTGTGTGTTCCTGTATCCGGTGCAACACCCGGAAAGCAAACCGGACTCCTTTCGAAGCGGGAATGCGTTTGTGGCGGAAACCCAAACGGCCCAAGTGGCGACCGTTCATCCATGTCAACATCGTCGGAAACTACCACGATAGCTGGAAGCACTTCCTCGATATCGCGTATTGGAATGTTGAACTCGGCGAAGAAGTGAGCTGACTGCTCCCAATTCGATCGAGCCTTCCCTGTTTACTCCGACTGCCCTTTGATAAAAACATCCACCTGCTGCCCCACGTAAACTTGGAACGATGGCCGGTCGAATTCAAAGATAGACTGTAGAACCCGGGTATCCACCCGTTCGAGACTATCCCCTGTCAGACTTCGCTTCGGAATCACAAAGGGTTCGATCCGAACGAATCTAAGCTCAATTTTTTGTCCTGTCGTTCCTTTGAGGAACGCAACCGCAGGTTGGTTAGGAATCACCCTCGGTGCATTCTGCTCATCAACTTCCGCACGCACTTGAAGCCGCTCCGTATCCCCAAGCAGCATCAGCCCTTCCGATGGATTAACGGTTGAATTCTCCCCCTCCCTTACATTCACCTGCAACACAGTGCCCCCGCGTGGTGCCGCCACCGTCAGGACAGAAAGCTCTACCTCCGCCTGTTGCAAAAGGCTTTCCGAGGTCGAAATCTCGGCCGCAGTTTTCGCTAACCGAGCCTCTGCTGCACGTAACCCAAATTCTTTGCGTAACCGCTCGTCCTCGCTCGCAACCTTATCTTGGCTGAGTTTTGTCACTCGACTCAATTGATCTCGTAGATCCTCGGCTTGCACCTGCTCCATCGCTAACTCCGCACGAATCGAAGCCAACTGTGAACGAGTGGTTGCAACCTTCGCCCTCGCCTCCCGTGAGTCTAATTCGAACAAAGTATCCCCTTTTTTGACCTTGGTTCCTGCCACCACATGCACTCGGGAAACTAGCCCAGCGCGAGGTGCAGCGATCTTTACGTTCTCATGCACCGACTCGATGATTCCTGTGGCGGCGACCGATACCGCAAAAGGCGACCGCGACGGTTCCACCAATGGGGGTGGTGCAGGTGGACGATAGGCCGTGCTGCGGACAAGTTTGAACATTACAAAAATGCCAACAATCGCTAAATAAAAACTTGGTTTCTTGAGAAGCATAACGTCTTAAACTTGCGCCACTAACGATCCAGCCATGTCGTTCTTTCGAGCGAGATTTTCGTGAACCCGACGCACTCGACCATCCTCCATTTCCGTCATCCGATCGGCATATTGGAAAACTCGATTGTCATGAGTCACGATGATCACGCAGCGCTGTGGCGACCGCGCCACCTCATAAAGCAGTTCCATGATGCAATGCCCTGTCTCACTGTCGAGAGCTGAGGTCGGTTCATCGCAAATAATCAGTCGAGGTTCGTGAACCAATGCTCGAGCGATTGCAACACGCTGCTGTTGCCCACCAGAAAGATCATTAGGCCGCGCCTTAATCTTTTCACCCAATCCAACCTTCTTCATCGTCGCCGCAGCCTTTTCCTCTGCATCTCGCCGACTCATTCCACCAATAAGAAGGGGAACGCTCACATTTTCAACCGCATTGAGCGTCGGGATCAGGTTGAACTGTTGGAAAATGAAGCCAATATTCCGTTTGCGAAATTCCGTAATCTGCGCAGGTTTTAATTTGTGCAATGAAGCCCCAAAAACATCGATCTCCCCTTCCTCAAAATTCAGGGTTCCAGCCACCACACTGAGCAACGTCGTTTTGCCGCACCCAGAAGGCCCAACGACCATCAACAACTCCCCCTGTCTCGCCTCAAAAACCACTCCTTTCAGTGCCACGGTTTTTGTATCACCTACCCCAAACGTTTTGGTCACGTTTCGGACATCGACCGCAAGCTGCGGAGTTGGATTCGATTTTGAATTATCCACGGAAAACAATCGCAGCTTCCAGTTTAGCAACTCGACGGATTCCGAGTAGTGCCGCAAAAATGCAAATCAGGAAAATTAGACCAAACGTTGCCAACGGAAGTTGATAAGGCATGAAGAACGGAGGTTGCCCCTTACTCACGAACATGAATCCTAATGCCGACGCGAGACCAATCCCCAATCCATACCCGATCACCCCCACGGTCAAGGCCTGCAGCAGCAGCATACGTGCAAGAAGCCCATTGCTCGCACCCATTGCCTTCAAAGCCGCGAGGTGTCGTGTATTCTCAAGCACGAACGAATAAAAAGTCTGTCCAGAAACTGCGATTCCAACCAGTAACCCCAACAAAATCGTCGTTCCAAACGAAGTCGGAATCCCCGTATTCTTAAAATACCACCAAATCGTCGACCAAAAGAATTCCTCCTCGGTGAACGCTTTTAAACCCGTCTCCTTCTCGATCTTCCGAGCGACCTGCGCCACGGTAAACCCCGGCGAAGGTTCGGCGACCACGAAGCTCAGCATTTTGCGCTGCGGCGGAGCGAACCGAAGCGCCCGCTCATACGTCGTAAAGACGTAAGGGGCTCCCGTCCATGATTTCGCACCTTTACAAATCCCGATGATTCTCGCTTCACGATCATTGATTTCAAAAGTATCCCCAATCTTAAGCGGTCTCGGCCGCCCAACGCTGAGCTTTCGAATCGCATCCGTATCAACCATCACACTACTGGGAAGCCGAAGATCCTCCAGCCGACCCTCTAAAATGTTGCCTGGTCGCCCCACCATCGTCGCGGAATCCAAGCCGACAATCTGAACTTGTTTGAACCCCCCATCCGCCATCCGGGCTTGCATCAAACCCGCATACATAGGCGCTGCGTAAGCCACCCCCAACACGCTTCTAACACGGTTTACATCCGTGTCCCTCAACGGCTTGACCTCGTTGATCTGTTCCACCTTCGGGTCCACCACCCAGATTGAGGCGCGCATATTTCGCATATGGCTCGTCGTCCACGACAATAGCCCAAAAAACACACCACATTGCTGCGACATCAAGAGCGCAGCAAACGTCAACCCACTAACCAACATGATATACTTGGGCCGATCACCCAAAAGCATCCTCAACGCAACGTGATACATGTCTAAATCCGCACAGAACTAGCCTCCTCCTCAAACAAGTTTTTTGGCATCACATGAGGTAGGAAGCCGAAGCTGCATCATAGCATCGACTCTTTTCAAACGCCTCCTCGAAGTCAAGAAACAAGGCTCCCGCGCAAACCATTCTGCCTTCCTTTTACGGCCACCAACTTGACGATCGGTGGTTCAAGGATAGGATCGAACTCGTGAAAATCGTTGCCATACTGCTTCTTTCGCTGTTGGTCACATCACAACTCAATGCCGAACAAAGTTGCTCAGTTGCTGCAGCTTCCGACCTAGTCCCCGTAATGGCCGATCTAAAAGCGGCTTTCACGAAATCAAATCCCGAGGCTCGATTGAACGTTTCGTTCGGATCCTCGGGTAATTTCTTCGCTCAAATTCGCAGCGGCGCACCCATGGATGTATTTCTCTCGGCCGATACAGATTACCCATCGAGGCTGATCGACAAAGGTAGCGCCTCTCGGGACTCCCTGACCCATTATGCAATCGGCCACCTCGCCCTATGGACCTCCAACCTGACCCTCCCCCTTTCCACGAACCTAGCCACTGTTTTGGCGAACGCTAGCATTAGGCGGATCGCGCTTGCGAATCCATCTCACTCGCCCTATGGCCGGGCCTCGAAAGCAACCCTACAACACTTAGAACTCTGGACTCCACTCCAGCAAAAACTCGTGTTCGCTGATAACGCGGCTCAAGCCCTCCAATTCGCTCAAAGCGGCAATGCTCAAATCGCAATACTCCCACTTTCGATGGCTCAGGCTCGACCCAACAGTTCTTGTAACTATGTAAAAATCCCATCGCACTGGCATGCTCCAATCCGCCAATCAGGCGTTCTAACCACGCAAGGTTCCCAGAACCCCATCGCTCGAAAGTTCCTTGCGTTCCTAGTCACTGGAACAGGCCAACAGATCTTTAAATCCCATGGTTTTTCGGTCCCTGATTGAGTCATGAACCTCGGATGGCAAACCAACGGACTCGCAGAAGCATTCGGGGTAACCCTCCGACTCGCATTCACAACCACCGCGCTCCTTTTAGTCATCGGAATTCCCTTGGCACTGTGGTTAAACCGCGACCGTCAGGGCAAGAGAATCTGGATTGAAACCCTGATCACCCTGCCGATTGTCCTCCCGCCGACCGTCATCGGGTTTTATTTGCTGATCCTGTTCTCGCCTCACAACGCCATTGGATCCGCATGGTTGCAGGCCACAGGTCAAACCCTAGCATTTAGCTTCCCGGGTTTAGTCATCGGCTCCGTGATCTACAGCCTTCCTTTCGCTGTCCAACCCTTCCAAACCGCCTTTCGAAATGTGCCTCAGGATTGCGTAGAAGTCGCACAAACACTCGGTGCCTCGCGGTGGCAACGATTCTGGAATGTGGAACTCCCCCACGCAAAACGAGGCGTCTTAGGGGGCGCGACCTTAAGCTTCGCTCATACCATGGGCGAGTTCGGGGTGGTCCTCATGCTCGGCGGGAGTTTACCCGGATCCACCCGCGTCGCTTCGATCGCTCTGTACGACGAGGTCCAACAATTGAATTACTCAGCCGCACACACATACGCCGCTTTGCTTTTACTCACATCGTTTGCCTTACTTTCCGTTGTGAATTGGCTCAACCGCCGAGGTGCCAACGAGAATGCCCATTGAGAAAACTGGATTTTTTGTAAATCCGATCCATATTAAAAACGTGAAACTTATTTTATCCACGCATAACGTAACCCTCACAGAAGCCATCGAACAACACATCCTCTCTCGGATCGATAAATTGGAACATTTCGATCGCTGGGCTATCAATGCCCGAGTCGTGTTAACCCATGACATGACCAAAATCCCCGCAAAGCAGTTCAAGTGCTCCATGCGCCTCGCAGTCCCCGGCCCAGATCTCTATGCGGAAGACTCCGAAAACGACCTCTATGCCGCGATCGATCTAGTGACCAAAAAAATCGAGCAACAAATTCGGAAAAGTCACAACAAACGCAAAGCCAAAAAACATACCGACGCTGCCGCGAGCAAAACCTCACGCCAATCAGTCTAGGTTTGTCCCCAAAATTCGATTTCAAAACAACCGGGATATCCCAACCTCCCGGACTCCGTGATTTGCCCCCAGTTAAAATTCTTTCATGACGACAGTCCGAGCTAGGCTGATCCTTCCCATCAACCAAGACCCTATCGAAAACGGGGTCGTCACGATTCAAAATGGACGGGTCACCTCCGTGGGCCGTTGGGACGCTTCCCACCAACACTCCACAAACCATGTCATCGACCTTGGCGCAAGGATCATCATGCCGGGGCTCGTGAATGCCCATTGCCATCTCGACTACTCCAACATGGCAGGAAAAATCCCGCCTCCCAGCAATTTTTCAGATTGGATCAAATCGATCCTCGTCCTGAAAAGTCACTGGGATTACTCCGATTACGCCGAGTCATGGCTTGCCGGTGCGGCACAAGCCTTACGCACAGGAACCACCACGCTCGCTGATGTCGAAGCCGTCCCGGAATTGCTTCCACAAGTCTGGGAATCCACGCCGCTTCGTCTCTTCTCTTTTCTAGAAATGACCGGGGTTCGCAGTAACCAAAACCCCAAAGCTACCCTCGATCAAGCACTCGATTTCATCCAAAAACTTCCATCCAATAACCATCACACCCTAGGTCTCTCCCCCCACGCGCCCTATTCCACATCACCTCAACTACTCCGACTCACATCCATCGCAGCCCAACAACTCGGCCTTAGAACCACCATCCACGTGGCAGAGTCGCACGAAGAATTTGAAATGTTCATGGCCGGAAAAGGGCTCCTTTTCGATTGGCTCAAAAACCAACGTCCCATGACAGAATGCGGGCTTGGCTCCCCAGTCGCTTACTTACATCAACAAGGACTTCTCTCTCCCAACCTTCTCGCTATCCACGTCAATTACCTCGCTACGGGTGATCTGCAATTGCTCGCGAACAACCAAGTAAATGTCGCGCACTGTCCGCGAAGTCATCATTACTTTGATCATGCACCGTTTCCTTTCCAATCGATGCGAGACGCTGGAATCAACATCTGCTTAGCCACAGACTCCCTCGCCAGCATCAAGAAAAAAGGGCGAAAACTCCCTGAACTCAACCTTTTCCAAGAGCTTCAAACCTTCGCAGCCATACACCCAACACTTTGTCCAAGCGAAATGCTCCGCATGGTCACCGTGAATGCGGCAAAAGCTCTAGGCCGTTGCCGAGAATTGGGTGAAATCAGCTTAGACGCCCACGCCGATCTGATCGGAATACCTTACGAGGGTGACCTCCATCAAAGTGCCGAGTTCCTCGTCAAAGCGAACCCCGTGCCTGACTTCATCATGATCCAAGGCCAACCCAGTCTTTCCCCAGCGGGTTAGGCAATCTCTAGAATTTCGACATCCCGGGTGCTAGAATCCACTTTTCCTTTTTCCGTTTTCCCCTTTAATCAGAAGCCGATGCCTTGGCATAAAGTTGCACTCATTGGGGTTGGATTGCTAGGCGGGTCGATCGGCCTCGCTTTGCGCCAAGGCCGCCTCGCGCACTCAGTGGTTGGTTATGTGCGCCGGACCGAAGCCATTGCAGAGTGCGAACAACTGGGTGTGGTTGACTTCGCCACCACCGATCTCCACAAAGCCGTTGAGGGTGCCGATCTTGTGATCCTCTGCACTCCTCTCGGCCAAATGCGCGAACTCACCGAGCGGTTCTTACCCCATCTTGCTTCAAACGCCCTGATCACCGATGTCGGTAGCGTCAAAAACTCAGTGCATCAGGCACTCGAGCCCCTCTGCCAAAGTGCGGGCTTTTCCTTTGTGGGAAGCCACCCAATGGCCGGCTCCGAAAAAATCGGCGTCACCGCCTCCCGAAGCGACCTCTTTCAAAACGCCCTTTGCGTAATCACTGCTCTGGAAGCCACCCCGATGACTGCCATCCAACGCATTGAAGAATTCTGGCGTTCCTTGGGAGCCCGCATTTTGAAGCTCACCCCCGAGCTCCACGACACCTTCACCGCACGGTCCAGCCATCTACCCCACCTCGTCGCCTCCCAACTCGCTAACCTCGTTCTCGACCCGACTTTCCCGAAGGATCAATCTGCACTTTGCGCCAATGGCTTTAAAGATGTCACGCGTATCGCCTCGAGTTCCCCTGAAATGTGGCGAGATATCTCCCTGACAAATCAGGTTGAACTCGGAAAAGCTCTCGACCAATTCATCGAGGCACTCCAATCATGGAGAACCATCCTCGCATCAGGCGATGCCGAACGGATCGAATATCTCTTCCAGCAAGCCAAGAATCGGCGCGATGCTTGGGCCAGTCAATCCATCTTGCCGCCGTCTGCGTAGCCTCCACCCATGCCCTTGCCACCACTGATCGAGATTCAGCCCCTGCTTCAACCCGTCCATGCTGCGGTCCGGGTCCCCGGATCCAAAAGCATCACCAATCGGGCACTCGTCCTCGCAGCCCTCTCCACAGGGGTAACAACACTGACAGGCGCCCTCTGGAGCGAAGATACCCAGATCATGGTTCATTGCCTTCAAACGCTCGGGTTCAACGTCCGTGTCGAACTCGATCCGCATGAATTCTCGAACCGAACCATCCATATCCATGGCTTAGGAGGGCAGATTCCCCCTTCGAATCCTGAAAAACCCTTCGATCTATTTGTCGGAAACGCCGGCACCGCAGCACGTTTCCTCACCGCGATGCTCTGCCTTGGCGAAGGCCAATACCGCCTTCACGGAGTTCCCCGCATGCATGAACGACCTCAGGCCCCGTTGTTCGAGGCTCTGCGTGAACTCGGCTACCGGATCGACTCCCCGAACAATCAATTACCTGCCACAATCCACGGCCATGGCCCACGAACGAATTCCTGCAAAGTGAGCACCGTGGAAAGCTCCCAGTTCGCCTCTGCCCTCCTCTTGTGCGCACCTTTTGGCGGATGGACCATTGAAATTCTCGGCTTTAATCCGGAGGAATCCCCTTATATCACGATGACCTCCTCCCTTGTAGCATCTTTCCCAACCAAAGGAGGGTGTTTCCAGATCGAACCCGACGCTTCCAGCGGAAGCTACTTTTGGGGAGCAAGCCACTTACTTTCCTCCTCGAAAACCATCACAGTCCAACATTGGCCTGTTTCCCGGTGGCAGATCGATGCGGATCTCCCCAATTATTTGCCTCTTCCCCCTTCCCTCTCCCGCGCGGATCAACTCGGTGACGCAATCATGACAGCCATCGCCTTGGGACCATTCGCACACCACCCAACAACCTTCACCAACCTAGGCCGACTCCGAGTTCAGGAATGCGAACGAGTTCAAGCGCTTCGAACTGAATTGACAAAATGTGGTGCCGATATTCGCGAGATCGGCGACACCCTTGAAATCTTCCCCTCCTCGCTGCATGGTGCCACCATCGAAACCTACAACGATCACCGCATGGCGATGTGTTTTGGAATGCTGGGACTCAAAGTCCCCGGCTTAAAAATCCAAAACCCTTCCTGCGTCAAAAAAACGTTTCCCGACTACTTCGCCAAACTTGCTGCTTCCCCTCCACAAGGCTTGGGTGCCACAATCCATAACGCTGCCACCGGCCAAGTCTTGGCCTCACACGATTTGATTGCCTAACTCCTAACCACACTCCCTTCGATTCCATAGAACATGCTTCCTATTGTCATCGCTATCGACGGCACGAGTGCCTCCGGCAAAAGCACCAACGCGAAACTGATCTCCAAATCACTGGGATTCACCTACGTCGATACGGGTGCCATGTATCGCACCCTTGCATGGTTCTGCATCACACAAAAAATCGACGTTAATGACCCAAAAAAAGTTGCCGCAGCCTGTGCAAAATGGAAAACCACTCTGGAATGTGTAGAAGCCCAAACAAGGCTCCTCGTTAACGGCTACTATCCCGCCAAAGAAATCCGTTCAGCAGAAACCTCCGCTGCGGTTGCTCACGTTGCTGCCGTCCCCAAAGTTCGGGATTGGATG
>SXGS01126285.1_pt1 | contig 12363 bp, 6 predicted proteins | sample 3174681 | NCBI WGS metagenome assembly SXGS01 (sample SAMN11356861, study PRJNA531348) | freshwater metagenome | isolation source: freshwater sample F1-80 | place: China: Fuxian Lake, Yuxi | collected 2017-12-25
AGGGACTGGCACCACGGGGAATCACGAATGCCGTCGTTCATCAGCTCGCATCCGCACTGCGAACGGTCATCGATTCTGTCACGAAACCAAACGGCTCCGATGGGCGTTCCGTTGACGCGATGGCCGGAATCGTGGCGGACAGTAGCAGCACCGAATTGCTCGCCCGGTCCTACGCGGAACAAGCCGGGCAGCATTTGGAAGACGCGCTTCTCTCCGCCCGCCTCGCGACCCGGCGCGCGCCCGGCTTCGCCTTCGCCTGGGCACGTGTGGCGGAACTGGAGTTTTCCTTTGGCCGAAGCCGCGAGGCGATGTCTGCCGTGGAGCGCAGCCTGCAACTTGCACCCCGCAATGCTCAGGCTGTTGCGCTGAAGGGATTCCTGCTCAGCGCGCAGAACAAGGTTCGCGAGGCGCTGCCATTGTTCGACGAAGCCATCCGCCTCGACGGCGGACTTGGCAACGCATGGCTGGGGCGTGGTCTCGTCAAGATTCGGATTGGCCGAGCAGCAGAGGGCCGGTTCGATCTTCACGCCGCTGCGCTCACGGAGCCGCGCCGATCACTGCTGCGCAGTTACCTTGGCAAGGCCTGGAGCAACGACGGCGATGCAGCGCACGCTACCAAAGAACTGCGCCTCGCCCGCGAACTGGATGCTGGCGACCCGACCCCGTGGCTTTATTCTGCGTTGCTCTTGCAGCAGCAGAACCGAATCAACGACGGCATCCGCGACCTCGAAACATCCCGTCGGCTGAACGACAACCGATCGCTCTATCGCTCCCGATTGTTGCTCGATCAAGACCGGGCCGTCAGCGGCGCGAACCTGGCGAACCTTTACGCCGACGCCGGCATGGCGGAGACCAGCGCCCGCGAAGCCGGCCGCGCCGTCAGTGCCGACTACGCCAACCACTCGGCCCATCGATTCCTCGCAGATAGCTACTATTGGCTTCGCGATGCCGGTGGCTTCAATCAACGATTCGATGCGGCATGGTTTGGTGAGCACGTGATCGCAAGTCTCCTGAGCCCGGTGGGTTCAGGCTCGCTCTCCCAGTCGGTGTCGCAGCAGGAATATGGACGTTTGTTTGACCTGGAACACTTCGGGATCGCTTCGAGTTCAACCTTTGCCAGCCATGGCGCGTGGGAGCAGATGGTGGTTCAGCACGGCACGATGGCGGACACCAGCTATGCAGCGGAGTTCTTTTACCGGAAGGATGATGGATGGCGGCATAACGACGGTTTTGAGCGAGTGGGAGCTCTCGTTGAACTCAAACATCAGCTAACAGAACAAGGGCGTTTGTATTTCCATGTGATCGGCTCAGAGGTCACCGCAGGAGACCTTGTCGATTACTACGATTCGGGTTCGGAGATTCGTAGATTGCGGACAACGGAACGACAGCATCCGTTGGTCATAGCCGGTTATCACCATCAGTGGTCGCCTGTCAGCCATACGCTTCTAATCGCTGGTAGAACCGCACTTGAGCAGTTGGTTGATAATCCCGAGTACGTGACGCTGTTCCTGAACCGGGGCTTCGGCGGACCTGTGGGATCAGTGGCACCTTTGCGTTTCGATGAGGACTACAGGAACGAACTGGAGAGCTACTTTGCCGAGCTGCAACAGGTTATTAATCTTGGAGATCATTCCTTTGTCATCGGTGCCAGGACTCAGTTCGGTGAGTTTGACAGCGCTCACCGGCTGACTGATGGAAATGTGTTCAACGGCACGTCTTTCCTGCCAATTGCATACGAGAACTCCCAGCGAACGGAAACTCGCTTTGAGCGCCGGGGAGCGTACCTATACGACCAATGGCAGCTATGGCCGACGCTGCTGGTGTCTGCGGGCCTCAGCTACGACTGGCTGCTGCTTCCGGAGAACTATCGGCTCGCGCCGCTATCCGACGCTCGCGATACACGAGATCAATTGTCGCCCAAGGCGGGCTTCGTTTTCACTCCATTCACAAACACGACGATTCGAGGCGCGTGGTTCCGGGCGCTGGGCGGTGTCAGTGTTGATCAGAGCATCCGACTGGAACCGTCACAGGTCGCCGGATTTAATCAGGCCTTTCGTAGTTTGGTCCCAGAGTCGGTATCCATTTCAGACGACGGCGCGGAGTTCGAGGGCTGGAATGGATCCATCGAGCAGAAGCTGGGGCGGGGAACTTTCGTCGCACTGAGCGGCGAAGTGCTGACGTCGCAGGCGCGTCGGCAGGCGGGCGTGGTCGATTTCTCGATTCCTTCGGGAGCCGGGTCGCCATACTCCATTGCACAAACCCGGCAGGAGGTGGATTTCCGCGAACGCACGCTGGCTGCCAGCATCGATCAGTTGTTTGGCGATGGCTGGGCGTTGGGCGCACGTTACGCGGTCAGCAAGGCTGACTACGAATCACGCTATCCGCAGATTCCGGCGGCAGCGGACGAGGTTGGTGGGTTCGAGCGCGAACAGAACCACGAAGCGGTGCTGCATCGTCTCACTCTCAGCGCGCTCTACAATCACTCCTCCGGCTTCTTCGGGCGTGGATGGGGCACATGGCTGGTGCAGAGCAACCAGGGTTACACGACGGATATTCCGGGCGACAATTTCTGGCAGTTCAACGTCGAGCTCGGCTGGCGCTTTCTCCGTCGTCGCGTCGAGGCCCGGGTGGCGCTGCTCAATCTCACCGATCAGGACTACCGGTTGAATCCACTCAACCTCATGGCAGAACTCCCGCGCGATCGCGAACTCGTCGTGAGCCTCCGTTTCAACTTCTAGACGTTCTGGCTCGGCGGTTCAGGAAATTACCCCGCGCTGGCGCAGCATGGCGTCCATGGCTTTGTCCATGAGCATCTCCGCCAGCGGCTTGGTCACTTCATCCAGCGCGGCCACCGCAGCCTTCAATTGAGACGGTTGTCCAATCTGGGTTGCAGCGTCCTCTGTGGCGAGTGCTGCGTCCACCGCGCTGAGGGCGGCGTCGATCTGCGTGCGGTAGACGCGATCGAGTTCCGCGGCGCATTCGACGATTGCGCTGCGGGTGGCGGCGAGTGTCTCGGTCGCCTTCAGCTTCGCCTCGATCCACTGGCGTGCGCGGGTGTCGTCGAAGAAATGTTCGACCGACTCCTCCACCATCTGTTGCACCTCAGCGTCGTCCACATCGACGGCGGATTTCATCTCCACGACTTTCTGCCGGCCCGTTTTGATGTCGCGGGCCAGGACGTGCAGGATGCCGTTGGCGTCGATCTCGAACTGCACGCCGACTCGCGGGATGCCGCGCGGGGCAGCCTCGAAGTCGAGGTGGAACCGGCCGAGGCTCCAGTTGTCCTTTGCCCGGTCGCGTTCGCCTTGCAGCACGTGAATGAGCATCTCCCGCTGTTGATCGACGGCGGTGGTGAAGACCTCTCCGGCCTTCACGGGAATGGTCGTGTTTCGCGGAATGACGACGTTCATCAAGCCGCCGAACGTCTCGAGCCCGAGCGAGAGTGGCGTGACATCGAGGAGAAGCACGTTCTTGAAACCGCCGTTGAGAATCTCCGCCTGAATGGCCGCGCCCAGGGCGACAGCTTCATCCGGGTTCTGCGACGTGTTCAACTGCGGTCCGCCCGCCTGATGGAAATCTGTGCCCAAGCGGATGCCGCCACGGGTTTCCTCGAACTCAATGCAGCCAAACCATTCGCTCACCGCCCGCCGAACAAGCGGCATTCGCGTCTGCCCGCCGACGAGGATCACTTGGTCGAGGTCTTTCGCTTCCAGCTTCGCGTCGGAAAGTGAACGAAGGCAATGGGTGCGTGTCTGCTCGATGAGATCGCCGGTCAAGGCTTCGAGTTGCTCGCGCGTGAGCGTGCAGTGAAAACTGAAGTCGGCGGTGAGGAAGGGCAGGGCGATCTCGACGGTGGTCTCGGTGCTCAGGCGAATCTTCGCCTGCTCTGCAGCTTCGCGGACGCGCGCCAGCAGAGGCAGCAGGTGCAGTGCGGTCTCGTCTGCGGATCCCAGATCCGCAGGGCCGCCCGACGCCTGAATCGTTTCCGCGAGGTGGGACACGATCCTGCGATCCAGATCGTCACCGCCCAGCCGCGTGTTGCCGTGAGTGGCGAGCACCTGGAAGACACCGTTGTTCAATTCGAGGATCGAGAGATCGAACGTCCCGCCGCCAAGGTCGTAAACTGCGATACGGGAATGTTCCTTCAACCGGTTCAGGCCGTACGCCAGCGCTGCGGCGGTAGGCTCGTTCACGATACGTTCGACGGTGAGTCCGGCCATTTCACCGGCCCGCTTGGTCGCGTTGCGCTGGGCATCATTGAAGTAGGCGGGGACGGTGATGACTGCCCGCGAGACCGTCTCGCCCAATGCGGCTTCCGCATCGGCCTTGAGCTTCCGGAGGACGGCGGAGGAAACGTCCTCGGGGGACAGCGTGATGTCGTCCATCGTTATGGTGACGGGTCCGGAACCGCCGCCAGCAAGAGGGTAGGGGACGCGGCGTTCGTCTGGGGAAACCTCGTTTCCACGCCGTCCGATGAAGCGCTTCACCGAAAAAACGGTTCGCTGTGGATGAAGCGCGCGGATGCGGTTGGCCTTCTCGCCGACGATCGGTTCGGCCGAGCTGTCCGGATAGTGCACGACGCTTGGAGTGAGCCGCCGCCCTTCCGCGTCGGCAAGGACGAGCGGGATGCCGCTGTCCACAATCGCGACGAGCGAGTTCGTGGTCCCAAGATCGATGCCGACAATTCTGCTCATGGCGGAATGCTGTACAACGGCGCTGGCACGCGCACGAAGATATTTCCGGCCGCGCGCGTATTGACTCATCCTCGCCTTTGCAGTTGCACCGGGGGCGCGCGATTCGCCATCGTCACCGGCAGTTTCTCATGACATTGCCATTCTTCTTCCGCCTGGGCGCGGTCTGCCTCGTCGCCATCTCGTTCGCCGGTTGCGGCACGCCGGCGTCCCCGCAGAAGCGAGCACTATGGGGCGGTTCCGGCGGAGCGCTCCAGTTCGCCCTTATCGGCGACATGCCGTATGACGCGCTGCAGTCCACGCAGTCGTTCCCGAACCTGATTCGTGAACTCAACGCCACTGACCTCGCCTTCGTCGTTCACAACGGCGATATCAAGGCCGGCGCAACGCCCTGCACAGATGATTGCTTCGAGGCGGTTCGCGCGCAGCTCCAAACCATCCGGCATCCTCTGGTCTATCTTTTCGGCGACAACGAATGGAGCGACTGCGGCAAGGTGAAGACCAACGCCTTCGAACCACTGGAACGCTTGCAGAAGCTCCGCGAGTTGTTCACCCAGGGCGACTCCTCGCTCGGCCGGCGGACGATGCGGTTGGAGCGCCAGAGCGCCGACGCGAAGTTCACCGCGTATCGAGAGAATGTGCGCTGGACTCTGGGTGGCGTCGTCTTCGCCGGATTGAACGTGCCGGGTAGCGACAATCATTTCGGCTCCAAGGAATTTGCCGCGCGCAACGCTGCCAACATCGCCTGGATTCGGGAGGCGTTTGCAATCGCCGCCAAGGAGGAAGCCCGCGCGGTGATGCTCATCATGCAGGCGAACCCGCATTTTGATGAGGCGGCGACAAACAGCATGCGGCGGGGATTCAACGAGATGCTGCGCGCGATGGAACAGGAGACCGTCGCCTTTGGGAAACCGGTCGTGCTTGTTCACGGAGACAGCCACTACTTCCGCATCGACCAGCCGATGATCGGCTCGAAGAGCAAGCGACGCGTGGAGAACTTCCTGCGGGTGGAAACTTACGGCAATCCGGACGTTCACTGGCTGCGCGCCACCATCGATCCAAACGATCCGAACGTCTTCCGCTTTGACCGGCAACTGGTACGGGGCAACTTCGTCAAACACCTGCCCTGAACCGGCGCAGGCGTCAGTGGTTGAACAGGAATTCCTTCGTGTTCAGCAGCGCCCAAACGATGTCTTCGTACGCCTGACGGCGGCCGTTGACCGGGTTGCCCTTCTCATCGCTGCTCTTGTTCAGGCCCTTCTCGATGTGTGCCTTCGCGGCTTCGATTTCCTGCGCCCGCGCGTCACGCGAGAACGCCCAGCGGTAGAGCTCGTTCAGCTTCTCGTCGTCACTACGCGGATCGGCCGCCAAAGCCGCAGCGTGACCTTTGTCGTCGGCGACCTTGGCCTGAATGTCCTTTGAGTTCAGCAAATGCAGGCTCTGCGCGAGACTCGCGTCGGCGCTGCGTTCGCACTCGCACGCGCTGGAAGATTCCGGGCGGCCGAAGACCTGGAGGAAGTAGGCGTTCGCATTGAAGCTGTTGTCCGGTAAACAAACCGCGCGGGTGCCCACAGGCAAGCCGTCCCACTTGGCTTCAGACTTGGTGACGAGATTCACCGCATCGTAGAGCACCTCGGCGTTCAGGCGCTTCGGGTAGTAACGGGAGTAGTTCTGCTTGTCGATCGCGTTGTGCTGGTTCGGCACTGCGCTGAGTTGATAGGTGTGGGAGCGGCAGATGTTTCGCACGAGCGCCTTCAAGTCGTAGCCGCTTTCCACGAAGCTCTTTGCAAGCGCGTCGAGCAGTTCGGGATTCGTCGGTGGATTCGTTTCGCGCATGTCGTCCTCGGGTTCGACGAGGCCGCGATTGAGGAAGTGTTTCCAATAGCGGTTCACCAGCGACTTCGCGAAGTAACGGTTGTCCTTGCTCGTCATCCAATCGACGAGCGCGAGGCGCGGATCATCGTCCGGCGCGAGCTTCGCCACGGGCGCGCCGAGTCCGGCGGGCTTCACTGAAGCGTTGTTCTTCTTGTTCGTTCCCTGTGCGGTGCCTCGCTTGTGGAAGATAATCTCCTCGCCCGGCTGTGAGCCGCCCTTGCGACCGACGCGGCTGAAGAACGCGCCGTAGCTGTAGTAGTCCGCCTGGCTCCACTTCTCGTAAGGATGATGATGGCACTGGGCGCATTGCAGGCGCTGGCCGAGCAGGAGCTGCGCGGAATCCTCCATCTGCATTGTCGTGGTGCTGACCTGGCGATACCAGGCTACCGGCGGGTTCTCCGCAATGTCGCCTGAAGCAGCGACGACGTCGCGCACGATCTGATCGAACGGTTTGTTGGCGATGAAGCTGTCGCGCAGCCAGCCATGGAAGGCAAACGTGCCGCGCGCATGACTGGCGTCCCCGCGCTTGTTGCGGAAGAGCGCGGCCCATTTGTTCGCGAACAATTCGCCGTAGTCTGGGCTCTCGATGAGTGCGTCGATCAGCTTGTCGCGTTTTGCCAGATCCTTGTCGGCGGTGAAGCGTTTCGTTTCTTCCGGTGTCGGCAATCGACCCGCGAGGTCCACCGTGACGCGGCGCAGGAAGGTGGCATCGTCACTTAGCTCGCTCGGCGGCATTCCGACGGTCTTGAGCTTCTTGAAGACTTGCTCGTCGATGAAGTTTTTGGCGATGGGCAGATTCTCCACCGGCGCGCCAAGCGGAATCGTCGCGCGGAACGTGGCGACCTTGCCTTGGTAGCGCACCATCACCGCCACGTCGCCGGGTTGTTGGAAGAGCTTCACGAAACCGGTTTCGTCGGCGCGGGCCATGTCCTTGTCGTTCGGTTCGTAGAGCGCGCCGCGCGTGACATCTTCCACGGAACCATCCGTGTAATGCGCGAGCACGACGAGTTGCTGCTCGCCACCGAGCGACATGATGCGTTCGCGCGGCAGCACTTCCACTCGGTCCACGGAGGGATCGTTCGTGCTGCCGTAAGGCATGCCCTGCGCCATCCAGCGCACGAGCATGCGGTAGTCATCGGAGTCGGGCTCGATACGCTTGCCGCCGCCATGCGGGAGGATCGCTGCGCCTTTGAGGAGAAGAAGACTGCGGTCCGGTGCCGCCGGGAAGAGTCGGCGGCCGCGCGCTTCCTTCACGAGATGCTCGTAATCCTCGGCAGGCTCGAAGCCGAGCAGCGAGAGGCGGAATCCGTTTTGCCCGGCGGATTTGCCGTGGCAGCCGCCGCCGTTACAGCCGGTCTTCGTGAAGATGGGCGTGATCTGATTCGGGAAATTGATCGGAAGCATCTGCTCGAACTTCTCCACGTTGATGGCAATGGATGAGTTCAGGCCATCAGCGGTTCTCGCCACGACCGTTGCCGAGCCGTTGCCGACAGGAGTCACCAGTCCGCCCTTGTCCACCTTCACGACATCCGCCGGTGACGCTTCGTAAGTCGCCGTGCGGGTCACATCGCGCAACGAGCCGTTCGGCTGGTGCAACGTGACGAGCAACTGCTGACGGGCGTCGGGTCCGCGCAGCTTGAGCGTCTCTGCCGAACCAGCTTCCGCTCGGGCATGGACCGACAGGGAAGCCTGCGCTGGTTTTGCCGGGGCGTTCGTCGCCTTCGCAGCGAGCGCGGCAAGGGGCGACAACGCAATGGCAGCGCCCGCGATCAACGCCACGACACGGCCGGTTCCGAATTTCAGGTTCAAATTCATACGAAGCAAAAGTGTGTTCGGCGCTGCATCAACCAACGAGTTCGCGAATCGGCTGTGCGCCGTCGGGAACGAGGAAGTTCGGTCGCCCGGCGAGATCGGGGACGGTCACCTTGTTCACGTCGATGCCAAGATTGTGATACAGCGTGGCGAAAACTTCGCCGAAGGTGACGGGGCGCTCATTCGGTTCGCCGCCGAGACGATCCGTCGCGCCGATGACCTGGCCGACTTTCATTCCGCCGCCAGCCAGCACCGCGCAACTGGCGCGCGGCCAATGGTCACGTCCGCCATCCTTGTTGATGGTGGGCGTGCGGCCGAACTCGCCCCAGACGATCACGCTCACGTCGTTCTGCAATCCGCGCTGGTGCAGGTCTTGAATCAAGGCGGTCACGCCTTGATCGAGTAACGGCAGATCCTCGCGCGCGTGCTTGAAGTTGTTCCCGTGATAATCCCAGAAGCCGTAGGCGACGGTCACCACGCGCGCGCCTGCTTCGACGAGACGACGGGCCACGAGGAACTGCTCGTTCATCATCGGCGCTGCGTCACCGTGAACTTTGTGGTCGCCCTTGCCGTAGGCTTCGATGAGGCGTTTGTCCTCGCGCTGCACATCGAGCGCTTCGAGCAGCTTGCTGGACGTGAGCACGCCAAACGCCTGCTGGTTGAAGGCATCCATCCCGTCCATCAAACCGCTGCCGTCCACGTCGCGACGGAACTTGTCGAAGTTTTCGAGCAGGCGCTTGCGGTCCGCGAGGCGGTCGAGCGTGACACCATTCAGCACCATGTCCGCCTTGCCTTCGCCGGCCGGGCGGAAGGAATTGTGACCTACGCCGAGAAAGCCAGGCGTCGCCGCGTTGTAGGGCCGGTGCTGCATGCGCGGCTCCAAGCCAACGAACGGCGGCACTCCAGCGTCGGTCGCGCCGAGAATCTTCGATGTGACGGCACCGAAAGTCGGCCAACCGCCGGGCGGCTGGTTGTTCTTGCGGCGACCGGTCATGCACATGAAGTCGGAGTGATCATCCACCGCGTCCGACATGGAACGAATCACGGCGAGTTTGTCGCAGATGGTGGCGATGCGCGGGAGATGCTCGCAAACTTGCAGCCCCGGCAGATTCGTCGAGATGGGCCGGAACTCGCCGCGGATCTCCGACGGCGCGTCGAGCTTGAGATCGAACGTGTCCTGATGCGGCGGGCCACCCGGCAGGTAGATCATGATGACCGCCTTGTGCGACTTGCGAATGCCCGCGTCAGACTCGGCTTGAAGCAACTGCGGCAGCGCGAGCCCGCCCATGCCCAACGCGCCGATCTTGATAAAGTTGCGGCGCGACAGGCCATCGCAAAAGCGACGCGAACCTTGAGGCGTATTGAAGATCTTGAGCATGCGAATGGCAGCAAAGGCACGAAGGCGCTAAGGACTTTTATATCGGGTGTTCAGCACCCGTTGGATACCGTGTTTGATAAGTTCGGAGTTGAAGTTTATGAGGAGGCCCAGCGGAAGCTTGAGGAGCTTGAGATACGTGATGACCTGAGCCTTGCTGACCGACGGCAGGTCATCCACGGCTTTCAACTCAACCAGCAAATGACCTTCAATGATGATGTCTGCACGAAACCCCAGGCCCAAGGACTCGCTTTTGTAGTTTACAACAATGGGAACCTGCCGCTCACAACCAAGGCCAAGCGTTTTCAGCTCACGCGCCATTGCCGCTTCATACACGCTTTCAAGAAGGCCCGGCCCTAGTTCGCGATGCACCTCGAACGCCGCGTGGACAGCTTTCGTCGCCAGCATCTCCACTCCGTCGGGGATGACGATTCGCCGCTCAGGTTTTTGAGTTGTCTCAACCAAGTTCAATCGTTCTTTCTTCGCGCCTTAGCGCCTTTGTTGCTACCCCACCAATTCCCGCAGCGGTTGCACGCCATTCTCGACAAGGAACTGCGGGCGACCGGTCAGATCCGGAACCGTCGTCTTGTTCACATCAATGCCGAGGCTGTGATAGAGCGTCGCGAAGACTTCGCCGAACATCACAGGCCTTGACGCCGCTTCGCCGCCGAGGCGATCCGTCGAGCCGATCACCTGCCCGTGCTTCATCCCGCCGCCCGCGAGCAGTGCGCAGCTCACGCGCGGCCAGTGGTCGCGGCCGGCATCCTTGTTAATCGTTGGCGTGCGGCCGAACTCGCCCCAGACGATGACGCTCACGTCTTTGTCGAGACCGCGTTCATGCAAATCCGTGATGAGCGCGCTCAATCCCTGATCTAGCAGCGGCAGATCCTGACGCAGCGCGCCGAAGTTATCGCCGTGGTGATCCCAGCGGCTGAAGGCGAGTGTTACGCAACGCGCGCCCGCTTCGACAAGGCGTCGTGCGATGAGGAAATGCTCCATCAACTTCGGACCGCCGTCGTCACGATTGCGCGGGTCGCCCTTGCCGTAACGCTCCACGAGCTTGGGATCCTCGTTCTTGATGTCCAACGCGGTAACGAGCTTGCTGGAAGTGAGAATGCCGAACGACTGCTGCGTGTAGGCATCGAGCCCGGCCATCTGACCGCTCGAATCCACATCCCGCCGGAAGCCATCAATGGCCGACAATAGCGATCGCCGATCAGCCAACCGGTCGAGTGTGATGCCGTTGAGGATCATGTCGTCCTTGCCGGCGCCCTTGTTGATCTCGAACGGCGCGTGAGCCGAGCCGAGGAAGCCCGCGACGCCGTTATCGGACCACGGCACGTGACCCATCTTCGGCGCGAGTCCGACGAACGGCGGAATCGATTGATCGCCGGAGCCTTGCAGCTTCGCGAGCATCGACCCCATCGACGGCCAGCCGCCGAGCGGTTGATTGCGGTTCAGATGACCGGTGTAGCATTGGAACGACTCGTGGCGATCTTCCATGCCGACCATCGAACGGATGATGGTACACTTGTCCATCACCTTCGCGAGACGCGGCAGGTGTTCGCAAATCTCAATGCCGGGAACATTCGTTGGGATGGCCTTGAACTCACCGCGCACTTCGCTCGGCGCGTCGAGCTTGAGATCGAACATGTCCTGATGGCTCGGGCCACCGGGCAGGAAGATCATGATGACTGCCTTGTGCGAGCGCTTGATGCCGGACGCCGCTTCGGCTTGGAGGAGTTGCGGCAACGCAAGGCCGCCCATCGCGAGTCCGCCAATCTTCAGAAAATTCCGCCGCGAAACGCCATCGCAGAAGTGGCTTCCCGAGTTGGCGAGGATTTTTAGCATAGGATTAGCAACGAAGGCGCAAAGGCGCGAAGTGGATTGGCTTCGGACCACTGAGCAATACTGACTTCCGCGAATGATGATTTGAAGTTCACTTCGATTACTGTTTCTTCGTGTCTTCGCGCCTTTGTTGCTACCCCACCAGCTCCCGCATCGGCTGGAGGCCGTGATCGACGAGGAACTGCGGCCGGCCCGTCAGGTCGGTCACGGTCGTCTTGTTCACGTCGATGCCGAGGTTGTGATACATCGTCGCGAAGACTTCGCCGAACTGCACGGGGCGTTCATTCGCTTCGCCGCCGAGACGATCCGTCGCACCGATGACCTGTCCGTGTTTCATGCCGCCGCCGGCGAGCATCGCGCAACTCACGCGCGGCCAGTGATCGCGTCCGCCGTCTTTGTTGATGGTCGGCGTGCGGCCGAACTCGCCCCAGACGATCACGCTCACGTCCTTGTCGAGACCGCGCTGATGCAGGTCTTCGATCAAGGCGCTCACGCCGCGATCGAGCAGCGGCAGGTCCTGACGCAACGCGCCGAAATTATCGCCGTGATGATCCCAGCGGCTGAAGGCCAGCGTCACGCAACGGGCTCCGGCTTCCACCAAGCGCCGGGCGACGAGCATGTGCTCCATCAGCTTCGGGCCACCGTCGTCGCGGGTCTGGGGGGCGCCTTTGCCGTAGCTTTCGCGGACGCGCTTGTCTTCCTTCTCGATATTGAGCGCGTCGAGGAGCTTGCTGGAAGTCAGAATGCCGAACGCCTGTTCAT
>SXGS01514787.1_pt1 | contig 12363 bp, 11 predicted proteins | sample 3174681 | NCBI WGS metagenome assembly SXGS01 (sample SAMN11356861, study PRJNA531348) | freshwater metagenome | isolation source: freshwater sample F1-80 | place: China: Fuxian Lake, Yuxi | collected 2017-12-25
ATGATCTGCTCTACCCATCCTGATAAAATTAAAACTCCTGCAGCTATTCCAAGTATGGTCAGTAAAGTTCCGTCAATTTCCACAACTACTCAAGGACAACGAGATTTCCTGGCTCGACTGGTCGGCGGCGGATCAAGACCTGTTCGCGGCGACCCGCGGCCTGGTCCGGTTGCGCAAGGACTATCTTTCGGCGCAGCCTTCCACCTACCCGGCGCGGGACGAGACGTCCTATCTGCACTGGTTCGACGCGGCGGGCAACCCCTTGTCCCCGGAGCAGTGGCAGGACGGCTCGCAGCGGGTTTTGCAGATGCTGCTCGGTTCCCCGGACGGCGTGATGGACGGCCTGGTGGTCTTCAACGGCACCGCGGAACCGGTCGACGTGGTCCTGCCGCCGTTGGACGGTCGGGAGTTCGAACACCGGTTCAGCACCAATGCCTCGCATCCGGAGCGCCAGGGCAGTCTGCACCGGCCCGGAAGCACCGACCAGGTCGACGCGAACACCATTACGATCTACAAGGCCTGAGCCGGCCGGAGCGCTTTCGGAGCATGTTCTGGCAGGATGTCCCCGTGGAAAGGTACCCGATATGACGACCCGAGCGAAGTCTCCGGCCGCGAAACGGAAGCAGTTGGCAACCCTGATCGCCGGCGTGATCGCCGTATTGATCGTGCTGGGTGCCGCTTTCCTGATCAACAAGTTGGGCGCCAACGACGCCGCGGCGCCGGCGGCGAGTTCGGCCAAAGCCAGCACCGGCAAAACCAGTTCGGCGAAGCCGACGCCGGCGAGCTCGGGCAGCACCCCGAGCAGCTCCGCGAGTGCTGCCGCGAGCAGCAAAACCAACGCGCCGGCGAACCCGTCCAAACTCCCGGTGATCAAGGCTTCGCAACTCCCCAAGGAAGGTCAGCAGACTTTGGCTTTGATTGGCAAAGGCGGCCCGTACCCCTATGACCGGGACGACATCAACTTCGGGAACTTCGAGGGGGTCCTGCCGAAGCAACCCGGCGGCTATTACCGTGAATTCACCGTGCCGACGCCGGGCGCCTCGAATCGCGGAGCCAAGCGGATCATCGTCGGAAAGAGCGGCGAGAAGTATTACACGGACGACCATTACGCCAGTTTTTCGTTCATCCAGGAGGACCAATGACCCGCCCGCAGGTCTATGAAGTGGCTGCCGCCCAGAGCAAGGACCAGGTTCTGGACGCCTTCGCGGCAGCGCTGGATTTCCCGGACTACTTCGGGCGCAACCTGGATGCGCTCGCCGATTGCCTGCATGATTTCGCGGCCGCGGCCAGTGCGCCCACCACGGTGGTCTGGCGCGTCGATGCGGGTTTCGAAACGACCCGGAGCTACCGCCTGATCCGGGAGATCCTGGCCGAGGTGGCGGCCAAGTCGAAGCAGGAGTCGCCCAAGGCCGCGGTGAGTTTCGTGCTGCAGGAACAGCCTCCGGCCCCGGCCGTCCAGCGGCACTAGCACATCCGCGTTAATCCGGTTCGCGGGCAGCGCCCAGGCTGCAGTCATCTGCGCTTGCCACGATGTGCTCGTCAAGCGTCTGCGGACGCGAAATGCTACCGAAAGCACAAGCCATGAGACGAACCCTCAGCTCTGCCTTCTCTGCCCTGCTCGCCGCCATGATCCTGGCGCTCGGCGGCGCCTTCTTCCTGTCCCCGGCGCAGGCCTCGCCCGCGACCGCGCAGCCGGCCGCGGTCCATTCGGCGGTCCTAGGCGGCTCCGTGGAATCCGGGGCGGCCCGATCCGGGAACCCCTCCGACCTGCCCACCATCAATGCGTCCGCGCTGCCCAAGGAGGGCCGGGACACCCTCGCCCTGATCGCCAAGGGCGGCCCCTATCCGTACAAACAAGACGACCAGACATTCAGCAACCGCGAAGGCATTCTGCCCGCCGAGCCCAGCGGCTACTACCGGGAGTACACCGTGAAAACCCCGGGTGCTTCGGATCGCGGCGCCCGCCGGATCATCGCGGGTTCGGACGGCGAGAAGTATTACACCGCCGACCACTACGCGAGTTTCAAGTACATCGACGAAAGCAAATAATCCGAGTTCAGTTTCACCACGGGCCGGTCCCACCGAGTTCGCCGACTCAGTGGGACCGGCCCGTGGTGTCCCATTCCGACGCCCGACCCAGTGGGATATGCCCGCGAGGCTCGATCCGCCGAGGCCGGCCCGGAACGGCTCAGAAATCCCAGTCGGCGTCGCTGGTCCCTTCGGACTTCCCGATCACGTATGCCGAGCCGGAACCCGAGAAGACATCGTGGTTCTCATCTGCCCCCGGAGAGAGCGCAGCCAAGATTTCCGGATTGACCGCGGTTTCGGCCGCTGCGAAGGGAGCCGGGTAACCCAGGTTCATCATCGCCTTGTTCGCGTTGTACCGGACGAACACCGCGACGTTCTCGGCAAGACCCAGAGGTGCATACAGCTCCTCCGTGTAGGCGAGTTCGAGGGCATAGAGTTCCGCCAGCAGCGCGCTGGTGAAGTCCCGCAGTTCCGCCTGTTCGGTACGGTCGGCGAGCTCGATGCCGCGCTGGAATTTATAGCCGCTGTAATAGCCGTGGATCGCCTTGTCCCGCAGGATCAACCGGATCATGTCCGCCGTATTGGTCAGCACGCCCCGGCAGGAAAAATGCAAGGGCAGATAAAAGCCGGCGTAGAGCAGCAACGAGGACAGCAGGGTGGAGGCCGCTTTGCGTTTGAGCGGCGCTTCGCCGGCGTAATGCGCGAGCACGGTCTTCACCCGCTGCTGCAGCAGGTCGTTTCCGACGGCCCATTCGTAGGCTTCATTGATGCGCGGGGTGCTGCACAGGGTGGAAAAGACCGAAGAATAACTCCGCGCATGGATGGATTGCATGAACGCGATGTTGGTGTAGACGGCTTCCTCGTGATCGGTCAGGGCATGCTGGATCTGGCAAATCTCGCCCACTGTGGCCTGCACGGTGTCCAACATGGTCAACCCGGTGAAGACCCGCATGGTGAGGGTTTGTTCGAGTTCGCTCAACTGCTGCCAGGACGGTAGGTCATTGGACAGTGGGACTTTCTCCGGCAACCAGAAATTCGCGGTCACCCGATTCCAGATTTCCAGGTCTTTCTCATCGCCGATGCGATTCCAATTGATCGGTCGGATGCGGGCTTGTGGGTCCTGGGCGAAGCCCGGGGGAGTGATCGCGGTGTCGAAGAAGTTCCTGGGGGCTGATTCGGCAGTTCTGGGATGGCTCATGCGACGCGGCGTTCCGGTTGGCCGGCCCAAAAGGCGTCAAGCCCCCGCTCGACGGCAAGCACGTCGTGCTCGGTGCCCAACAGCTCGAAACGATAGAGCACCGGCACCGCGCACTTGCGCGAAATGAGCGTACCGGCAAGGCAGAAATCCGCACCGAAGTTGGTGTTGCCGGAGGCGATGACGCCGCGCAGCAGGGCCCGGTTCTGCGGAAGGTTCAAGAAGCCGGCGACTTGCCGGGGCACCGCGCCGGTCGCCGCGCCTCCGCCGTAGGTCGGCGTCACCAGGACAAATGGCTCGGTGGCACCGAGCATGGGCTCGAGCCGGGGCCGCAGCGGGATCCGGGCCGCGGCCCGGGACAAGCGGTCCACAAAACGCCGAGTGTTTTCAGAAACGCTGGAAAAGTAGATGAGGTTGACCATCTTCCTCCTAAGTAGCTACTGGTCGACACAAGATGATGTGTCCAAAGTGCCAAACTGACACTAGATCTAGTAGATCAAGAGGATGTCGATTAATCATTAGACACGCCGAAGAAATTAATTAAGGCATGCCGAAACACAAAATCCTGACGTTCGGACTGGACCCAAGCCGCAAAAAAGACCTTGCTGGTCGGCCGCCGCGCGGGGCCGACCAGCAAGGTCTTTCGGTGCGCAGACTGGGCTAAGCGCTGACGATCAGGCCCAGCTCCGCCGGATTGGCCAGCGCCGGGTGCTCCGGGAGTACCCGCACCGTGTAACCGAAACTGCCGGAGCGGTCGATGACGACGTCGCCGGTGAAGAGGTAGCGGCCATCGCCCAGGTCTTCGGCGGCGCCGAGCGCGGCCGAGGCGGTTTCACTGAGTTCATCGCTGTCCAGCGCCCGGCCGTAGGCCACCTCGACCCGGACATCGGCGGGGGCCAGGCCGCCCAGATTCAGGTAGGCGCGGATTGCCAGGCTGTCGCCGATCTGCGGATCTTCGGTGACCCCTTCGGAATCCACGTGCTCCACGGTGACCGCCGGCCAAGCCTGCAGTACCCGGTTTCGCCACCGGGCGAACTCCCGGGCCTGCCGGAAGTCGTCTGCAGCAGCGGCCCGTCCGGCGATTGCGGCCGGCTGGTACAAGCCGTTGACGTAGTCGGCGAGCATCCGTTCCGCGGAAACCGCCGGACCCAGTGTGGCCAGCGTGTGCTTGATCATCGAGATCCAGTGCGTCGGCAATTCCGACTCCGTCGGGATCGATGGCCCGGCCGCGCCCGCCGATTCGGCGAATCCGGCAGAGCCGTAGAACTTCGGCGCCACCTGGGTCTCCAACAGTTCGTAGAGCGCCGAAGCCTCGATGTCGTCGCGTTCTTCCGCGGAGGCGCCGTTGTTCGCGGTCGGAATCGCCCAGCCATTTTCGCCGTCGTACATTTCGTCCCACCAACCGTCCAGCACGGAGAGGTTGAGGCCGCCGTTGATCGCGGACTTCATCCCGGACGTCCCGCAGGCTTCGAGCGGGCGCAACGGATTGTTGAGCCAGACATCGCAGCCGGGGAACAGCGTCCGGGCCATCGCGATGTCGTAGTTCGGCAAAAACACGATCCGGTGCCGTACTTCGGGATCGTCGGTGAACCGGACCAAGTCCTGGATCATCTTCTTGCCGGCATCGTCGGCCGGGTGCGACTTGCCCGCGATCACCAGCTGGATCGGGTGCTGTTCATTGAGCAGCAAAGCCTTGAGCCGGGCCGGATCGCGCAGCATCAGGGTCAACCGTTTGTAGGTCGGCACGCGGCGGGCGAAGCCGATGGTCAGCACCTCGGGGTCCAGCACCGCATCGGTCCAGGCGAGTTCGGCATCCGCGGCACCGCGTTTCTTCCACGAGGCGCGCAACCGGCGCCGGACATCGTCGACCAGGGCCGCGCGCAATTCACCGCGCAGCAACCAGACGTCCTGATCCGAGATTTCGTAGACTTTCGACCAATCCGGCTGGTCCAGCACGCTGCCGCCGAAGTGCTCGACGGCGAGTGCGCTGATTTTCGGGTCCACCCAGGTGGGCACGTGCACGCCATTGGTCACCGAGGAGATCGGCACTTCCGAGTGGTCGAAGCCCGGCCAGAGCCCGGAGAACATCTCCCGGGAGACCACACCGTGCAACTTGGCCACCCCGTTGGCGCGCTGGGCCAGGCGCAGGCCCATCACGGCCATGTTGAACACCGCGGAGTCGCCGCCGTCGTAGCTTTCCGAGCCGAGTTCCAGAATCTTCTCGGTAGGCACGCCGGGAGCCAGCCCGGCGTCGAAGAATTGTTGGATCTGGGTCTTCTGGAAGCGGTCGATGCCGGCCGGTACCGGGGTGTGCGTGGTGAACACCGTCGAGGCGCGGCCGGCAGCCAGTGCCTCGTCCCAGTCCAGGCCCTTGCTTTCGATCAGTTCGCGGATCCGCTCGATGCCCAAGAAGCCGGCGTGGCCTTCGTTGGTGTGGAAGACTTCGGGCGCCGGGCCGCCGGTCAGCCGTTGGTGCACCCGGAGCGCCTTCACGCCGCCCATGCCCAGAAGCAGTTCCTGCTGCAGCCGGTGATCGCCGCCGCCGCCGTAGAGCCGGTCGGTGATCAACCGGGCAGCATCGTCATTGCCCGGAACGTTCGAGTCGAGTAGCAGCAAAGGGACCCGGCCGACGTCGGCACGCCAGATCCAGGCGTGCAGCTCGCGCCCATCGGGCAGCGGCAAACTGATCTGCGCCGGGCTGCCGTCCGGCTCCCGGAGCAGCGTCAACGGCAACCCGTCCGGGTCCAGCACCGGGTAGGTCTCCTGTTGCCAGGCGTCCCGGGAGAGCGACTGTTTGAAATACCCGGCCTGGTAGAGCAGGCCGACGCCCACCAGCGGGATGCCCAAGTCGGACGAGGCCTTGAGGTGGTCGCCGGCCAGAATGCCCAGGCCGCCGGAATACTGCGGGAGCACCTCGGTGATGCCGAATTCGGGCGAGAAGTAGGCGATGCTTTTCGGGGCTTCCGCGCCGAGTCCCTGATACCAGCGCGGTTCCTCGAGGTACCGCCGCAAATCCGCTGCGGCCACTTCGACCCGGGAGACCACCTCCGGATCGGCGGCGAGCTGCTGCAGTTGTTCCCGGGTCACGGAGCCCAGGAACTTCACCGGGTCCGCGGAGCTTTCCGCCCAGATTTCCGGATTCAGCGAGGAAAACAACTCGCGGGTCGGCAGGTGCCAGGACCAGCGGAGGTTGCCGGCCAGCTGCGCCAAAGGGGCGATCGGCTCGGGCAGGACAGTTCGGACGGTAAATCTGCGGATGGCCTTCACCTTTTCCAAGGTAGCCGAGAACGCTGAGCGTTGGAACTGCTTTGGATGACCATTTGGTATATGACGTGTAAACGCTTGCTCACCGGGCTCCGCAGCGGGCCCGCAGGGTCCGGCGGGATCAGGACCGCGATCAGCGCGCTGCGCAGAAAGCGTTTTTGATCAGGCCGCGGCTTATCGCCAATTGATAGTTTTTATGGGCTGTTCATTGCTAGGCTGTTCCGGTAAAGGCATCGAAGACGATGGGATATCTTTTGCGGGACGCCAGAATTCAACCGAAAGCCGGGGCATTGAACCGGCGAGGCTTTTTGGGAGCTGCATTGGGGGCTGGGTTTCTGCTCCCGGCGCTGAGCGGCTGCGCTGCCGATTCCGGCAATACGCTCCGGGTGGCCTACAAACAATGGGGTAGCGGAAAGGTCCTGGAAGATTTCCTGACCAAGGTCAGTGCACAGTTCCAGCAGGCGAATCCGGGCATTACCGTGCAGTTGATTCCGCTGGTGGCCGGAGACAACGACTATTTCACCAAAAGCGAATTGATGATGTCGAGTGAATCGACCGCCCCGGACCTGGTCTACGAAGACACCTTCATTTTGAAATCAGACGTGGCAGCCGGCTATCTGCGGCCGATCGATGACAAACTCCGGTCGTGGCAGCCCTGGACCGAGATCTATGACTCGGCGAAAACCGCGGTTACCGGTGAAGACGGTCGGGTTTACGCAGTACCGATCGGAACCGACACCCGCGCCCTCTGGTACAACACGCAATTGTTCGCCTCGGCCGGCTTGCCGCTGCCCTGGCAGCCGGCGACCTGGGCCGAGCTGCTCCGCGACCTGGCCGTGCTGCGCGATGCCTTGCCCGGAGTGACCCCGTTCAACATCCTCTCGAGCAAAGCCCAGGGTGAAGCCGCGGTGATGCAAGGGTTCGAAATGCTCCTGTACGGCACCGCGGACGGGCTTTACGATCCGGAGCGCCGGAAGTGGGTCACCGGCAGCCGCGGCTTCCGGGACAGTTTGGAATTCTATCGGAGTGTTTTCCAGAACGGCCTGGGCCCGTCGACGAGCCGTGCGCTCAATCCGAATCTTGCGGACATGGTCTACAACGACTTGTTGCCGGGCGGAAAACTCGCCGTGAACCTCGACGGTGGTTGGCTCGGGCTGTATTGGGCCAAGGGCGCCGTCGCCGAATGGCCGGAGTGGTCGACCGTGCTGCAGCAGGCCAGGATGCCCACCCAATTCGGTGCCGGCCGCGGCTACACCACGATGTCCGGTGGCTGGTCCTGGGCGTTCCCGGCCCGGTCGAAGAAATTCGATCTGGCCTGGGAGTTCCTGGCTGCGGCCATGACGAAGGAGAACACCGTGGCCTACAACGTGGCGGACAATGGGATCGCGGTCCGGCGCGACGTTGCGCAGGACCCCGTCTACCGCGCTTCCGGGCCGACCGTGGAGTTCTTCAGTTCCTTGGTCGAGGGAGCCACCTTCCGGCCCGCGCTCGCGGCCTATCCGCAAATTTCGGCTTCGATCCAAGCGGCTACGGAAAAGGTGATGACCGGCAGTGCCGCACCGGAGCAGGCCGCGAAGGAATACGACCAGCAAATCACCGCCATCGTCGGTCCGGACCAGGTCACCGGGGCGAGTCCACGATGAAAGCCGCGCACCTGCAGGCTGCCGGGCCGCAGCCGGGCCGCCGCGGACTGGATCCGCGGCGGAAGCGGAGCTGGACGCGGGCGCTCCCGGTCCTGCCCGCCGTCGTCCTGTTGCTCGCCTTCATGGCCGGCCCGATCATTTACAGCGTCTACTTGGCTTTCACCAATCGGGCATTGCGCGGCGCCGGCGCTGCGGACCCGGAATTCATCGGGCTGGGCAATTTCGGCCAAGCCTTCGGCTCGGCCCAATTCTGGCATTCGGTGTTGCTGACCCTGGCCTTCACCGTGGTCTCCGCGGTGATCGGGCAAAACATCCTGGGCATGCTGCTGGCTTTGCTGATGCGCTCGGCCAGCCGGATCACCACCACCTTGACCAGCGCGATCATCATCGGGGCCTGGATCCTGCCCGAGGTGGTGGCCGGTTATCTCTGGTACACCTTCCTCGGCGAAAAAGGTTCGCTCAACGGGGTGTTGGGGTTCTTCGGCCTGCCGGCACAAGACCTTTTGATCAGCTTCCCGATCCTGGCGGTGGCTTTCGCCAATATCTGGCGTGGCACGGCCTTCAGCATGCTGGTCTACCGGGCGGCGTTGACCCAGGTGCCTCCCGAGATCGGCGAATCCGCCCAGCTCGACGGCGCCGGCGCAGTGCGTCGCTTTTTCAGCATCACTTTGCCGATGATCCGGCGCTCCGTGCTCACCAATCTGATGTTGATCACCTTGCAGACGCTCTCGGTGTTCGGCTTGATCTACGTGATGACTGCCGGCGGCCCCGCCGGCGCCAGTCAGACCTTGCCGTTGTTCATGTACGAGCAGGCCTTCAGCTTCGGCCAGCTCGGTTATGGCGCTGCCGTGGCACTGCTGCTCCTGGTGATCGGAGCGATCGCTTCCCTGGTCTATCTGCGCCTGCTGCCGAAAGAGGACAAATCATGAGCCGCGTCGACCTTCCCGCGGCCCGGACCGGACGCCGTCCGGTCAGATCCGGGCCGGCCAAGCAGCCGATCACGGTGGACAAGATTCTGAGCAGCACGGCTTTGCTCCTGATCGCCGCGGTCTTCTGCGTGCCCTTGCTCTGGGTCTTGTTCGCCTCGATCAACCCGAACGCTTCCTTGAGCGTGGCCTGGCCGCAACAGCCGAGCCTGGAGAATTTCAACGCGATCCTCAATACCAAGACCACGTTCCGGCCGATCCTGAATTCACTCATCCTCTGCGGCGGCGCAACCGTGCTCACGGTGTTCTGCTCCGCACTGGCGGCCTACCCGCTTTCCCGCTACCGCTCCCGGGCGAAGAAACCGTTCCTAATGATCATCGTGTTCGCCACCGGGCTGCCGATCACGGCGATCATGGTTCCGGTCTATGCGATGTTCGTCCAGGTCAATTTGATCGATTCGACGCCGGCCGCAATTCTTTTCCTGGCGGCTTCTGCGCTGCCTTACGGGATTTTCTTGATGAAGAACTTCATGGACGGGGTGCCGAGGGAGATCGAAGAAAGCGCCTGGACCGAAGGCGCCAGCAGCTTGCAGGCCCTGCGGTTCGTGGTGATGCCGCTGATCCGGCCCGGGACCTCGGTAGTGACGATCTTCACCTTCGTCGGCATGTGGGGGAATTTCTTCGTGCCATTCATGCTGCTGCTCTCCCCGGACAAATTGCCCGCTTCGGTGAGCCTGTACACCTTCTTCTCGCAATACGGCCAAGTCGCCTACGGCCAACTGGCGGCGTTTTCCCTGGTGTACTCCTTGCCGGTGCTGGTGCTCTACCTGCTGATGGGCCGCCGGCTCGGCGTCGGCTTCACCGCAGCGGGCGGAATCAAGGGCTGAGCATCGACATCCGCACCACAAGGTCCTGTGGTCTTCACCTGGTGGTCATCGCATTCGGTACCGATACCCACTAGCGTGTTGCTTGTGACTACTGAGCAGCCGACGCCCCGCGCAAGCACCTTCGCCGCCGCGAAGCAGTCCGGAACGCCAGTGCTCAGACCGGCTTCACCGAAGCCCGCCAAAACCATGGCCGAGTCCAGCATCGGCCGGATCCCGATCAGCGCCGTGCATCCGGTGCTCGAGGACGGGCGGATCCCGGCGAAGTCCGTGCCGGGCGGGCTGTTGGAGGTCGCCGCGACGGTCTTCCGCGAGGGCCACGACTTGATCGGCGCCGAAGCGGTGCTCTACGACAGCAAAGGCAGGGAACGGCAGCGGGTCACCCTGCAAGCCCGGCCCGGAGACCGTTGGGCCGGGCAGCTGACCGCGGACAAACCCGGCCAGTGGAGCTTCGAAATCGAAGCGTTCGGGGACCTGTACGCCACTTGGGCGCATCACGCCCAGCTGAAAATCGCGGCCGGAGTGGACGTAGCGGTGATGCTCGCCGAAGGCGGGGCGTTGCTCGCCGACGCGGCCGAAGACCCGGCGCGGACCCGCGCGGACCGGCAAGCGCTCGCGGCCGCCGCCGCAGGGTTGGCGGATACCGCTGCACCGGTTCCGGAGCGCTTGGCTGCGGGTCTGGACGAGTCGGTTCGAGCCGCCGTCGGGCGCCGGCCGATCAAAGACCTGGTGACGGTCAGCCGCCGCTATCCGGTCAAAGTGGAGCGCGACGCGGCCGGGCGCGGCGCCTGGTACGAATTTTTCCCGCGGTCCGAAGGCGCGCAGCAGCATCCGGAGACCGGGGAATGGACCAGCGGAAACTTCCGGACCGCGAAACACAGCTTGGACCGGGTCGCCGAGATGGGTTTCGACGTGATTTACCTGCCGCCGATCCACCCGATCGGCGAAGTGAACCGGAAAGGCCCGAACAATTCGCTGGTGGCCGGCCCGGCAGACCCGGGATCACCGTGGGCGATCGGTTCCGCAGCCGGTGGACATGACGCGATCCACCCGGACCTCGGCAGTTTCCAGGATTTCGATGACTTCGTCGCCCGGGCCGCCGAATTGGGGCTCGAGGTCGCCTTGGATTTGGCGCTGCAGGCAGCACCGGACCACCCGTGGGCCACCGAGCATCCGGAATGGTTCACCACCCGGATCGACGGCAGCATCGCCTATGCGGAGAACCCGCCCAAAAAGGACCAGGTCATCTATCCGATCAATTTCGACCATGACCCGGACGGACTGGCCAAAGAAGTGCTGCGGATCGTCCAGCTGTGGATCAGCCACGGCGTCAAGACTTTCCGAGTGGACAACCCGCACACCAAGCCGCTCTGGTTCTGGCAGTGGTTGATCGCCAAGGTGAACAAGAAACACCCGGAGGTGGTGTTCCTGGCCGAAGCGTTCACCCGGCCCGCAGTGATGCACGCCTTGGGCAAAGCCGGCTTCCAGCAGTCCTACAGCTACTTCACCTGGCGCAATGACAAAGCCGAAATCGAAGCCTATCTGCACGAAATCAGCCACGAGACGGCGTCGTTCTACCGGCCCAATTTCTTCGTCAACACCCCTGACATCTTGACCGAGTACCTGCAATACGGCGGGCCGGCCGCGTTCAAGATCCGGGCGGTGCTCGCCGCCATGGGCAGCCCGCTATGGGGCATGTACGCCGGCTACGAACTCTACGAGCACGTGGCCAGGCCGGGTGCCGAAGAGTACCTCGACAACGAAAAATACGAATACAAAGCCCGGGACTTCGCCGGCGCGGAAAAGGCCGGCCGCTCGCTCGCCCCGTTCATCGCGAAACTGAACCAGATCCGCCGGGAGCATCCGGCCCTGCTGGAGCTGGCGAACCTGACTGTGCACCGGACTTCCGATCCCGCTACAGTTGCGTTCAGCAAAACGAAAACCCATATGGAATCCGGCTCAGACACCATCATCGTCGTCGTCAACGTGGACCCGCACAGTGTGCGCGAAGGCGTCGTCTATCTCGACTTGGCCGCGCTTGGCATCGAAGAATTCAACGCGGACGGGAGTTTCACGGTGGACGAGCTCATCACCGGTCAGAGCTGGCAGTGGCGGGATGAGAATTATGTGCGCTTGGACGCACATCTCGAGCCGGCCCATATCCTGCACCTAAGGCGGTCTGAATGAGCATTTCCTCCGGGCACTTCAACATGAATGCCCCCGGGCTACAGCATGATCCGCATTGGTACCGCAAAGCCGTTTTCTACGAGGTGCTGGTACGTGCGTTCCATGACAACAACGGGGACGGCTCGGGTGATTTCTCCGGCTTGATCGAGCGCCTGGACTACTTGCAATGGCTGGGCGTCGACTGCCTCTGGGTGCCGCCGTTCTTCCAGTCCCCGCTGCGCGACGGCGGTTACGAC
>SXGS01339875.1_pt1 | contig 12360 bp, 10 predicted proteins | sample 3174681 | NCBI WGS metagenome assembly SXGS01 (sample SAMN11356861, study PRJNA531348) | freshwater metagenome | isolation source: freshwater sample F1-80 | place: China: Fuxian Lake, Yuxi | collected 2017-12-25
GGCACGATCAAGGCCAACTTCCCGACCCGTATCTCCTACATGGTCACCAACAAGGTCGACAGCCGCACGATCCTCAACGAGCAGGGCGCCGAACAGCTCCTCGGCATGGGCGACCTCCTGTATCAGGCCCCCGGCAAGAAATCCCAGCGCCTCCACGGACCCTTCGTGGCCGATGAAGATGTGGGCGCCGTGGCAGACTGGCTGCGCGAGCAGGGCGAGCCTGACTATGTCATGGACATCCTCGAGGCGCCGGATGATGGCTCCACAGGATCGGCCGTGATGGATGCCATCCTCGGCACAGGCGGTGGCAGCGATGATGATGAAGGCCTCTTCTCGCAGGCTGTCCAGATCGTCGTCCGCGACCAGCGCGCTTCCACCTCTTACCTCCAGCGCCGTCTGAAGGTTGGCTATAACAAGGCCGCCGGACTGATCGACCGCCTCGAAGAAGAAGGCGTCATCTCCGCGCCAAACCATGCCGGCAAACGCGAAGTCCTCGCCGGCGGCGGCGGCAACGGCAAAGCCAGCGCCGCCTAACCCTCTTTCCCAGCCATGGTGGGCGCCCCACGGGCGGCCCCCGGCCTTCCATAGAAGGAGGCGGGGGCTTCGAGGGGAAAGAAATCGCACTGCGATTTCCCCGAGAAGGCCAGCTGCCGAAAGGCAGCTGGCTTAACCGGTTTTCCCTGTCGCTGGTTCTCTTCGCCTGATGGACGGGGCCGGTAAGGGCTCACCCCATCGGATAAAGGATTTCCCGCGAGACCTTGTCACACGCCTTCATCACATCCGCCGGCAACACCAGGTCCCCTGCCGCCAGAATATCCGCCAGCTGATCAAAGCGCGAAGCCCCGACAATCGTTGACGCCACAAAGCTGTGCTGTTTCGACCAGGCCGTCGCAAGTGTCACCGGGCTGATGCCGGCTTCCTTTGCGATCTCCATATACCGCGCCGTCGCGGCCAGCGACTTCTCGTTGACGAAGCGCTGCGCCATCGCCGTGTGGCGCCCGCCCCGGTTGGCATAGGCGGAAAACCGCGCGCCTTCGGGAAACGCGCCATTCTGGTACTTGCCCGAAAGCACCCCGCCGCCCAGCGGCGAGTAGGGGATCAGGCTCACCCCCTCGCGCTCGCATATCTTCGACAGCGCGTCTTCAAACCGGCGATTGTTGAGCGAGAAATTGTTCTGGATCGTCTGGTAACGCACCGTTCCAAGCCGATTGGAGGTTTCGATCGACTTCATCAGCCCCCAGGCATCTTCATTGGAACAGCCGACAATCCGCACATAGCCTTCGCGCACCAGGTCATCGAGGGTCTCCATCGTCTCGTCAAAGGCTGTGCCATGATCGGGCCAATGGGTCTGGTAGAGATCGATATAGTCTGTCTGCAGACGGGTCAGGCTTGCCTCCACCGCCCGGCGGATATTGTGCCGGTCAAGCGCGGTCATCTCGCCCCGCTGCGATCCCTTGATCCAGCCATGCGAAGGGCCGCACACTTTCGTGGCCAGAATGATCCGGTCGCGGTCCTTGGTCTTCATCCAGCGCCCGAAAATCTCCTCGGTCAGCCCGCCATACTTGATGTCGGGCGGCACGGGGTAATTCTCGGCCGTGTCGAAGAAGTTGATCCCGGCGTCGAGGCTGGCATCGAGAATGCGGAAGGCTTCCTTCTCGTCAGTCTGGGTGCCGAAGGTCATGGTGCCCATGCAGATGTCGGACACATAGATGGCGCTCTTGCCAAGGCGGCGATGTTGCATGGTGTTTCTCCCGGATTGATTTTCTGGCGCCATCCTAACGCCGCCCGCGCCAAGCGCCAGTCACCCCCGGCTGCGCTCTCCCGGCGGAAGGCACCCTTCGGCCTCCAGGATATCCAGCGCCGGCGCCAGCCCCGCCTCATACCGGCGCCACCTTGCCAGCGCCGAGGTGTAAAGCGGCTCACGCACCTGCGCAGAGGAGGCGGTCGCCACCGGCGCGGCATTCTCGTGAAAGGCAAGGCAGGCGGCTTCAAACGGCAGGCCGCAGAAGTCCAGCAGCCGCCGCGTCTCCGTCTCCAGATCGCCGACGACCCGCTCATAATGGACCACGGTAAACCGCTCCGGCGGCAGGCTCGCCTCATAGCCGCCCACCAGCCGGTCAAACCCGGCATAGTAGCGCGCCGTATCCTCCAGCGTGTAGGCATAGTTGTAATAGGAGAAGCTCGTCGCAAACATCTGCCGGTAGTTCGACAGCACCGTATCGGCCGGATGCCGCCGCAGGCAGATCACCCGCGCGCCCGGCAGCGCCGCCAGGATCACCGGAGCCAGAAGTATGTTCAGCGGCATCTTGTCGGTAAACCGCCCGCTCAGTCCTAGCGAGGCGCGCACGCTATCCAGATACGCTGCTCCGAGGGCGGAGAGATCAATCCCGTCCGCCGCGTCCAGCGTTTCGGGGTCGAGCACGAGGTTCGACGGCGTCCGCGCCATCCGCTTCAGGCAGAGGGCAAAATCCGACAGCTCTCCGGCAGGGGAGAGGGCGCTGTGGCTGGAAAGGATGCGGTCCACCAGCGTCGTCCCCGTCCGCGGCATCCCGCAGATGAACACCGGCCCGCCAGAACTTTCCCCCCGCTGGACCGGCAGTGCGTTCGCCGCGCGCGCCGCCGCCTCAAACAGCGCCGCGTCCCGCTGAGGCTCATGCCGGATCAGGCGCCGCTTTGCGTCCTTCGCCCGGCCCAGCCAGGCCAGCGCCTCGCTAGGGTTTCCGAGGTCTTCCCAGGCCTTGGCGAGGGCGTGGCCGATCCGCAGCGCAGCATCGGCGTCCTGCCCGTGCCGGCCGAACATCTCTTCCAGCGCTGCAATCGCGTTATCCTCCGCCGTCTGACGGGTGATCTGCACCAGCGAGGGCAGCCCGCGCGTGTCAGTGGCATCTGCCGCGGCGCACGCGCGATAGGCCGTCCGGGCGCCGTCAAGGTCGCCGGCAAATTGCAACGCCGCGCCATGATTGTACTGATACCCCGCATTGCCGGGTTCTGCTGCCGTGGCCCCGGCATAGAAGGGCAGGGCCTGCCCATGCAGCCCCGCCCGGCTCATCACCACGCCGATCGTGTCCAGCGTGAACGCGTCCTCTGGCTGCAGGGCGGCGGCGGCCCGCGCGCAGTCAATGGCGTCCGTGCGCCGGCTCAGCGCCAGGAGGCATCGCGCCTGCTGGGCCAGCGCGCTGGCATGGCCGGGGTCAAACCTTGCCGCAATGGCGAACAGTTCTTCGGCCTTGCCGGTATTGTCATGGTCGAGCGCCAGCTGGCCGAGCAGGTAATAGGCCTCTGCCGTTTGCGGAGCTTCCTTGAGGACGGCCAGGCACAGCGCGTGTGCGTCCCCATAGGCCTGCACCCGCAGGAGGCGCGCGGCTTCGGCGAGCCTTGGGTCAGGCAAACGCGTGCTGGAAAAGGTCTCCTGCAGGGCCGGTCTCCTTGGGCTGCATCAGTTTTGGGCAATGCCGATGCACTTTGCTGCACACGCCAGAAAAATCAAACCCGCGCCCGCAGCCTCCCTTGCCGCCTCGCCGGGGTGCACAGCTTCTGGTCACGTCCAGGAAACGAGAAAACGACCAGAAAAAGGTACAAGGATGATCCGGAAATATCTGCTCCTGTCGGCAAGCGCCGCAGTCATGGCCACAGGTCTGGTTCTGCCAGCCATAGCCCAGGAAGACACCGAAGACGAGTTGCGCGTCGAGGCCGTCACGGTCACGGCCACCCGCCGGGCCGAAAGCGTCCAGGATATTCCGCTCAACATTTCAGCTGTGGGCGATCAGCAGATCGCGGAGCAGGGCTTCGACGAACTCGCCGACGTGCTTGCCTATGTGCCCGGCATCAACATCGTTGACAGGGGCGGGCGCCAGGGCAACCCGCTGATCGTGCGCGGCCTCAATGCCGACGGCCTCGGCTCGGGCGATGGCAACAATAATGGCGGCGGCACGGTCGCCACCTATATCGGCGAAGTCCCGGTCTATCTTGACCTCAAGCTCAACGACCTGGAGCGCGTCGAAGTGCTGCTCGGGCCCCAGGGCACGCTCTACGGCGCCGGAACGCTCGGCGGCGCCATCCGTTACATCCCGAAGAAGCCGGACTTTGCGGGTGACACGTTTGAAGTGCGCACGGAGCTTTACCAGTATTCGGAAGCCGACGATTTCTCCTATGACACCGGCGCCACCTTCAACAAGGCGCTCGCCCCGAACTTCGCGATCCGCGGCTCGATCGATTTCGAGAATGATTCCGGTTTCATCGACTATCCCTTCGTGGTGCGCGAGATCGGCGTCTCCGATCCGGACCCGGACTTTTCCGATCCCACCGATGTGGCGGCAAACCTGCGCCGCATCACCGATGCTGACAGCGAGGAAACAATCTCGGCCCGCCTTGCCGCGCGCTGGGAACCTCTGCCGTGGCTCGATACGACGCTCACCTATTATCTGCAGCAGTCAGATATCGGCGGCCGCCGCGGCTCCAGCGCTCGCTCGACCGTTCCGGCCGGGGATTATGAGCTCGCCAAGCGCGTCGAAGAGCCAAACGAGATCACCAACCAGCTCCTGGCGCTCGAAGTCGTTGCCGATCTCGGCTTTGCCGAGCTGACGTCTGCTACGGGCTATTCCCGCTTCAATGATGTCGGCCAGCGCGACCAGACAGATCTCCTCATCACCCTGGAATACAGCTACGAAGCCTTCCCCACCTTCACCTCCTTCACGCGGGAGAAGGGCAGGGAAGCCCGCATCAACCAGGAACTCCGCCTGGTCTCGACCACGGAAGGGCCGCTCAGCTGGATCGTGGGCGCGTTCTACAACCAGTTTGAAGGCGCAGGCTATTCAGCCGAATATACGCCGGGCTATGCCGCCTTTGCCGGTTTCAACCGCCCGGACGATCTCGAATACTATTCGCAGGCCTTTTCCAAGCTTGAGGAATCCGCCCTCTTCGGTGAGATCGGCTACGAGATCACCGACAAATGGACGGTCACGGTCGGCGGGCGCTATTACCAGTACGATCTTGAATCCTTCAGCGATGTCGACTTCCCCCTGTTCGATCCCGGCTTCCTCCCGGTCGGCGTCAGCTCGCTGGAAGACAGCCTGCGGTCCGACTTTGCCGCCGGCAGCCCCAACGGCACCGAGCGGACCGGCCAGTCGGACGAAGGCACGCTGTTCAAGTTCAACACCGCCTATCAGTTCACGGAAGACCTGCTCGGCTATGTGACCGTGTCGGAAGGCTATCGGATCGGTAACCAGAACGGGGTGGCGGTTTGCCCCGCCTATGATCCCAACGACAACCAGCAGGGCGCCTGCGCGCTGCTTCCCGGCCAGCAATTCGGTCCGGGCGCGGGCGACGTCTCGACACGGGACGAAAGCCAGTATCTGCCGGACACGACGACCAATTATGAGCTCGGTTTCAAGTCGACGCTCGCGGGTGGCCGCGTAACGCTCAACGGCGCGGTCTACTATGTCGAGTGGACTGATCCCCAGCTCACTTCGGCCACCATCAACGCCTCCATCCCGATCACGGTCAACGCAGACGGCGCCGAATCAAAAGGCTTCGAACTCAGCGGCAACTGGCTCGTCACGGAAGATTTCTCCGTACGCGGCAGCTACAGCCATTCGGAAGCCTCGCTTACGGCGCCGGCGCCGGGCCTTGTCGGCACGATCTCGCCGCCGGGCTTCGGCACGGTCCTGCTCGATGGCCGCGATGGCGACCGCCTCCCGGGCTCGCCCGAAGACCAGTTCTCGATCTTCGGCTCCTATGTGCATGACCTCCCATCGGGCCGTACACTGACCATCAATGGCGGCTATGCCTGGCAGGGCGATGTGCTCAGCCGCACCGGGGATCTCGGCGGCGGTCTGACGCTCGGCAGCTACGGCGTTGCCAACGCCTCGGCGGTCTATGATGCGGGCAAGTGGCAGGCGACGCTCTTCGTCAACAACCTCTTTGACGAATACTACGAAACCGGCGTTGTCAGCTCGCCCCTCTTCAACCAGGTCCTCACCGACAATGATGGCGGCCCGGTCTTCACCCGCTCCTTCTACACCTATGTCGGCGCGCCCCGCGCGATCGGCATCCGGGCCAGCTACAAGTTCGGGGAATAGTCTCCAGGGGGAGAAGCCTGCCCGGCAAGGCCGCTTCCTGAGGGGGAGGCGGCCTTGCCACTGTTTTTGGGCCACCTGATTCAGACCACAAAATCCGGGTGGCGGAAGCCGCGCACCGGGCCTATAGCACGCCGCCATGAGCCCCGCCCTTCGCCTTGGATTTCCCGCCGCGCTTCTCTCCTACCTGATCTGGGGGAGCCTGCCGCTTTACATCCGCGCCATGCAGCACACCGGCGCCCTGGAGCTTCTGGCCCACCGTGTCATCTGGTCGGTGCCCACCGCCATCCTCTTCATCGCGATTGCCGCCAACTGGCGGGACGTGCGCGCCGCGTTCACGGGAAGCAATCTCAAATGGCTCACCCTGTCGGGCCTGCTGATCGGCGCCAACTGGGCCATCTATATCTGGGCGGTCAATGCCGGGCGCACGATGGAAGCCTCGCTGGGCTATTACATCAACCCGCTGGTCAACGTTCTCTTCGGCATGCTGATCTTCTCAGAGACACTGCGCCCGGCCCAATGGGTCGCCGTTGCCATCGCCGCCATCGGCGTCGGTGTCATGGCCTTCGCCTTCGGCCGCATTCCCTGGGTCGCGCTCGTCCTCTGCATCACCTTCGCCTGCTATTCGGTCATCCGCAAAAAGGTCGCCATCGACAGCCGCGCCGGCTTCCTCGTCGAAGTCGCGCTGCTGGCCCCGGTCGCGCTCGGCTGGCTCATCTGGTTTGCCACCACCCAGCCCGAAGGCCGCTGGATGGGGGAAGGGGGCTCTGACATCCCGCTCCTGATGGCGGCGGGCCCGATCACGGCCATCCCGCTCATCCTCTATGCCCTCGCCGCCAAGCGCCTGCGCTTCTCCACCATCGGCATGATGCAGTATATCGGCCCCACCATTCAGTTCCTGATTGCGGTGCTGGTCTTCAAGGAAGGCTTCGGGATGACCCACGCCGTTGCCTTCGGCTTCATCTGGACGGCGCTGGTCGTCTTCACCGCCGACAGCCTGATGGGCGACGCCAAGGCCCGCCGCCTCGCGCGCACCGCCCGGCCTGCCTGAACCTGCCTGAACGCGACAAGAAAACAGCGGCCCCCTCGGGAGACCGCTGCAAGGTAATCGCATGACGGACATGGAGAACTCCAGATCCGTCTCTCATTCTGCAACTGCCGTGCCAGCAACAGGATCAGCCTCGCGGCGGCATCAGCGCCAGCCAGATCGCAATCGCTGCCAGCATGGACGCAAAGGTCAGCTGCGCGCCCAGCGAGGTGCGCCAGCGCTCCAGCCGCCCGCCCAGCTGACTCGCCAGCAGCACGATCCCGATATGAACCAGCGTTGCCACCGTCAGATGGATCAGCCCCAGCACGAGGCTCTGCATCCAGACCGGCCCGTTCGCCGGGTCCACGAACTGGCCGATCAGCAGCACATAGAACGCCAGCGCCTTGGGATTGAGCACATTGGCGATGAACCCCCGCCGGAAGCCGCGCCCTCCGGCCCCGTTCACCGGCCCGCCCGCGCCCGTATCCATCAGCGCGTCAGCCGCCAGATACAGCATGAACGCCACCCCGGCCCAGTGCAGCGCGGTCAGCACCGCCGGCACGCTCGCAATCAGCGCGGTGAGGCCGGTAACCGCCGCCAGCAGCTGCAGCGACAGGCCGGACGCAATCCCGGCAACTGCAGCAAACCCGGCCTTGCGTCCCTCTTTCAGGGTCAGCGCCGCCAGCCAGCCCATGTTCGGGCCGGGCGTCAGCTCAATGATGGCGACGGCAAAGAGGAATGCGGCCCAGTCCAGCCCGCCGAGCATCACTCACAGACAGCCATAAGCCGCCTCCACAAGCCGCGCCGCCCGCGGGTCACCCACAAGCGAGGAAGACTGCCGGTTCATCACATAGGCCGCCGCCAGCTCCCGCGCCGGATCGGCAATCGCCATCGACCCGCCCCAGCCCGAATGGCCGAGCGTTTCGGGGTTGGGGCCGAAACTGCCATGGTTGTTGATCATAATGCCTGCGCCGAATTTCGTCGGCATCGGCAACACAAGGTCGGGCCCGTCCACGCGCGGCCGGATCAGCGCCTCCAGCCTGTCGCCCCGCAGAAGCGTCTTGCCCCCGGCCACCGTGCCGCCGCGCGCATAGGCCTCGTAAAGGCTCGCCACGCCCAGCGCTGTGCCATGGCCGTTGGCAGAGGGGATCTCGATCTCCCGCCAGGTCCGCCCGCCCCGGTCGGGCGAGGACCATTTGTAGACAAACGCTGCCCGGCGCTCCGGCGTCAGGTTGCCCAGCGGCGCCAGCGCCCGCGGCCGCAGCATGTCGCCCACGCGCGGCTCATCGGCTTCGGGCAGGCCAATCTGGAAATCGATACCTGCGGGCCCGCAGATGTCCTCTTTCAGGATCGCGCCCACGGTGCGCCCGGTGATGCGCTTGACCACCTCGCCCAGCATGTAGCCCCAGGTCAGCGGGTGATAGCCATGCGCGGTGCCCGGCGGCCACATCGGGGGCAGGGCGGCAATTGCGGCCGCGCAGGCCGGCGGGTCGAGCCAGATCGCCGGGTCAATTTCCTTTTCAAAGCCCGGCAGCCCCGCCTGATGGCTCGCCATCTGGCCGATCGTCACCCCGCCTTTGCCCTCGGCGGCAAATTCCGGCCAGACATCGCAGACCGGCGTCTCATAGCCTGCAGGAAGGTTCTCCACCGCCATCGCCAGCACCAGCGCCGAGATGCCCTTCGAGGCTGAATAGATCGGCACGATGGTCGTCTCGTCCCACAGGCGCTCCTTTGCCCGGTCGGCCCAGCCGCCATGAATGTCCACCAGCGTCTCGCCCCCGATGCGCAGCGCAAAACACGCCCCCTGTTCGTCATGCTCTGTGAAGTTTGCCTCGAACGCCTCGCGCACGGGTTCAAAGCCGGGGGCAACAAAGCCGGAAACGGGTGTGTCGGTCATTCAAAAGGCTCCGCTGTCACATTGATTTCAGGCTGGAAACAGGCCACCCCTTCGACCCCATGAGAACCCTGTCCGTCAAGGAGGCAAGCCCCATGTCCACACCGCACCGTCCCCGCCGCTCCTGCCTCTACATGCCCGGCGCCAACGCCCGCGCCCTGGAAAAGGCCCGCGAGCTGCCCGCCGACACGCTGATCCTGGACCTGGAAGACGCGGTTGCCCCCGACGCCAAGGAAGAGGCCCGCGCCGCCGTTCTCGCGGCTGTCTTGGCAGGCGGGTATGGCCAGCGCGAGATCGTCATCCGCATGAACGGTCTCGACACGCCCTGGGGCCATGACGACCTGCGCGCCATTGCCACCTCAGGCGCCCAAGCCGTCCTCGCGCCCAAGGTCACCGGCCCGCGCGATATCGAACGCCTCAGCACCCTCCTGAAAGAGGCCGGCGCGCCAGACTCGATGGCCCTCTGGGTGATGATCGAAACCCCGCTGGCGATTCTCTCCCTCAAGGACATCGCCGCCGCCTCGATCGGCACGCATCTCACCACCTTCGTCATGGGCACGAATGATCTGGCCAAGGAATACCGTGCCCGGATGACGCCCGACCGGCTTGCCTTTCAGGCTGCGCTCCAGCTCTCCGTTGCCGCCGCCCGCGCCTATGGCCTCACCGCCATCGACGGCGTCTATAACGACATCAAGAATGAAAGCGGCTTCCGCGATGAATGCGAGCAGGGCCGCGATCTGGGCTTTGATGGCAAGACGTTGATCCACCCCTCCCAGCTGGAAGAGGCAAACCGCATCTTCGCCCCCAGCCCCCATGATGTCGAACAGGCCAAGGCCGTCATCGAGGCCTTCGCCGACCCCGCCAATGCCGGGAAGGGCGTCCTCAAGGTCAACGGCAAGATGACCGAGCTCCTGCATCTGGAAGAAGCCCGCCGCGTCGTGGAGATGGACGCGGCCATCCGCGCGCTCGCCTGAAACGGTGTGCCGGGGGAGGGGCGCCCTATCCCCCGGCCGTGCGCCTTGAAAATTCAATGAAACCAGTCCGGTATCAGAAAAATGGGGTCATCTTCTCCACCCCCTCCGCGGCCATGCTATTCTCCCCGGCATGGATACGAACGCTCAGCTCCCGGATGACTATGCGCTGAACCACCTGCTTGGGCGGGCGCGCCTCTTCATCGTGGAGCTGATCGCATTCATCGAAACAGCCCTGCGCCGCCGCCCCGAGCATCCCTCGCGCCAGGCGCTGGGCTATATCACCCGCCGCGCGCTGGTTCCGGCTGAAACGGCGCTCCGCCGCGCCATCCTCCTGATCGCCAGCACGCTGGACGCGCCCGCTCCCAGGGCGGCCTCCGGCAAGGCCGCGCGTCCGCCCACGCCTGCGCCACAGATGCCCGCGGCGCCTGCCGCCCGCGCGCCCGTCTTCCGCATGAGCGAGCCCCAGCCGCGCCCCGTCAAGGGCGCTGCTCCGAGGGCGGACCATCTTCCCGAAACCCTCCTGCCGCGTATCCGCGTGTTGACCGATGATGTCCTCTTCGCGCCGCCGGCACAGGTAAAGCCTGCGCCCGCGCCGCGCGATCCTGCCGCCGGGTTTCTCCGCCGGCTCGAAGCCCTGCGCCGCGCCTATGACGATCCCGTGCGCGAGGCGCGCCGCTGGCTCCGCCGCAAGGCTGCGCCCGGCCCGCGCCCGCCGCCGATCTCGGCCGGCAAGATTCCCGGCGCCCGCCGCGCCCTTGGCGAGACCGCCAACAGCCTCCTCCGGGAACTGACAGACGCTGCCCGGCGCACCTTCATCCCCAACACTTCCTGAGGCCGTGCGGGCTTCCCCTTCCGTCTCGCGCTGACGCCTCCCCCGCTTCGCAGGGGAGGATAAGGGCGTTTGGCCGCCGCTCCCCAAACGCGCCCCCTCGACACGCGCCCAAAGCCTCCTACCTCCAATCCAGGCAAAGCTCAGGAGGCCCCCCATGACCTATATCCTCATCCACAATCCCGGTTGCGGCTCGTCGAAGAAAGGGCTGGAGCTTCTGAAAGCCAATGGCATCGAGCCCCAGATCCGCAAATACATGAGCGCCGCCGAGCGCCTCAGCGTCGAGGAACTGAAGGACATCGCCAAGAAGATGGGCGCCAAATCCCCCCGCGCCTTCCTGCGCGAGAAGGACGCCGAAACCGCCGGCCTCGCCGCAACAGCGCCGGACGCTGAAGTCTACGCCGCGATGGCGGAGAACCCGAAGCTCATCCAGCGCCCCATCGGCCTCAACGGCAAGAAGGCGGTGCTCGGCCGCCCGAATGAGAAACTGCTCGAAATCGTGTGATTTCAGGGCTTCAGGAGCCAATTCGGTCAAATTTGATCGATTGGCTTCGCGCTTTCTCAGCCTTGCTCGGCGATAACGGCCTCCATGTTGTTCATCGCCCTCTCAACTGCCGGTCTTCTCCTTGCCTTTTCGGCCTTCGCCGCCTTCGGGCTGCCCTGGCTTGTCATGGGGAACCGGGCCTTTGAGGAATTCTCCGAGCGGCGCGACCAGCAGATGATGGCCGGTGTCCTCTGCACAGCGGCGGTCACGCTCGCCTGCGTCCCGCTCCTGCATTCGGCGCTCGTTTCGGCCAGCCCGCACCTGCAGCTGTTTGCCGAAACCGTCATGGGCGTTCCAGACCGCTTCTGGAGTTAAGCGCCGGAACCCGCTAAAGGCTCGCCCATCAGAAGATGAGGGCAAGCCATGGCGACCAGCATGAAATCAAATCCGGGCAATTTCTTCGAGGATTTCAAGCCCGGCGAAACCCTGATTCACGCCACTCCGCAAACCGTCACCGAGGGCGACATCGCCCTTTACCGTGCGCTGACCGGAAATCGCTACGCCCAGTATTCCTCTGCCGAGTTCGCCAAGGCCGCTGGTCTGCCCGGCCTCTGCGTGGACCCGCTCCACGCCTTCCACGTCGTCTTCGGCAAGACCGTTCCCGACATCTCCCTCAACGCCGTCGCCAATCTCGGCTACGCCGATGGCCGCATCCTGCGCTCGGTCGAGCCCGGCGACACGCTGCGCGCCAGCTCCGAAGTGATCGGCGTGAAGGAGAATTCCAACGGCAAGACCGGCGTCGTCTGGGTGCGCACCAAGGGCGTGAACCAGCGCGGCGAAGAGGTGATGAGCTATGTCCGCTGGGTGATGATCAACAAGCGCGACGCCGCCTCTCCGGCGCCCGAAGAAGTCGTGCCCGGCCTGCCTTCGGCAGTCGCTCCGGCAGACCTGACCGGCTTCCCCGAAATGAAGGCCTGGCCCTTCGCCCAATCCGGCAGCCGCCATGTCTTCGAGGACTACGAAGTTGGCGAAAAGATCAGCCATGTCGACGGCATGACGGTGGAAGAGGCCGAACACC
>SXGS01270720.1_pt1 | contig 12357 bp, 6 predicted proteins | sample 3174681 | NCBI WGS metagenome assembly SXGS01 (sample SAMN11356861, study PRJNA531348) | freshwater metagenome | isolation source: freshwater sample F1-80 | place: China: Fuxian Lake, Yuxi | collected 2017-12-25
ACGTCTGCGTTGTCGTTTCCGACCTCTATGCTGCTTACCAGACCGGCGGTGCGCTCATCATCAAGGCACTCGAAAATGCGAAACAAGAATTAGGACGCGGAGAGCGCCACATCACCCCCGTTGACCTCGCGGCCAACGAAATCTACGACATCCTCCGCAAACGCCTTTTCACCCAGCTTCCCGACAAGGCGGAGATCGACGACATCGCCGACGCCTACGGCAAGAAACTGGAGGAAGCCTCCAAGTCCAAGGTCGCCAATCGCGGCGCGGAAGCCATCGCCGACGAAATCGCCGCGACCTATCCGTTTCACCCGCGACTCAAAAACGTCATCGCGCTGTTCAAGGAGAACGAACAGTTCAAGCAGACCCGCGGCCTCATCGAACTCGTCTCACGCCTCCTGCGCTCCGTCTGGGATCGTAAGTCGAACGACGTTTTCCTCATCGGCCCCCAGCACTTCGACCTGTCCATCGCCGAGGTGCGCGACAAGCTTACCGAAATCTCCGGGATGCGCGACGTCATCGCCAAGGACCTTTGGGATGCGCAGCAATCCGCCCACGCGCAGGTCATCGACTTGAGCACCGGCAAGGAAGCCGCCACCCAGGTCGGCTCGCTCCTGCTCACCGCCAGTCTTTCCACCGCGGTCAACGCCGTGAAGGGCCTCACCACCGCCGAGATGGTCGAGTGTCTGGTGTCACCGTTGCGCGAGCCGTCCGAGTTTCTCGAATCGTTCCAGCAGCTCGATGAGAACGCGTGGTATATCCATCACACACCGGAAGGCCGCTACTACTTCGACCGGCAGGAGAACCTCACCAAACTGCTCCAAAGTCTCGCGCACGATGCCCCGGAGAATCAGGTAGACGACCTCATCCGCCATCGCCTTCGCGACATGTTCAAGCCCACGCGCAAGTCCGCATACGAAGAAGTCCTGCCATTGCCCAAGCTGGGGGATGTTGCCGACAAGGTCCGCAAGCATCGTGTCCTGCTCATCGTCAGCCCAGACTCCAAGATTCCGCCCGAGGAGGTGCAGAAATTCTTCGACGGCCTCAGCCAGAAAAACAACCTCTGCGTGCTTACCGGCGACAAAACCGCGATGGGCAGCGTAGAGAAGGCGGCGCGACAAGTTTATGCCGTGCAAAAGGCGGATGGGCGCATCCCCAAGGGCCACCCGCAGCGCGATGAACTGGAAAAAAAGCAGCAATCCTACGAGCAGGATTTCAATTCCACCGTCCTCAACCTCTTCGACAAGGTCCTCTTCCCCATCCAACGGGCGGGCAAGCCGTCGCAGCTCGCCGGGAAGCCTCTCGACTCAGGAAGGGACCAGACCAAGCCCTTCGATGGCGAGGCCCAGGTCGAGAAGACCCTCACTTCGCATCCGCTGAAGCTCTATCTGGATGTGGAAAAGGACTTCGACCCCATCCGCGATAAATCACAGGACCTTCTCTGGCCCGAAAATCAGGACGAGGCCCGATGGTCCGATGTCGCCGACCGCTACACAGAGCAGGCAGGCATGCCATGGCTGCCGCCCAAGGGACTCGACACGCTCAAATCCATCGCCTGCAATCGTGGTCTTTGGGAAGACCTCGGCAACGGCTACGTCACCAAGAAGCCGAAAAAGAAGCGCACTTCCGTCCAGGTCATCGCCGAATCCGAGCCGGACGACAAAGGCGAGGTGCGCCTGCGCATCAACGCACAGAATGCCGGGCCCGCCCCACGCATCCACTACGCCGAGGATGGCCCCGTCAACGAGAAGAGTCCGCAGCTCAAGGACCAGTTCCTAACCACCAAGGCCCTCCGGGTAAACTTTCTCGTCGTCGACCCCTCCGGCCAATACGAATCCGGCGACGTCGTCACCTGGTCGAACAAGATCGTCCTCCGCAACAACCTCAAGGAAGACTCAGGGAAGCGCACTGTCGAGCTGCTCGCTGCCCCTACTGGCAAGATTCGCTACACGCTGGGCGGCGAGGAACCCCGTGAAGGGGTCATGTATGACAAGCCGGTTGAGATCGGCGACGGCGAGGCGCTTGTGCGCGTCTTCGCGGAAGCAGGTGGTCTGGAGGCCAAAGCCGAGTTCCGCTATCCGGCCAAGGGCAAGAAAGGCGTGCAGGTCGACGAGGTGAAGCCTGGCCGCCTTGTCTCGCGCACCGGCCGCAAGCTCGATTCCCGCAGCAAGACCTTCGAGGGTCTTAAACAGGCTGCCGACAAGACGGTGGAATTCGAGGGAGTCGTCATCACCGTCGGTCAAGGCAATCAGATGGTCGGCGTCACCGTTGGCGAGGTTCGCGTCAACGCGACGTTCATCGAAGACATCCTCAAGACCGTCCTGGAGAAGTTTGAGGCGACCACCCCGGTCACCATGACTTTCCGTAAGGCGCACTTTAATTCCGGCCACGACCTCAAGGATTTCGCCGAGAAGCTCGGCTTCGAACTCAACCCAGGCGACGTCGAGCAATGACCGAAAAGCTCCAGTTCGTGGACTTCGGCGCACCGGACAAGTTCGGCGCACACCTGTTTCGCGTCGAGATCCCGGCAGTGCGCACCGAGGGGGTCCGCATCGTGGAGGATTTCGGCTATCGCGGGCTGGAGGGCGGAGTCCCCAAGGATGAAGACCGTGCCATCCTCCCCCGCGCCGTTTGGTCCGGTATCGCAGACATCGCCCGGCGCGAGTTCAATGACCGGCTCAAGATTGCCAAAGTTGCTACCGGCCGCTGGCACACCGGCACCAACTTGGTGGACCGTCTGCTTGGCAAGGAACTCTGTGTTCTCGCCTGGGCCGCCGAGACGGCCAACGACGACCAGCTTCCCGTGATTTGTAGCAAGTGGGCCGCGCTTCGTCCCGAGGAACGCTGGTGGCTCTTCTCAATGACCGTCGCCGAGGCTGGCCTGCCCGAGGACACTCACCGCGGCTGGCGACGCGCCTTGTTCCTGGCTTTGTCTGACGGCGAGAAACCGCCCGATGGACGCAAACGCCGCCGCCCGGTCGAAAGCGACCTCTTCAGCCTGCCGCTGTTCAAAACCTCCAAATGAGCAATTCTGTCAAACCGTTCGCCCTCAAAGACGCCCCCGCGCTCATCGAGCGGCTCCTGCCTGTTCAGAAGCTCTCGGCTGAGGCATTTAAGGAACGAATGGCAGGCTCGGCTCAAGCTCTGACAGCCTTGGGCAACTTCTGGAAAGGAAGGAAGCCGCTGATCCTGAACAAAGCGTGCATTCTCGGCTGCCTTTTGCCGGCCACTAACAATCCAACTCGAGATCTCGAAGTCTTTGAGAAGCTAATGGCAATGGACGATGAATCGTTCGTTGCACGTTGGCCTCGTCGTGCAAAGCCCCGTGAGATCCTTTCCCAGCTCACTATCCCCCGAATTGCCGATTACTTCGTCTCCGACTCACCAATGCTGCTTCCGCAAGATGCGCCCGTGGATTGGACCAAGCCCGAATTGGCGAGCGTGAAAGTTACTTGGCGCGACAACATCTCGGAGTTGGAGCGTCGCCAGATCGAAGCCCAGCTGCTCCCGAAGGCTTCATATCGCGAGCGCGTGGACCGGTCGAAGCGGCCCGAGGAAGTCATGGCCACCGTTCACCTCCACATCTGGGAAGCGGTCAACGCCCACCTTGGCACCACCGCACATTCCTTTCCGGAGTTGGTCGAGCAGCTTGGCATCATGCGTTTTGGTCACCGGCCCCGTGTCGCCGATACATTTTCTGGTTCTGGGCAAATTCCATTCGAAGCGGGGCGCCTAGGCTGCGACGTCTACGCCTCAGATCTCAACCCCATCGCGTGCATGTTGACGTGGGGAGCTTTCAACATTGTTGGAGGATCTGCCGAAAGTCGGTCAAAGCTCGCGAGAGATCAGCACGCGCTGGTCGAAAGTGTGCAGTCAGACATTGACCAACTTGGCATTGAGACGGACGGCAATGGGTGGTACGCAAAAGTCTTTCTTTACTGCGTTGAGGTCAGATGCCCGCAAACTGGGTGGCTTGTCCCACTTCTTCCATCGCTGGTCATCAGTACGAGCCGAAATGTGATCGCTCAATTGGTGCCCAACCCGTTAAACCGACGATATGACATTCAAATCCGGAGCGGGGTAACCGATGCGGAAGTCTTAGCCGCCAATACCGGTACAATACGCCGCGACAGCAAATATGAGGAGGCATTTTTAATTCACCATTTGGACGGCAGAGATCATAAAACAAAACTCTCAACACTACGCGGTGACTTCGAAACTCCCGACGGCACAATTTCAAACCAACTACGACTTTGGCAAAGGCATGATTTTACACCAGGGACTGAGGACATCATACAGGAACGCCTCTATTGCGTAGAATGGATGCGGCCGAAGGCAAAAGGTAAAGGTTTCAACTACGAGTTCCGCAGCGTCACGGTCGCCGACATCGCTCGAGAGCGTGTAGTTGAAAACTGCATCGCTAAACACATCGCCGAGTGGCAAGCCAAAGGTTGGTTGCCGGACATGCGGATCGAGGTAGGCGGGCCGCCCAGGTATCAAGGGCAAGATTTGATTAAAGCTAGGGGTTGGACGCACTGGCAACACGTGTTTTCCCCCCGCCAACTATTAGTCGGATCCCTGATTCGGAGAAACCTAACTTCACATACCGCCTCCGGCCTAGTGACGTTTCTCAACTGCAACTCGAAGCTGAGCCGATGGCATCCGGCAAGAGAGTACGTGGCGGAGACCTTTGACAATCAAGCTCTTAACACTCTATTTAATTACGCATGCCAGAGTTTTGCATACGGATCGCGCTATTTCAGTGATCGATTCTATAGCTACCCGATTGCAGGTCACTTTCACCTCTCCTCCAGTATGGCGAGCGAGGAGCGGCGCGCAAGTGATGTCTACATCAGCGACCCGCCTTATGGCGATGCGGTAAAGTACGAGGAAATCCTCGACTTCTTTATTGCCTGGCTCCGCAAGAATCCGCCGACGGACTTTGCCGATTGGGTTTGGGATAGCCGTCGCACACTTGCCATCAAAGGTGAGGACGAAGATTTCAGGCGCGGCATGGTCGCTGCATACCAACGCATGGCGGAGTGCATGCCGGACAACGGCATTCAGGTCATCATGTTCACCCATCAGTCCGGCAGCATCTGGGCGGACATGGCCAACATCGTCTGGGCTTCCGGCCTGCAAGTCACCGCGGCGTGGTATGTTGTCACCGAGACTGACAGCGCACTCCGTGAGGGCAGCAATGTAAAGGGCACCGTTCTCCTCGTTTTGCGCAAACGGTCCGGCACGCAGAAGACCACCCGCGATGACCTCGCGTGGGAGATTCAGGAGGAGGTCGAAAAGCAAATCCGCGACCTCACCGGCCTGAATCAGGAGGCCAAGGGACTCTACCGCGACGAGAATGTCTTTGAGGACGCAGACATCCAGATGGCTGGTTACGCCGCCGCCCTCCGCGTGCTCACCCGTTACCTCATTATAGACGGTCGCGACATGACCGCCGAGGCCATCCGCCCCCGCGTCAAAGGCGAGACCACGTTCGTGGACGGCCTCATCGCCTTCGCCGTGGGCACCGCCAACCAGTGCCTCGTTCCACACGGCATCCCGGAGCGGCACTGGAAGGAGTTCACCGGCGCGGAACGTTTCTACCTCAAGCTGCTAGACCTCGAAGCCAAGGGCCTCAAGACGCTGGACAACTACCAGAACTTCGCGAAGGCGTTCAAAGTCCGCGATTTTCGCGCCCTCATGGGCAGCCAGAAGGCGAACGAAGCCCGGCTCCGCAGCGCCATCGAGTTCGGCAAGAACGAGATGAGCGAAGGCTCGGAACTCCACCAGTCCGTCCTCCGCGCGGTCCTCTACGCCATCATGGAGCTGGCAAAGAACGTGGACAGCAACGACGTGCTCGCCCACCTCGTGCTCAATGTCCCGGACTACTATTCCAATCAAACACAGCGCGAACGGGTCGTCGAACTCGCCGATTACCTCGCCAAAAAACTCGAAACCCTCCGGCCCGAGGAGGCCAGCGCCGCCCGCGTATTGCGCGAGATGGTGAAAAACCAACGTCTGGGGTAACTGCACCGCTCTCCAATGCCGACCGATTATTTCAGCGATAGGGAGAATGGACCACGACCGAGGACCGGCGAGACAATCAATCAGGTTGTCTGGAACGGCATCGCGGCTCTTGTTCAATCGCTCGTTGCTGACGGCTCGTTTGGGGCTTCATTTCCTGACGTCTGCGCAGACGGGTCCGATGTAGTAGGAACAAATGCAAACGCGTGGCGCAGTGTCCTCATGACCGAGCATCCAGGAATCGAATGGCCGTTTCGCACAGATGAGGTCCCATCGACTCTGGCTATCCTTGACCTTTTAGAATTCACGCATGGCCATATAGCCAAGCCGATTCAAGGCTCGTATCAAGGCTTTTTCCGTCACCACCATCTTTCCTACGATCTTGAGGCTGGCCGCACAGAGTTCGCTCAGCGCGTCAACCGCCTCTTTGCACGTAATGGATTAGCTTACGAGTTAGGAGGGGACGGAAAAGTCCTTCGTCTGGCACCTGCTGTATTGCGCGAGACGTTACAGACTACAACGTTTCAAACCGGCGACGGAACGCTCGACGCGATGCTGGAGTCTGCAAGGGTCAAGTTCGTGAACCCTGACTCCAAGGTCCGCAGAGAAGCGCTTGAAAAACTATGGGATGCTTGGGAGCGAATTAAAACCATCGAGTCCGGGAACGACAAGAAAGCGCAAGTTAAAACCTTGCTCGACAAGGCCGCAGCAGAACCGAACTTCCGCGCATTGGTGGAGACAGAGGCGGTCGCGTTGACGTCCGTCGGCAACAACTTCCTGATTCGGCACAGTGAGACAAATCGGACGCAGATCGGCGATGATGCACATGTGGACTATCTGTTCCACCGCCTATTCTCCTTGATTGCGATGTTACTAAGAACGCGGGCGGCTTCCACGTAAAACACTTGTGAGCGAATCCCGCCCCATCAACCGCTTTTCCTCGCGTCGCCACAGGCTTGATCACGCATTTCTGTCGAAGACGCTCGCGGGGGCAATATCCTATCGACGCATCGCCGGTTATTTCCGCAGCTCCATCTTTGAACTCGTCGGGGAGGAAATCGCGGGCATCGAAAAGGTCCAGATTGTCTGCAACAGCGAACTCGACGCGGCGGATGTCGCCGTATCGAAACACGTTCGGGACACGGCGCTCAAAGAACGCTGGAACGAAGCTCCCGCCGAGGTCGAGGCACTACTCCACAAGGAACGTTACCGCAAGCTGCACGACTTGCTGACCAGCGGTCGCGTCGAAATCCGCGTCGTCCCCAAGGACCACGTTTTCCTTCACGGCAAGGCGGGCGTCATCGAAGCGGCGGATGGCTCCAGGACCTGCTTCCTCGGCTCGATCAACGAAACGAAAAGCGCCTTCGCCCAGAACTACGAAATCCTTTGGGAAGACCCATCGCCCGAAGGCGTTGCGTGGGTCGAGGAGGAGTTTGAAGCGCTCTGGAAGGATTCCTATCCGTTGCCTGACGCCATCGTTGAGGAAATCAAGCGCGTCGCCGACCGCGTTGAGATTCGATTCGATCAAGTTCGGCCCGCTGAACTCGCCGCCGCGGCCCTCGCTGAATCTCCCATCTACCGGGGCGGCGAACAGCTTCAGCCTTGGCAGCGCGCCTTCGTCACCATGTTCCTGGCGCACCGGGAGACTTACGGCAAAGCCCGCCTGCTCCTGGCCGACGAGGTCGGCGTCGGCAAAACACTTTCCCTTGCGGCCAGTGCCATGATTTCGGCGCTCCTCGATGACGGTCCGGTTCTCATCCTCTGTCCCTCTACACTCACGCTCCAATGGCAGGTCGAGCTCAATGACCGTCTAGGCATCCCCAGTGCGGTCTGGTCATCCGGGCAGAAAGTCTGGATCGATCCCCACGGCCACACCATCAAGACCCGTGGCGCCGAAGACATCACCCGCTGCCCCTTCCGAATCGCCATCGTCTCCACCGGCCTGATTTTCCACACCTCGGACGAACGCCGTTACCTGATGGAACGGAAATTCGGGACCGTCATCTTGGACGAGGCTCACAAGGCGCGGCGGCGTGGCGGGCTCGGTGAACACAAGGACGAGTCGAACAACCTGCTCGACTTCATGCTGCGCATCGGCCCGCGCACCCGGAACCTCTTGCTCGGCACGGCTACGCCCATCCAGACGGATGTTCATGAACTTTGGGATTTGATGCGCATCCTCAACGCTGGTGCTGATTTCGTCTTGGGGCGCGAGTCCACGAGCCAGTGGGTGAATTTGCAGCGCTCATTACCGATGGTGAAGGGCGACGAAGTCCCGCTCGACGAGCGCGATGCCTGGGAATGGCTCCGCAACCCTCTTCCGGCGGGTGAGGAGGAGCCTCTGGTCGCCAATCTGCGCCTCCAACTTGGCATTCCGGACAACGCCTTCTTTACGGACATAGGCTTCGGCTCCCTTGCATTCTTCGCCCAGCAATCAGTTCTTCAAACGTTGTCGCCCGGTTTTTACCAGCAGCACAACCCCATCGTGCGCCACACCGTTCTTCGTCGCCGTCAGACCTTGGAGGAGGCTGGCCTACTCGAACGAGTCGCGGTCGAAGTGCATCCTGTTCCCGACGCCCCTTCGACCGCTTATCCCGGCGTTCATTTCGACGGCCTCGGCTTGCTGACAAACCATCCGTTCGACTTGGCCTACCAAGCCGCCGTCGATTTTACCGCCGCCCTGATGAAGCGCACCAAAGCCGCTGGTTTCATGAAGTCGCTCTTGCTCCAGCGCATTTGCTCCAGCTTCGCGTCAGGGCGGGCAACTGGGACAAAGATGCTTGGGCGGGAGTTGCTCGACGATGAAGACGATGCGGCGCTACTTCTCGAACCACTGAGTTCGCTCACGCCTACGGAGGCAGGCCACCTCCGCGCCATTGTTGAGGAATTATCCCGGCCAGAAGCGAACGATCCGAAGCTGACCGCCGTGCGCTACTTCCTGACTGAGCACCGAACCGAGGGCAAGACTTGGCTGGAGCATGGCTGCATCATCTTTAGCCAGTATTACGACACCGCGCGTTGGATAGCTTCGGAACTGGCCAAGACGCTACCGGCAGAGCCGGTGGCCGTCTATGCCGGCACTGGCAAGAGCGGCATGTTCCGGGCCGATGCGTTCGCAGCCATCGAACGCGAGGAAATCAAGAAGGCGGTCAAGAATCGCAGCGTGCGGCTCGTCGTCGCCACGGATGCCGCATGTGAGGGCTTGAACCTGCAAACGCTCGGCACCCTCATCAACGTGGACCTCCCGTGGAATCCATCACGGCTTGAACAACGCCTCGGCCGCATCAAACGCTTCGGCCAGGCCCGCCGTTCCTTGGACATGCTCAACCTTGTCTATCACGACACGCAGGATGAAAAGGTGTATTCGGTCATCTCCCGCCGCCTGAAAGACAAGTTCGACATCTTCGGCGGCCTGCCCGACACCATCGAAGACGATTGGATCGACAGCGAGGAGCGTCTCGAAGGAATGATGAATGAATACGTCCATCTCCGTCAGAAGGCCCGTGACGTGTTCGAACTCCGCTACAAAGAAACCATCGACCCCGACAAAAACCGCTGGGAGCTTTGTTCCCGCGTTCTGGCTCGGAAGGACGTGGTAGAAAAGCTGTCGGAATCGTGGTAAAACGAAATCTAATTCATTCGAATTGATTTCTGTGATACGAAACTTCGGCAATGACGAAGATCTCAGTGTGAACTAGACCCAAGTCAAACAGGCGAACGCACTTCCCCTCTTTCTCAACACCCTTCCTCGCCCGATCTATTTCGATTTGGGGTTAGGCCACATGGTCATGTCAGTAACTCCGCAAATCCGATGACACTGAAACCTTCAGGTCTGGCGCGACTGTAATAGCAACGCGATAGCCACCGCTACCCTCGAAGTAGCCCTGCTCGCCGGAATCAATGTGCTGACCGCCCGCGTCGAACGCGACGCGAACACCTGACTCGCCGCGTGGCCGAACGGCAAGCCTGCTCTCTGCTCCAGCCGCAATGCTGGCGATGCGATTGGAGAAACCAGAGCCGGACACGACAACATTCGCAAGCGCGTTGGTGGAGCGATTCGTGATAGTCACGACTGGGGCACGCGAGCAACCAGCCAGCGCAACTGTCGTGGCAAGGATGAAGAGGGAAGAACTGCGCATGGCGTGCTCGTGTGGCCTAACATGTATTCTACCCAACCTTGGTTTGGCCTATCACGTCGGTCCCAAACCCGACAAAAGCCATACCCAGACCGACTGCACCCATGCACCAGCCGCCCCGGTAACGCCTCCTTCCCAACCCTAAAGCGAAGCTCTTCAATGCCGCATAAAATGCTGGGCGCTTTCGAGTGCGTGGTTGAAGGCGTTATTTGATTTGGTATTTTTGTTTCAGAGATTGTTGCAAGAATGCAGCGTCAAATGTGAAAAAGCCTTCGGGTTTAGTCTGGAATGCTTTAACCATGATCCCCGTCTTTGGCTTGTAAAAAACGTGAGTCTTCGGTGGTGTATATGTCGTGTTAGCTTTGGTGTATGCCGAAGAAGTGCCAGAGTAACTTCCTCCGTATGGATTTACGTAGATTTTCCCCGAACTCTGACCAGTGGTGTATGCTGTCGTCTCCGCGTGACCCGGTGTAGTGAAACTCGAAGTGGTTGTCGAATGGGTTTCGTCAATAATGGCGAAGCAGGTGAAGCCGAGCTGAAGGGTCAACTCCGAGGCTCTCAGTAATGCGAGATCCTGAGCACGTTCTGGTGCAGTGTAGGCATTGCCACGATAAACGACCCGATACATGTCCGGCGCCAATTGAGTATCAGAGTATCCGCCGGTGAATCCGTCGGATTTGTAACCTGTCGCGCATCCCGATATACCGATGATAGCGCTTAGGACAAAGATCCTGTTTATGTTTTTCATAGCATTAATGGCAGATTGGTTTTATGTATTAGTTATTGATAAGAAACTCAACCGGCATGCTGGTAGTCGGGCCTGTAATAAGTAGTTCCAAACGGGCTCACAAGCGACCAAAACGCTCAATTCATGAGTCGCTGATTTGTAGAGGTGTACATTTGAGTTGTTTGGATGTGATTGCTTTCACGCTCTGCGAAGATGAACATTCTAAGTCACTCCACTCGCGTCTTTCGGAAGTTGCGAAGTAGTTGGGCAGCCACCGGCACAATCACCAGGGCACCTGCAAAATAGGTCGACGGCTCGGGCACGACGCCCACGGCCGTGACATCGAGTTGGCTCCAGGATGCGTTTATGTATAGGACTGTCGCGGGGTCGTAGGGCGCCGATTGGCCCCAATAAGCGTTTCCCGAAAGGAGTTGGATATTGCCGTCTGCTCCCGATCCGGTCGAAGGCAACGCGAGCGAAAAAGTCTGTGTGGGGTCTGTCGTCATGAAATGTCCGGCTGGATACGCGAATTGGGTGTCAATGCCGCTCGAATAGGCGGCACCCGGAATCAATCCACGGTGCCTGTTCAAATAGACATCGTCTAGCGTGGGCGGGATACCAAATGACTTGCGAAAGAGCCCGTATTCGGAACCCATCGAGTCTGTCAGCACAACTTCTACGTTTGAGCCAATGGAAACGCTGATCTGTTTATACATTCCAGGAGCGCCATAAGTTTCGTAGTCAAGTGTGCCGGGGCTGCCTGGATGCGCAGGACCCAAGAGTGATGGGTCCAGCAGAAATCTCAAACGGATGCTGTCGCTGACACTAACTGGGCCGAGAACATTGTAGGTTCCGCTTACGTAGGTTACGTGCCCAGTCCATACGGCACTAATTAGGCTGGCGCTGGCAGTGTTTGATGTTAGACCAAGTATTGCCGTTAAAATCGAAGCGATGACTCCGAAGCGCGTGAGGACAGTTATTAGAAAGTTCATGCTAGATTTCCCTTCTTAGCGTTGCGCCACAGCCGTCCGCTTCTATTGGCAGGACTTTGCTTGACGCTCCGCGAAGACCGAGATTTAGTTTACGGTGTCATTGTGATTTTTGTACACCTTTTGGCTGGGTTCTGCCTGAGTCAAGGCAGGATTCCTGTGGATGGCGAGCCGCGCAGGCCAGGTGCTGCTCGAAGTTCACGTCAGTTTCCACCACCAGCTGGAGTGCTTAACGATCCATAATTGCGGCTCCAACTCAACTCGCACCCATCCTCGCCCGGTCTATTCCGCTTTGGTGTTAGACCGCACGTTGGAGTCCACTGATGATCTCTGTCGCATACGATTGAACGAAGCCGCTGCGCGGGGGGCTTCGCCGAAGTAGACGCCCGGGGTGGTCTGGAGCACACGCTCCGGACCTATGATCAAAACCTCGTTCATATCCACATCGAAATCCACCACAGCTCCCGCGCAGCTGCCAAAA